>OBRN01000237.1_pt1 | contig 13883 bp, 11 predicted proteins | sample 1475621 | NCBI WGS metagenome assembly OBRN01 (sample SAMEA3360684, study PRJEB22359) | human gut metagenome | biome: ENVO:urban biome; feature: ENVO:human-associated habitat; material: ENVO:feces | place: Bangladesh | collected 2011 | reverse complement strand
GTACCGTTTAAAAGATAAAAGCTTAACTATCAGCAACATCCACATGTTGCATCGGGAAATAATATAAGTATAAATAGGGAACGCAGTGCGTTCCCTATTACTTTTATGTTTACTCGCCAAATTCCTCCTTCACATCAAAGCAAGGACAAGCCTTGGCAGAGAATTCATTATGTCCATGAACCTCAGCCTCGGGATATTCCTCCTTCAGCTGCTCAATCAGCGCTTTCAGCGCCTCCTTCTGCTCGGGGGTTCGGGTGTCCTTCGGCTTGCCAGTCTGGGATAAGCCGCCAATGTAGCATATTCCGATGCTCACGGTGTTGTGGCCCTTGCAGTGGGCGCCAACCTCTTCTACAGATCTGCCCACATGGATGCTGCCATCACGATAAATCACGAAATGATAACCTATGCAGAAAAAGCCACGCTCACGATGCCAACGGTCGATATCGGCTACGGTGTAGTTGCGACCCTCTTTGGTCGCACTGCAATGAATGATGATTTCCTTAATCTTACGCATAATACAAAAATGTATAATTTATAATGTACAATGTATAATTAACTATGATACCGCTTGCTAAAGTACAGTTAACTATAAAACTTTACCTGGGAAAAATGCCAGATACTTTAGGGGAATTTCTTCAACCCCCAAGTCTTTGATATGCAAGTCAATTCGTTTGTTTTCATCAGCTAACTCATTAATCTTCTTGCAAAACTTCTTAAAAAGCTCCTCATCGTAAGCTACAAGTCCCGACATTAAAGACTTGCCCATTACAATGCTTCCATGCTTCAAAGCAAGCGGACCTAAGCCAGCCGTAATATAAGGCGTACGAGACTTCGGATACGACGAAGAATAATCCTTAAGAATTAAAGGCATGGTCTTATACTCCTCTACGATCTCTGTCTTAAATTCCTTCTCTTTTTTATGATGCTTCTTCTTGTACTCCACCTCTATCTTCTTCTTGAACTTGATAGGTACTGGTGAGATTACATAATCGCCTGCAGACAGGTAATTATAAGGATGTTCTACTGTGCCGCTGACAATTACACCATTGATAACCATTGTGCCATCCACACCCCATGGAGTGAAGCGACGGCGAAATATAATAATATTCATGATAGTTTACGATTTATAATTAATAATTTGATAATTGAATTTTGGTTTCATAATCGGTCATGAAGGATTCCAATGAATCGAAAACCAAAATGACCGAAAATGACCATGACCGGAAATGACCGGATTTAAACTATAGACGAAACTTTCTGATAACGCCTGTCTGGCAACATAGCAATTAAGCCCTGCCGCTTCCAGTTCTTCAACATCTGTCTCACGGTCTCGTTGGTAACACTCGCCCCTTTCACGGAAATGCTCTGCTGCTGAGCCTGATCGAAGGAAAAGGTTACGTCAAGACGCTCGAAGATGGAATCATTTTTGCCTCGATGCGTACGGTCGTATGGCGACTGTCCGCAATAGTCCTTCGACGAGAAAGCATCTTCTATGCGAGTGCGGAAGAAGTAGAGCGCATTGTCCAACTGATAATCAGCCAGGATGTTGAAGGCTGCAAGCATGGTAGGCGTCTGCATCTTCACTATCAAATCCTTCCACGCCTGCGGATTCTGTTTCAACAGCTTCTCCGCTCCCTGGAAACCGTGCTTCTGAATCAGCGATTCAGCCACCTTGCAGAGCAGGATGCAGGTCATCATTCTCATCGTGGTAGGACAGATACGGAAACGCTGACGGGCTTTCACCTTGTCATCATTCTTCATCGTCTCCAAGCGAATCTGTTCCAGCCATTCCCTACCCTTGGCTTCCAGTTTAGGCAGCACCACTTCGCCCTCCATCAGAGGCAGCAGATGGGCTACCTGGATGATGCGGTCGCGCTGGCGTTCGGTGAGCACATACAGATTATCCGTCAACGGAGTAAACGTGTTGTCCGGGGTTCTTGCCACGGTAATACGGCTCTGAAAACCATCCGTATAATTGTTCACCACTCTATAGAGCGCATCGGGCGTTCCACACATCACCACGTTCCATAACAGTCTGTCTATGTGAACATTCACTGCATCCGCACTTCTTGCCTCACGCTCGTAGCTCGTGCCGTCATACGCCTGTCTTAACATCACGGAAAAATCGCTCATTGCCGATTTCCATTTCTGCGCCACCGTGTCAGCTTCCGGAGTAAACGAGAAGGCGTGCTTGCCTTCCGTATTAGCTAATCTTTCAGCCAAATTCGCCACGGTGTTGTTCAGTGTCAGGCATCTTACCGGCAGTTTCGGCTCTTCCGGCTGTTCCTTCTTGTTCTTCGCCGCACGCTTTTTGGCTCGCCATTCGTCCTCCGTCTGCTGATACATTTTGTCCATTTCCTTCACTTCCGAAGTCCAGGCATCAATCACGGGATCAATGCTTCCCTTTCCGGAAGCGAAATCACCGGCGATGTAGGAAATGAGGTTCAGCGAGTTCATCTTGCCGTGAACCGCCACCTTGACACCCGTAGCCAGCATTCCGATGGCGGGGCAGATGGCAGTAATCACGGGCATTGCCAGGGCGGGACCCACCGCATCGAGCGAATCCCTTACGCCCAGCGGCATTCTGGGCAGGGCGTTGTAATAAAACAGATCGTCCTGGGCATTCGCCTCATCCAGCGCATTAATCAGCGCCTCATTGTCTTCCTGATTTCCACCCTTTGCCGCCCCCAGCTTCAGCTTTTCCTGTCGGATAGCAGCGAGCACATCTTTCAGTCGCTTAGGCATTTGGGTGATTTTCTCGTTCAGTGCCGAGTTGATGCAAGCCATCTTCTCCTGCTCGGGGAAGCCATCGTAGCAGGGAATTACCTGAGCCATCAGATTGCGGTCGAAGCCACAGATGTGGCGAAGGTTCACGGCAAGCTCAAAGGTCAAAGTGTTGCGATTGGAACGAACTGGCTCATGACCATCATTATACATCTGCCACCACTTCTGGATGATTTCGGAATACGGGATTCCGAGGTAATCATTACTGGCGGATGAAGATGAAGGAGATGAAGATGATGGAGAAGATGATGATGGAGAAGATGATGATGAAGCAGATAATGAAGCGGAAGCAGGCTGAGCCTGATTCTTGGAAGGATTCTGAGGATTCAGAGAGGCTTGAACATTTTGAGGATTCATCTGATTTTCAAGAGATTTCTGATTCTCTTGATTTCCCAGATTTTTCTGAGAATCCAAAGCTTTCTCTTCCACATTCTCCAACCAAGGCTTGTAATGCTTATTCGCCTTATGTGCCCCTGGAGGCAGCTCCTCCAGCCCATACTTCTCACGCTCTTCCAGCACCTTACCCTCAGCCGCCACGGCAGCTTCCTCATAATCATCCTTGAAGAGTTCGGGTGACAAGTAAAGCAAATCGTCAGCATCAGCAGAAGTTGTGAAATAAACTCGGTTAATATCATGTGCCGAAGTATCCATCTCGCACTCCATCATCTTGGCAATTCTTACCTGGTTCTCCAGGATGGTCTTGCCCATCTCTCGCTTGCAAACCGCATGGCCGCCCTGTCTTGCGCTGCGTTCCAGCATCAGCAGACCATATTTCTCAGGTTCCTGCAGCATCAGCTTAGCCGCCTTTTCAAAGTCCTGCTTATCATCCAGGTCGAAGCCGAAAGCCCGGCTAGGCAACTTTGTGCCCTTCACCACGCCCTGCGGATAATGCCCGGAGTAGTTAAACTGCACCAGTCTTCGTTTCGCCCCGTCGTTTCCCTCGCGAGCCAGTCGCAAGTTCGCCTTCTGTTCGTAGCTTCCACGAATCTTTCTGTATTCCTCTTCCGAGGTGATGGAGCGGGCCACCTTGTGCCCGTTCTCCACCCTTATTAAATAGCAACTCATCTATGTGTTTCTACTTATCTTTTTTAGTTGAACATCTATTTGGGTTGAACATCTAATCATTTTAATTTGAACAACCATTTTCTATCGCCTCAACTGATAATCCACCACAGCCTCAGCAGCCTCTTCCGCCTCCTTTACCAGTGTGCTGCCGATGTTGATTCCTTCATCGCAGAACACCTTCAGGGTGAGCTGGATGGCTCCATCCTTGGTCTTGCTCACACGACCGTGCGCCAACTTTCTAATCAGCACCGACTGCGAGCGGATTCGTGGTTTAATCACGAAATCAAAAGTACCATCCGACAACTGCTGGGCAACGCCCTGCGAACGGAATCCCTGCACCTTCTCTCCTGCCCCATGCTCATTAGGCGCAAAGAGGAAACACTTGCTCTCATCATAGAAAGCCATACCACCCAGCTGCACATGCTGGCAGCCATTGTTATTCACCTGCTGGTTATTTACCTGCTTATTCTGTCCCTTTTTCATAAAATCTTCAATTAAAATAAGGATGAACGAAAGAAGTGTCGTAAGTTTCAGTTTGCGCAAATTATCCCGGGACAATTCTTACTCCACCTATTTCAATTCAAGATTCATTACTTGCCGAGCTTATCAAGCCTCAGCTTTACTTACCAAGCTTCTCAATATCCGTTACGAGGATATCCTGGTAAACCTGCCCATTGTACTCATGAGCCGTGAATCTGAGCGTCACCGCTACCAGCGTACCTGGAGCAAACTTGCACTGAGCCATGTTGCCCAGCATAGCGGCAGCATATTGGTTCTCGTACTTACCGCCCATCTCCTGCAAGATGATGTTACATTTCATCATCTGTCCGTTCTCACTCTTCTGGCTCTGCACGGCAAAAGCCTCGCCCTGCTTCACCACTCTCATAATCTGAGCATTCATAATTATATAATGAAGAAGATGTTTCAAGATCACCAAACCATTTTGGCGTTGTCTTGTTTCTTCGACGATGCAAAAGTAGTGAGTTTTCCAAACAAAAGGGTAAAAAAAATCCCCCACGAATCCGTTTGGGGGATGTGGGGGATATACTTAGTAATTTTGGGGGATACCTTTGGGGGATACTATCTGAACTTTTCTATCTTTCTGGCATTGATGAAAGTTCCAGGCTTGGCGTATTTGGACTCTTGAAACTCCAGGTCCAACTTATCTGCAATCACTCTATACACGTCACAGCACTGGGGCGCATCAAAGTCGTCAAGCGTCCATTCCGTGTAGTCATTATTCTTGAAATATTTTTCAATCGCATGAAAATCTTCCGTTGAACATTTCAATAATGTGCTGAAAGCAGAATTGATCTGGTCAATGAAAAGACGCTGGGTAGATTTCTTCAGCCAATTCTTTCGGGAGAAAACCTTATAGGCGATGAACCAATGTTTCTGTGCGTTGAGGGTCTTGTCTTCGATTAAGTCTTTAAGTTTGAGCATCAGCTTATCTACATCCACATTCTCCTTGAATGCGATGTTCTTGAAAATGTCTTCCTTCTTGATTTCGCAATGCTCCTGGGCTATCTGGTAAGAAACATACTTATCCAGAAAATCGTTGATATTATCGTAAGTCTGTTCCTTCTTTCCAAGAATAAAACCCACAGTCAGCTTAATGTCTCTGCCGTTATTGTGGAAAACGACACCAAACTGAGAACTGAAAAGTTTCTCTTTTCGGTTATATAACATATGGTTTTTAAGTTGGGTTTCATCCGGAAAGAAGAAAGCCTCATCCTGGCTGTCAAGCTTGTAAATACGCTCCAGTCTATTTTCATTCTCCTTGCGGTATCTGTCAATTTCCTTCTGAAAAAGGTCTTCATAATAGGTTTCATTGACAAAAGATTGTCTGAAACCATGAAAGCCCTCATTAGCCAAAAGGATGATGTCATTAACCATTTTGCGCATTTCTTCACCTTCATAATCCTTATAGGAGGTAAGCGTAGGTTCCAATTCTGTCTTAATCTTATAGAATCTCTCCTTCTTATCATCCAGCAAAGACCATGCTATTTCTCCTTTCAGTGAGTTTAGTAAATCGAAAATCTTTCTTACATTATCACGCAAGATCAGTTTCCAAGCAGCTATTAATTCCTCATTGTTGTTTTCGTCTTCTTCTTTTCCTAAAAGGCGGAAGCAAACATTGAAGCGATCTACTAGATTCTCTAGCTTTTCCAAGTGTACTTCTTGTTCGTCGTCCATGATTTTATAGGTTTAAATTGTTTTTGTTGATAGAATAAGCGGCATGGGGTTCCCTGTAAGTACCAGTATTAGGGTACCTGCAAGAACCTTCGACAAGGCACAAACAAGTACTGCCCACGCCGTAGAGGAGTGGACGCCTTGCTGTCACCGTCTTCTTGTCGAATTTTGAATTTGCAGGTTCTTAATACTGTAGAAGTGCCAGATAATCAGCGTCTATCGTATTATGGTTACTTTCTATTTGCTTTCTGTTTCTTACTAAAATTTTTAAAGGGTTTATACTATGTTATCTTCACTGTCCGCCCAGTGGTCGCATTGGCGCATCACGGTTTCAAGCGCCTTTTGAGCACCCTCAGGTGGATACTTATATTTCTTGAGCAATCGCTTCACCATCACGCGCATCTTCGCCCTGGCCGATTCCTTGCGGTTCCAGTCGATGGTGCGGTTGCGGTGCAACACTTCCGTCAGTTCACGGGTCAGCGCCACAAACTCCTCGTCGGAGTAAGCCTGTCGCACTCCTTCGGGCGTGGAGAGCGCATCATAGAATGCCTTCTCCTCTGGCGAAAGTCCCAGGTCGTTGCCCTCTGCCTCTGCCTGCTTCATCTGCTGAGCCATCTTCAACAGCTCCTCTATCACTTCCTCGTTGGTGAGCAAGCCCTTCAGATAGTTGGAGAGACTCTGGCTGAGCATGTCGGAGAAGAGGTCGCTCTGAACCACGTTGGTCTTCTGCTGCTGCTTGATTTTCTCTTTCATCAGTTTGGTGAGCAGTTCCACCGCCAGGTTGCGCTCCTTCATGTTCTTCACCTCCTGGATGAAGGCGTCGTCGAAGAGCGAGAACTCTATCTGGCGGTCGCCGAAGAGATTGATTACCCCGTCGGTCTTCACGCTCTGACGGAGCAGGTCGCCGATGCGCTCGTTGATTTCATGGCGGCTGATCTTGCCCTTCTGCGAGAGTTTGAGCATCATCACGCGCAGCGCATCCATGTAGCACACCTCCGCCTTCTGCTGATCATCCAGAAGCGAACGACAGAGCGTGGTGGCGTTGTGAAGCAGATTGCTGTGCTCCATGAAATTCTTCTTGCGCTGAACCATGGCTGGAGAACTCAGGAAGTTGGCTCCGCTCGTAATGGCGAGTGCCCGCTTCGTATTGTCTGGCTCGAAGAAGCCGGAATAGTCGAAACCATGCAACTGGTCTCGGCAGATTTCCATCTCTTCCTTCCATTTCAGCAGGGCGGTCTTGGCGATGTCGGGGTCTCCGAAGCGGCGGCGGTCACGGTTAGTGTACTGCTGCATGGCACTCTTCAGCGCCTGCGCAATGCCTACGTAATCTACTATCAGTCCGCCTTCCTTGCCCGGGAACACTCGGTTCACTCGGGCTATTGCCTGCATCAGGTTATGACCGCTCATCGGCTTATATACGTACATGGTGGCGAGCGACGGAACATCGAAGCCCGTGAGCCACATGTCTCTAACAATGGCGATTTTCATCTCATCGTCGTTGTCCTTGAATTTCCTAGCCAGTTCCTTCTTGTAGGCTTCGTTGCCGATAATCGGCTGCCAGTCTTCGGGGTCCTGGTTCGAACCGCTCATCACCACCTTTACCTTCTCCGTCCACCCGGGGCGAAGCTCCAGCATCTTGCGGTAGATTTTGATGGCGATGCTTCGGGTCAGTGCCACAATCATTGCCTTGCCGGTGAGTTCCTGCGCACGGTTCTGCTCGTAGTGCTGGATGATGTCCTTTACCAGCGTGTCGATGGTGGCGTCTTCTCCCAGAAGTACTTCCAGCCGGCTGTGCTCCTGCTTCGCCTGCCTGATCTGCTCCTCGGTGGCTCCCTCATCGGCTAGGTTGTCGAACTCATCGTTCAGCAGCCTCATCGTGTCTTCGTCGAGGTTCAGGTTCACCACACGGCTCTCGTAATAGACCGGACGGGTGGCTCCATCATCCACCGCCTGACTCATGTCGTAAACGTCGATGTAGTTGCCGAACACTTCCTCCGTGTCTCTGTCACGGTCACTGATAGGCGTTCCGGTGAAGCCGATAAACGAGGCACCTGGCAGGGCTTCTCTCATCTTCTGGCTGAATCCCTTCTTCATCGTCAGGCTCTTGTTGTCCCAGTGCTCTTCGCCGTATTGCGAGCGGTGGGCCTCATCGGTCATCACGATGATGTTGCGGCGGGTGGAGAGTGCCGAGTCGCCTTCTTCAAACTTCTGAATGGTGGTGAAGATGATTCCCCCACTCTTGCGGTTGCGCAGCAGATTGCCCAGGTCTTCACGGCTCTGGGCGTTCTGTGGCTCCTGACGAAGGAAGTCCTGGCAGCGGCAGAACTGACCGAATAGCTGGTTGTCGAGGTCCTTGCGGTCGGTTACCACCACGATGGTTACTTCGGGCAGTCGCTGCACCAGCTGGTGGGCGTAGAACACCATGGAGAGGCTCTTGCCCGAACCCTGCGTGTGCCAGAACACGCCGATTTTTCCGTTGCCTTCCACTGCGGTACGGGTGCGCTGCAGGGCTTTGCCCACGGCGTAGTACTGGTGGTAGGCGGTGAGAATCTTGGCGTATTTGCCCTGGTTCTTGTCGAAGCAGATGAAGTTCTGCAGGATGTCGAGCAGTCGCTGCTGCTGGAACATGCCGAGGAAGAAGGTGCGATAGTCGGCAAAGAGGGTTGACTCGTATGAGCCGTCTATGGTCTTCCATTCCATGTAGCGTTCTTGCTTGGCGGTGATGGTTCCGGCACGGGTCTCGCTCATGTCGCTGATTACGTTGAAGGCGTTGTAGCTGAAGAGGCTTGGAATGCTCTGCTGATAGTTTTTGATCTGCTTGTAGGCATCGTCGATGGTTGCATCTTCAGAGATGGCGCTTTTCAGCTCCACCACCACGAGGGGCAATCCGTTGACCATCACCACCATATCGCAGCGCTTGTTCTTATACTCTTCTACTCGCCACTGGTTCACCACCTTGAAGAGGTTCCTTTCGGGATGGTCGAAGTCGATGAGCCTCATCAGGGCTGTTCGTTCTTCGCCATTCTGCAGAAATCCCACCTCCAGACCGTTTTGCATCCAGAGTGTAAACTGCTCGTTGTTCTGTTCTAAAGTACCGATGCTGATGTTGGTGATTTGCTTGATTCCTTCATCCATAGCATCGGCTGGCAGTTGAGGATTAAGCCGTCGAATCGAGGCAACCAAATCGGCACGATAGAAAGGCTCCTTATAGTCGCGCTCCACCTCGTAGCCACATTCGTACGCATAGCCGAGTTCGTCTCGGAACAGGGCAATGAGCGTTTGCTCGTATGCGTCTTCGGTGAATTTCTTGTCGTCTGCCATAATGATATTATTTATATACAAGTGTCGTAAGTAAGCCCCACACGCCCTGAAAGGGCAGAAGCTCCTAGCCCAGGGCATCGCCCTGGGTGGTTCATGTACGCTAGGTCGTCGCCCTGTAAGGGCAAAAGCTTTCAAAACACCAGGCGAATAACAAAGCTTTTGCCCTTTCAGGGCGCATTGCTTATTGCCATTTTACCCAGGGCGTTGCCCTGGGCTAGGAGCTTTTGGGCCTTCAGCCCGTACCTGAACCACTTGCGAAACTTTAGTTTAATATTTTCTTTCTCGTTATTTTATTTCGTTGCTCTTCTTATTCCGGGACTTCCAGCTCGCCTGACATTAAGCGAGGGAGAAGAGTGTCACGGAGAAGGGAGAGGCGGGAGTTCTCATCTGTATTAATTCTAATTTTACTATACAGATTATCTATCACTGGTCTTATTTCATCAAGAACATTCTTAGGCGGTATTGCCACTAATATTTTCTGCATATTGCCTTGACTTAACTTTGCTTGAACAGCTCCAGTCACCAAGAATTTGATATTAGTTATGCTGAGTAAAGCATGTATCATTTCTGTACTGTAGCCATTCTTACCCTGTAGAATATGAGCGTGATTATTAACCCACATTTTCCCCCATACATATTGCATATAAGGTAATCCATTCTCTTTAACAACACTTCCATCTTCACCTATCAGCGTATAAATGCCATCGAAAATATAATCATCAACATAATCCATACATGAAGTCGCCCCATAATATGGATATATTTTATCCATTTTTTCTCTAACATTACCTGATAAAGGCTTTCTCTTTTTATCAAAGATTTCAGCAATATCAAAAAGCCCTCCTACTTTCCATCCTTCCGGAATCATTCCCAATTCACTATCCACGAACTTACCATCCTTGAAAGGCTCAAAGTCAACGAACCAATTCTTGAAAATAGCCTGCGCCATCTCCTCCAAATCAGCATTGATCTTGTTGTTCAACTCTATCTTCCGGTCGAGAGATGAAAGGATTGAGACTATATTTTTTTGTGCCTTTCGAGAAGGCAAACTAACCATTATGTTAGAAAGCTCAGAATATGTAATTTGAGGGAAAGTACCCGAACGTGATTCTGCAAGCATTTGCAATTGCGCCAAAGTATCATTACTTCTCAAAATCTGATATAAATATTGTGGGGCTACATCTTCATGTGCCCTTAATACCATCAATTTGGTTGAAGCTATATAATCTTTAGGCTCAAAATCCACAAAACAAAATCTTTTGTTCGCAGGACGTATTTCGCTATAAAGAATATCTCCTTTTCGGAAAGTCTTTTTAAACTGACCCTTTAACTTCTTATTCGGAACGTATTCATGATTCAAACATTTTCCATCAAGAACATCAGAAGTGTTTATTAAAACAACCTCTGATGCATTACCCTTATAGGTTTCAGAAACCGAATCACAAAGTTGGCAAATATCAACTTCTTTCCACTCCATACTTTACACCTCCCATCCAATTTTCTTCAACTGCGCTCTAATCTCCTCTTCCTGCTTCTTGCTTTCCTCAAACAGCTGCTTCAGCTCACCGGTGAGATTCGTCATTTTCTCCTCGAAAGGAACTCCGTCGCCTTCATCTTCGGCGATTCCTACGTATCTGCCAGGAGTCAGGATGTAGTCTTGCTCGGCAATCTGCTCGGTGGTGCATACGGCACAGAAGCCCTTTTCATCCTCCAGAGTTCCCTCCTGGAACGCATGGAAGGTGTCAGAGATTTTCTTAATATCCGTATCAGGCATCAGCTCACGAAGCTTGCGAGTAACCATCGTGCCCAGATTGCGGGCGTCGATAAACACAGTCTTGCCCTTCTGCGCCTTGTTGCGGCTGATAAACCAAAGACTTACAGGAATACCCGTACTGTAGAACAGCTGCGAAGGCAAAGCCACGATTCCCTCTACCAGGTCGGCTTCGATGATGGCTTGGCGAATCTGTCCCTCGCCGCCACTCTGACTCGAAAGCGCACCATTCGCCAGCACCAAACCAATCTTTCCGTTTGGAGCCAGATGGTGAATCATGTGCTGCATCCACGCAAAGTTGGCGTTGCCAGCTGGTGGCAAACCATACTGCCAGCGCACGTCTTCCTGAAGCGCACTCTGTCCCCAGTCGCTGAGATTGAAAGGAGGATTGGCAAGAATGAAATCTGCCTTCAGCGTAGGGTGCTGGTCATCTAAGAAACTGTCTGCATATACTCTACCCAGATTCGCTTCCAAACCATGGATGGCAAGGTTCATTTGCGCAATCTTCCAAGTATCAGGGTTCGATTCCTGTCCGTAGATACTGATTTTACGCAGGTTCCCCTTGTGACGATCTATAAACTTGGCACTCTGCACAAACATACCGCCCGAACCGCAGCACGGGTCAAAGACTCTACCCTCGTAAGGCTCAAGAATCTCCACCAGTGTGCGGACAATGCAGGAAGGCGTATAGAACTCACCAGCGTTCTTTCCCTCCTGAGAGGCAAACTTCTGCAAGCAATATTCATAGGCTCTACCCAAGAGGTCTTTCTCCTCGCCAGCATCATGCATTTCTATGTTGGTAAAGAGATCTACGACTTCACCTAATTTGTTTTTAGGCAGTTCCGGACGGGCAAAATTGCCGGGCAGAACATTCTTCAATCTTTCGTTCTCACGCTCAATAGCGATGAGCGCTTCATCTATCACCACGCCTATTTGCGGTGTGTGGGCAGCAGCGCTAATCTTGCCCCATCGAGCCTCAGCAGGCACGTAGAAGATGTTCTCGGCAGTGTATTCGTCCTTATCTTCCGGGTCGGCGTATTCGTCGCCCTGCAGCTCCTGGAACTTCTGGTCGAAGCGGTCGCTGATGTATTTCAGGAAGATGAGTCCGAGCACCACGCCCTTGTACTGTGATGCATCGAGACTGCCTCGCAAAATGTCGGCAGCCTTCCAAATTTTCTCTTCAAAACCAATGCTGATGGTATCTTGTTTCTTTGCCATTTTATCTTTGTCTATAGGATTTTACACATTATATATATATTAATACGCGCCAGATTCTTCTTTAAGCACGAATCTCCACTTCCCGTTTTCGAGAAGGACAGACTGAGCCTTACTGGTTATCTGAAACGTTTGATCGTTAATGGTTATCTGATCATTCTTGATGGCATAAAGATAGCTTCCACGGGGAGAAAGCTGGCTGTAAGATTGCAGGATTTTACCCTCTCCATCAATCTCAGTTACCTTTATTTCCTCGCTGAAAAATACGCTATCGGCGGTGAACTGGCAATGAGCAGAACCCTCACTTACAAGAATACTGAGATCTCCTACCCGTTTGATAGCCTCCGAAACTACCCATTTATGGGCTGAAAATTGGCTTTTATAGTCAATCTTTGGCTCATTTTCCGCATTTTCATCGCTAGAACAGGCGGAAAATGAAAACATAAAAAGGACGAATACCAGCGCATGAATCCACGCTGATATTCGTCCTTTTGTAAGCACACAATGATTTGAGGTTAATTTTGACGAGCCAAAATTACCCCCCCCCCTAAAACACTGAGTATCAATTTGTTATGCATATCTACCGACTTTTTAAACAGTTTATAATTTGTTTATGTTTCTGCGAAGGGGGCTTACCTCTAAGCATTTGCAAAAGCAAAGATATAAAAAGTTAGGCAAACCACCAAATTTTATCACGTTATTTAACGGAAAAGTGTCTATGGAGAGTAAAAATCCGTCTCCGATGGCACTTTTCACCCCCACAGAAGTGGTAAAAAGAGAGGGGTGAAAGGCAGGTTAGAGAGGCTCGAAAGCCCATTTTTCGGAACATATTTTACATTATACACAAGAGTCAGAGGAAGGAAAGAGGGAGCAAGAAGGGGGATGAAAGACCCTAAAGCCCCCCTTACCGAAACGCAAAGCAAGCTATTAAAAGAATCAATAATAGTACATAACAAACTAATTATCAATGGCTTATTTTTAATAAAAGTTTTCAGAAATACTTTTCTTCAGAAGTTCTATCTGGTCATTTTCGGTCATGGTCATTTTCGGTCATTTTGGTTTCGGGGGCGCTAAATCCCCTTATAGTATAATATAAATATATATTTATATTATACTATAGAATAAATGACCAACTTCCATTTGAAAATGACCGAAAATGACCATGACCGAAAATGACCGGGAAAATGAACATGTAAAAATAGCATTTAGTTAAATTACGATATATCAACCACTTACACCATTTTTACCATCTTATTTCCGTAAAAACTTGATTTCAGCCTCAAAATTTTGTATCTTTGCACCGGCAATCGAAAGAACAGCCTTTTGTGCCTGAGGGCGGTCATCATAGAAGACCGCAGCGGGTCTTAAATGATGGCAGGCGCCGGTCATCAATGAAGACCAGAAAAAGCACAGGAAACGGGCTTTCTGGGTAGTTGTGATTTACAAGAACTCATTAAACACAAAACGAGTATGATTAATTACAGCATCGTAATGCGCAGCGTGAACGCAAACCTTTTGGAGATCAACCAGGCAA
>OBRN01000225.1_pt1 | contig 14386 bp, 13 predicted proteins | sample 1475621 | NCBI WGS metagenome assembly OBRN01 (sample SAMEA3360684, study PRJEB22359) | human gut metagenome | biome: ENVO:urban biome; feature: ENVO:human-associated habitat; material: ENVO:feces | place: Bangladesh | collected 2011 | reverse complement strand
AGCCGTAATGTTTATCTTCCTAAGCAGAAGGGCTGGTACGATTTCTATACCGGCAAGTATTATGCAGGTGGTCAGACCATCGTAGCCGATGCGCCATTCGAGAAGATTCCTGTCTTCGTGCCAGAGGGTTCTATCCTTCCTGTAGGTCCTGAGATGGAGTGGAGCGACCAGAAGAAGGCTGAGCTCATCGACCTCTATGTCTATGCTGGCAAGGACGGTTCTTATACGCTCTATGAGGACGAGGGAACCAACTACAACTACGAGAAGGGCAAGTATGCTATGATAGACTTCAAGTATAATGATGCCCAGAAGACCCTGACCATTGGTGCTCGCAAGGGTTCATTCGACGGAATGCTGCAGAAGCGTCGCTTCAACGTGATTCTGGTGAATGCCCAGAACAACCAGGGCGTTAACCTCGCCAAGGCTCCTAAGGGCAAGATGGTGAAGTATGCCGGTCAGGCAGTAACTGTAAAATTGAAGTAATCTAATCTCCCGCAGATTTCACAGATAACACAGATATTTGTAACTCTCTTTCTGGAAAGATGAATCTGTGAAAATCCGTGCAGTCTGTGGGATTTTTTATATTGATAGGAAAGAATGAATAAGAAAACAATATTTAGCGTAGCCTTGATGAGCGGGCTTTTTGCTCTTCCGATGAGTGCCCGCGAACATCTGTCTTTTGATAAGGGCTGGCTTTTCACTCTGGCTGATTCTGCAGGAATGTGGAAAGCGGATTATGCTGACGCCCATTGGCGAAGCCTGAATCTGCCTCATGACTGGGCGATAGAGGGCGATTTCTCTCCAGGCAATCCTTCGGGAGCCAGCGGAGGCGCTCTGCCAGGCGGAATAGGATGGTACAGGAAGCATTTCTCCCTGAATCCTCATGAGAAGTACGACCGCTTTACCATTACCTTCGATGGGGTTTACATGAACTCTACCGTCTACATCAACGGCCATCAGCTCGGAACCCGTCCTTACGGCTACAGTACTTTCGAGTACGACCTTACACCTTATATTAATAGGAAGGGTGATAATGTGATTGCCGTGAAGGTGGATAATAGTGACCAGCCTAACAGCCGATGGTATTCGGGCTGCGGAATTTATCGCCACGTCTGGCTTACCAAGACCATGAAGAAGGCTTACATTCCTCAATGGGGACAGTATGTTTCTACCACTCCTCAGGGTGATGTCAGGGTGAAGACGGATTTTGCAGCTTCCGGCAACAGGATGAAACTCTCTGTCCGTAACACCATCTATGATGCTGCAGGAAAGATTGTAGCAAAGAGTAAAGGTGATCAGGAACAGAAACTGCAGGTGAAGACTCCGCATCTCTGGGACATCGGAAAGGGATATCTCTATACCGTCAAGAGTGAGCTTGTTCTAAATGGAAAGGTGGTGGATGTAGCCACAACCACTACAGGTTTCCGTGATGTGAAGTTTGATGCCAGGAAGGGATTTTTCCTCAATGGCAGGAATATCAAGCTGAATGGAGTCTGCGAGCATCATGATTTCGGCTGTCTGGGTGCTGCCGTAAACGAGGATGCGATGCATCGCAAGCTCACCATCCTGCGCAACATGGGCGTGAACGCCATCCGGAGCAGCCATAATCCTCCGGCTCCTGAACTCCTCAATATGTGCGATTCGATGGGAATCCTCGTCATGGACGAGAGTTTCGACATGTGGCGACGCAAGAAATCCAATGGCGACTACGCCCGATTCTTTGATGAATGGCACAAGCGCGACCTCTCTGACCTGGTGAAGCGCGACCGTAATCATCCTAGCATCATCATGTGGAGCATCGGCAACGAGGTGTTGGAGCAATGGTCGGATGCTGCGGCAGATACGCTTTCGCTGGAGCAGGCAAATCTCATTCTGAATGCAGGTCATGATGCTTCTACGCTGGCGCATAGCGATGAGCTGAGCGTGAATTCGCTCCTCACCCAGCACCTTGCCCAGATAGTCAAGGAGTATGATCCGTGGGGAACGCGACCGGTTACGGCTGGCTGTAATGAGCCCGACCCGAAGAACCATCTCTTCAAGAGTGGAGCCATCGACGTGATTGGGTTCAATTACCATCATCAATGGGTGAAGGATGTTCCGAAGAACTTCCCTGGCAAGCCTTTCATCATGTCGGAGAGTGTCTCTGCCCTGCAGACGCGCGGCTTTTACATGATGCCGAGCGACAGTATCTATACGGCTCCTAAGGAGTGGTGGCTGCCTTACTGCGACCCTTCCTTCAAGTGCTCGGCTTATGATAATATGCATGCTTCATGGAGCAGCACGCACGAGGAGACTTGGGATGTGGTGAAACATAATGATTTCGTGGGCGGACAGTTTATCTGGACCGGTTTCGATTATATCGGCGAACCTACGCCTTACGCTTATCCTGCACGAAGCAGCTACTTTGGAATCATCGACCTGGCAGGTCTCCCGAAGGACAGCTATTTTATGTATCAGAGTGAGTGGACGCAGAAGAACGTGCTTCATCTCTTCCCTCAGTGGAACTGGATTCCGGGACAGACCATCGACATGTGGTGCTACTACAACAACGCAGACGAGGTGGAACTTTTCGTGAACGGCAAGAGCCAGGGCATTCGCAAGAAGACCGTCTATGGTGAGAAAAACGAGGGTGAAGCCTTCCGGAAGAGTACGGAATATCACGTGATGTGGCGAGTTGACTTCCAGCCGGGCGAAGTAAAGGTCGTGGCTAGAAAGGGCGGCAAGCAGGTGGGCGAGCAGACCATCAGGACTGCGGGTGCTCCTCATCACATCGTCTTGAAGAAGACCTATCAGGGCAATCTGGCTTATGGCTCAGCAGAACCTACAACCTTCGTAGAAGTGAATGTGGTGGATAAGGACGGAAATCTCTGTCCGAATGCAGAGAACCAGATTTTCTTCTCTTCCGATGCTCAGATTCTGGGTACGGATAATGGTTGCCAGACCTCTCTGGAGCGTTTTACCGACCCTCATCGCAAGGCGTTCTTCGGCAAGTGCGTGGTGGTATTGAAGGGCAAGGGTAAGCTCCAGGCAAAGGCTGTTGACCTGAAGGAAGCGGCGCTGGAATTATAGAATAAAAAACTTTTGAATCATGAGAAAATCACTTATCCGTTCCGATTGATACTTCGCGATGCGAAAGGAAAAATACTTACCCAAACTCGACATATAATCGACAACGACAGTACGCAGGTAAAACTCCTGCCGTTCAATTTCATCAAGCGCGGAAGCGAGAAGATTGAAATCGTAAAGCGATAGTTTTATGATTCTATCATTTGAAAAAATGCTATCATAAAAAATATTATTTTTAAAAATGCTATCATAAAAAAAATCCTTCGGAAGTAATGCGATGTATACTTCCGGAGGATTTTTTTTTGTAGATGATAGTATGATTAATATGTTGTATTTTTTTATCCGATGATGCTTTGCAACAACCCCTGACAGGCATCTTCCAATAGGGTGATGACCAGTTCAAAATCGCCCATGTCGCCATAATATGGGTCGGGAACGGTGGTGTATTCGCGATGGTGGGTCAGGAAATCGGCCATCCGGACCACCTTGTCCTTGTCTGCCTGGCAGGAAGCCATGGAGGTAATGGCACGGTAATTCTCATTATCCATCACCACGATGGTTTCGAATCTCCCGAAATCTGACTTCTGGAACTGGCGGGCGTGGCTGTTGAAATTATATCCGTGTTCGGCGCCACATTTCCGCATGCGGCTGTCAGGCAGCTGCCCCACGTGCCAGTTTCCGATTCCGGCAGAATCGATTTCGAATTCATCTGCCAGTCCAGCCTTCTCTACCAGACTCTTCATGATGCCCTCACCGGCTGGCGAACGGCAAATGTTGCCGAGGCAAATAAATAAAACGGTATGTTTACCTTTCTTTGTCATAAATATATAATTAAATGTTTGTCAAGTTTAGCGAGTTCGCCCCGCACGCCCTGTTTTGTAAGTTCGCCCTGCACGCCCTGTTTTGTAAGTTCGCCCCCGCACGCCCTGAAAGGGCAGAAGCTCCTAGCCCAGGGCAACGCCCTGGGTATAAACAGCAGTCAGCAAGGCGCCCTGTAAGGGCAAAAGCTTTATTACCCATATTCTAAAGCTTTTGCCCTTACAGGGCGTATATTTATAACTCCCTACAACCCAGGGCGTTGCCCTGGGCTAGGAGCTTCTGCCCTTTCAGGGCGTATTGCTGAAATCAACCTTCGTCTGTTTGAAATCAACCATTACCGTCCTTTATCGGGGTATAATATTTTTAGTCGATTTCCTCGTCTGCCTCATAACCGCCCATCTCGCGGATGGCATTCTTCAGCATCGTGTACTGCTGGTAGAGGTTGTTCACAGCCTCTTCACCCTTGGTGTAATCGTGCATTGGCGCCTTGAGGAAGAAACTCAGGAAACGCTGGGTTCCGTAACGGCCGGCACGGGCTGCAAGGTCGCTCAACAGACAGAGGTCGAGCAGCAGCGGAGCGGCAAGGATTGAGTCGCGGCAGAGGAAGTTGATCTTGATCTGCATTGGATAACCCATCCAGCCGAAGATGTCGATGTTGTCCCAACCCTCCTTGTTGTCGTTGCGAGGAGGATAATAGTTGATGCGAACCTTGTGATAATACTGAGTGTCCTCATCGTTGCCATGGCCGTAGAGGTCTGGCTGGACTTCTGGCTTCAGGATAGTCTCAAGGGTAGAGAGCTTGCTCACCTCCTTGGTATGGAAGTTGGCTGGCTCATCGAGAACGAGACCGTCGCGGTTGCCCAGAATGTTGGTAGAGAACCAACCGTTCAAGCCGAGGCAGCGGGTGCCGATGATAGGAGCAAAACCACTCTTCACGAGAGTCTGACCAGTCTTGAAGTCCTTGCCTGCGATAGGCATGTGGGTCTTCTCAGCGAGTTCCCACATGGCAGGAATGTCAACCGTTGTGTTAGGAGCACCCATGATGAAAGGAGCACCCTCGGTAAGGGCTGCATAAGCGTAGCACATGGATGGAGCGATGTGCTGGCGGTCGTCAGCCTTCATCGCAGCCTCGAGAGCTGCCAATGAGCCGTGGATTTCCATATCTACCGGTACGTAGATTTCTGTAGAAGCAGCCCAGGCTACGACGATGCGGGAGCAGCCGTTCTTCTCCTTGAAGTCGCGGATGTCCTGACGCAGAGCCTCCACCATCTCCCAGCGGGTCTTGCAGTCCTTCACGTTGTCGCCATCCAGGCGCTTGGCGTAGTTCTTGTCGAAAGCAGCCTTCATAGGAACTACCTTCTCCAGCTCCTCGCGCACAGGGTTGATGTCCTTTTCCTTCAGAACCTCGGCATACATAGCAGCCTGGTAAGCATTCTGAGGATAAACATCCCAAGTGCCGAATACGATGTCGTTGAGATCTGCCATAGGCACGATGTCCTTGTAGTGAAGATACTTCTTGTCTGCACCCTTGCCCACGCGAATCTTATCGTATTGAGTCATTGAACCAACTGGCTTTGCAAGTCCCTTGCGAGCCATAAATACACCAGTCATGAATGTAGTAGAAACTGCACCACAACCTACAACCATGATACCCAGCTTGCCATCTGCTGGTTTAACCTTGTTTTGTTCCATTATCTAAAAAAATTAATGTATTGTAAAGTCTTCTATTACTATTGTTCTGTTTATCTATCTGGATTGCAAAGGTAACCAAAACTGATGGATTTATTGCAGTTTTTTGGAAATATCTGCAATAAATTTAGAAATATTAGCATTGGAATGACAAATTAACGATAAAAAGTAAGTATCTTTGCAAAAGAGTTTATAATCAGAAGAAACAATTATCTAAATTTTTTTTATAGCATGACAATAACGCTTATTATATTAATCATTACGGTTGCCATGTTTATATGGGGCAGGGTGAGGGCTGATATTGTGGCTCTTTCTGCCTTGGCAGCACTCTTGGTTCTCGGAATCCTGACACCGGCAGAGGCTCTTGCCGGCTTCTCTTCGCCCATCGTCATCATGATGATAGGCCTCTTCGTGGTGGGTGGAGCCATTATGCAGACTGGCCTTGCCAAGCTGACGGGCAATAAGCTGATGGCGCTCTCGCGTGGCAACGAAACCGTTACCTTCCTCCTCGTGATGCTCGTAACCTCCTTTATCGGAGCCTTCGTGAGCAATACCGGAACCGTGGCGCTGATGATGCCTATCATCATGAGTCTGGCTGCAGGTTCGGGAATGCAGTCATCGCGATTCCTCATGCCGCTCGCCTTCGCAGGAAGCCTGGGCGGAATGCTCACGCTCATCGGTACGCCGCCCAACCTGGTCATCGACGAGGTGCTTACTGAGGCTGGATTCAAGCCCCTGGCGTTCTTCTCCTTCTTCCCCGTGGGCATCATCGTCATCGCCATCGGAATCATCGTCCTCATGCCCCTGAGCAAAATCTTTCTCAGCAAGAAGCAGAACGGTAGGAAAAAAAGTAACCGCAAGTCGTTAGATGACCTGGTAGACGAATACCAGCTGCTCGACAACCTGCATCGATACATCGTGCCCAGCAAGCGCACGGCTGCAGCCATCGATGAGAATGGGCAGATGATGGACATCGTGGGCAAGACCCTCAAGGACCTCAGCATCCAGAAGAAATATGGCGTGAGTATCATCGAGATAAGAAACGAGAAGAAATCACGACTGGGACTGGTGAAGGATGTGAGCCAAAACATGGCGAAGAGCAGCAGCACCATTCAGGTTCACGATACCTTATATATAATAGGTGAGGAGGAGAAGATGAAACGCTTTGCCAGCGATTACGGACTCAGGAAGATGAAGGATGTGAAGATTGATTTCTACGACCTGGGACTGACCGAAATCGTGGTGATGCCTACGTCTAATTTTGCCGGTCTGCGCATAGGCGAGGCTAATCTGCGCAAGCGTTTCGGCATCAACGTGCTGGGCGTAAAGCGGGGCGATGAATATATTACCGACAATCTGATAGCCGCCAAACTACATGTGGGCGATATGCTCCTGGTGCAGGGCGAATGGACCAATCTGGCTCATCTGGCTACCGATACGAGCAACTGGGTGGTTATCGACCAGCCAGAGAAGACTGCCGACAAGGTGCTCTTGGATTATAAGGCGCCTGTGGCGGCTGCCATCATGCTGCTGATGATTGCGATGATGGTGTTCGATTTCATTCCTGTGGCTCCGGTCACGGCGGTCATCATCGCCGGACTGCTTACCGTCTTTGCCGGATGTTTCCGCAACGTGGAGGCAGCCTACAAGACCATCAACTGGGAGAGCATCGTGCTCATCGCCGCCATGATGCCGATGTCTACGGCGCTGGAGAAGACGGGAGCTTCGGCATTGGTTTCGCAGGGGCTGGTAGACAGTCTCGGTTCGATGGGACCGACGGCTCTGCTTGCCGGAATCTATTTCACCACTTCTCTGATGACGATGTTTATCAGCAATACCGCTACGGCTGTGTTGATGGCTCCTATCGCCCTGGTGGCAGCCCAGCAGGTGGGCGTGAGTCCTTATTCCTTCCTTTTTGCGGTAACGTTGGGTGCCAGCATGTGCTTTGCCTCTCCGTTCTCCACTCCGCCTAATGCGCTGGTGATGAAGGCGGGTGGCTATACGTTTATGGACTACGTGAAGGTAGGTTTGCCGTTGCAGATCATCATTGGTGTGGTAATGACCTTCGTGCTTCCGCTCCTGTTCCCGTATTGATGATTTCATTCCTTTACTTCAATCTGTTCTCCCATTTGCAAAGCATGATTTTTATGGAAAAAGAGAATAAAAGAATCCCCAATCTCTTGGTGCTCCCGATGAGCCCCGAGGATTGGGGATTCTTCATTTTAAGTCAAATCGTGAACGGGGATGGGGGAGGATAGGGCTAGAGTCCCATTGAACCACCACCTTCGGTATTACCTGAACCGCCTTCGGTATTGCCTGAACCACCTTCGGTATTGCCTGAACCGCCTTCGGTATTGTCGGAGCCACCGTTGGTTCCACCGCCGTTAGGATCCTTGTCCGGGTCTTCCACGTTGCCGCCATCGCCCGAAGTAACGTTCTTCACCACCTTGCCGTTGCGGTCGATACAGGTAATCTGGATAGGAGTTCTCTGCAGCTCATCCTTGATATCCACGTTTGGGGTGAAGATAACTCTGCGGGTGGTGATGAGGCTACCTGCCACCTCACCCACTGTAGCCACACTCTTGGCTCGCACGCCGAATCTCATGGTTCCCAGACCAGGGATAGCTACGGAGTGGCCTTCGGTAGACCATGCCTTGATTACTTCGCCGGCAGCATCCCAGCATGCCTGCATCACGCCGCGGCTCACGCCACTTCTCAGAGCTGCCTCCTTGATAACCTTGCTCTCCGGGAGCTTGTTGTAAAGCTCGGTACTGAGAACGTAACGATACTTACCTTTCAACTCACCCACCTGGATGAGGGTTTCCTTTGCTTTCAAATTAATAGCCATAATCTTCTTGAATTTTAAATTGTTAATAAATTGATAAAAAAATAATTATAAAGCTTTCCCCCCTTTCAGGGTGTGCCCATCTAGCCCTCTTCCAGCCCTCTTCCAGCCTCCGTTCTTGCCGAGTCAGAAAAGGAGCGCAAGGCTCGTAGCCCCCTTCCAGCCTCCTTCCAGCCTCCGTTCCCAGCGATTCCATCGCTGGTCCCCCCTAGGCGTTCCGGCGTTTTTGCAAACCATCTTCACCTGATGGTGATGGTTGGCACGAAGTGCGAAGAGTCGGCTCGCGTGGTGATATTGTTCTCCTGCTGCTGCCTCTGGTTCTTTCCGATCACGAGACCCGCGGTACACGAGCTGGTGAGGAAGGTGACGATGGCAGAGCATACGGCCACGATGAGATACTTGATGAATGCCTTCATATTTGGGTTCATACGCTTCTCTTGCCCCCTATTAACTTTCCGTCTTCTTTTAAAAAGAAGAAAGAGAAGGACTCGTATCAGGGCTTGGAGTCGAGATTGATAACTTGATGCATTCGGGATAATCTTATCCGGAATATCTCCCAGATGCCTTTTTTCATTTTTCCAACTGGAGAAATATTTTTCTCCAACTAGGAAAGTGATTTTCCTGCGCTTTCTGAATCACGATGCAAAGATACGAAATCCCCCACAGTCAGTTGGGCGATGGCATGTGAAGCCGTGCGATGGCGGCACATTTAATCACTAATAATTAATCACTAATCACTAACCCTTATCCCGGTTCCCCCAGATACTCAACGATGTCCTTCACCTGTTTAGGCGAAAACGATTTGCTCGTCTTGCAGTATCCCATCTTCAGGAGTTCATCCCATAGCGGGGTACAAAGTCGAATCCACGCCATCAGATGGTTGACGGCTGTACGTGGCATGCTCTCGGGAAAGTACATCAAGGCAAGTTCCTTCTTGGTGTACATACGAATCTTGAAATCTTCCATATTCATTTTGATTTAATAAAAATAATAAACACATTTTTCGCAAGTTGTTCAAGAACGGGCTGAAGGCCCAAAAGCTCCTAGCCCAGGGCAGCGCCCTGGGGATACTGGCAATCAGTAAGGCGCCCTGAAAGGGCAAAAGCTTTTCAGATAATACTCGCTGAAGTCCTTGCAGTCGGGTGGCAGCTGATGGTGCACCAGCGAGGGCAGAATCTCCCTGAGTTGCAGGAAGAGGCTTTCGCCGGGCGCATCCTGATCAGGAAACATGTGGAATTCCACCTGATATTGACGCTCGATATCAGCCAGCAGTTGCTTATCCTCGGGTTTGAGAAGCGTGGCCGACGGAATGGCTATCGCCTTATGTCCGGCAGAAAGCATCGCCCAGCAGTCGCTGCATCCCTCCGTAATAAACAGCCTCTCGCCCGGTTTCAGTCTCCCTACCACCGGCAGGTTGTAGATGGAGCATCGGGCACCATAGGGAAAGCGGAATCGGGGAGCCATCGGTTCCGTCTGAAGCGAACCCTCCGTCTGATGTGAATCCTCCGTCTGATGCGAACCCTCCGTCTGATGTGAACCCTTCGTCTGATGTGAACCCTCCGTCTGAAGCGAACCCTCCGTCCGAAGCGAACCCTCCGTCTGATGTGAATCCTCCGTCTGATGTGAACTCTTCGTCTGATGTGAACCCTCTGTCTGAAATGAACCCTCCGCCTGATGTGAAGGAGAATCTGTGTCATCTGTGAAATCTGTGGGCGTTTTTTCCGCAGCCACCCCCTTTGCCTCCCCCGCATGCGAAGCATCTGTGAAATCCGTGGGCGTCTTTCGGTAATCGAGGTTTCTGTTCTGAATCCCGATGAGCCGTCCTTCCATGTCGAAGTAGGGAATCTGCAGCCAGTTGATGCCCTTCTTATCCGTCCATGAAGTCAGTCTGCACCAGTTCACCACTCTCCAGTCAATCTTCCTCTCTTCGAACAGGAATCTCCTTGCCGCCTCGTTCAGCCACGGATGCTCAAAGAATCTCGCATACCTGCTGGCATCAAAGGAGGAGGATTTTCCCGAAGAAGAACCCCCCGGATTCTCTCCCGAAGAAGAACCACCCGTATTATCTCCCGAGAAAGAGCCACCGGATGAAGAGCCTCCAAGGGAAGAATATGAGGAAGAAGCTTCCCTTTTCCTTCCTTTCTCCAAATAAACCCCATTCACCTCAGCAAGCCATCGGCAGGCCGAGAGGAAATCCTTCCCCAGGTATTTCATCACAAGGTCGATGGTGCCCACGGAATCCCCCATGCACACATAGCAGCGGCAATTGTTCTTCCTCGTGTTGAACGAGAGGCTGGCATGGTGGTCGGCGTGAAAGGGACAGAGCGCCTTGTGCCGCTTCACCACCATCCCCAGCTGCTCGGCGACCCCCTCTATAGGCAGGTCGCGCAGCTTCTGAATCTCATATTTCTCCATAAAATCAGTCTCCTTGTATTTTCTTCTTATCCGAACCCAATCCGTAATCACTTTCGCCGTCAGTCAGTTTCAAGTCGCCTCTCCGGCCACTGTTCCGAGCGATTCCATCGCTCGTCCCATTCCCGCAGTCATCGCTAGTGCAGCCCTTCACCTTTTCACCCGGCGCCCCCGTAAGATACTCCTGCGTCTTCGTATAAAGCCCCGTCTGGTTGCAGTAAGTGATGAACTTGCGGAACATCCATTTCCTAATCTGCCCCTTCGTGCCCTCCTTCGTCTTGCCAAGCGAGATGCGGAGTGCCTCCAGCTGCGACTCGTTGAAAGGATTAGGCAGGTCATCCAGCAGATTCTTCGGCCCTCTGCGCTGAGCTTCGCTCACCGAGTCGGCATCCTGGTTCAGCAAATCCGCAAAAATCTGCATCTTGCTCCAAAGGTCGTGATACACCAGCCACTCCACTAGCTCGCCCATCGACTTCGTCCAAGTCTGGTTATTCAGCACCCAGAGCAGGCAACCCGCCTTCCACGCCGACACGATGGAGCGCTTCGAAATGTCCCACAGCACATCATCATCCGTCAGGTCAGCAAGCGTAGCCATGTTTGCCGCCAACTGGTCGGCCAACTTGTTCAGCGGCTTGATGATGAACCTGCCCTTGCAGATGCTCAGCTTCACCAGATACTCGTCCAGCTTCTTAAAGAACCCCTCCTCGTATTTACCCTGTCTCGGGATTCTGCCGTCACGTCCCATTCGCGCCTTGAACGAGAACATCATTCTTCCAAAAGTACCGTTGAAGAGCTCGTTCTTGTAGAACTTGCGGGCTGCATACGGGGTGGAGGAGATGGTGAGGTTGGCACGGAGCACGGGATTGCCCGTCACGCCCTCCACCGTGGCACGCAAGGCACCCGATCGCTGGCGGTCGTAGATGTTGCGCAGCATCTGCGAAATCTGCTTGTGTCCGCCGCACATCCTGTCGGCCATCTCCACCTCGGGCAGATTCAGGTATTGCGTTCTCTCGCCCAGCTTCTCGCATGCCATGGCATTCTGAATGAAGGCTGCGTTGGTAACGTCGGCTGGTGGAAACCAGAAACTCACGTCGGGACGGGCAGGCTTCTCCTTGTTGGCCGACTTCGTCTTCATCTGCTTCTGCCATTCCACAAGCTTCTCCAGCTCCGTGTTGTCGTGCTCTCGCATGTTGTGACAGATAGCCTCCACGATGTTGGACAGTTGCCCCTTATTACAGCCCGAATCGGCAACAAGATTGCCCATCATGCCACACAACTCCTTCCAACTGAGGTCGGGATACTGAAATTCGCTCTCACTGACCTGCGCTCCGAGAATAGGGAAAAACATCGGAACCAGGGGTTCGTGCATGTCTTTTGATACCTGAGAGAGCAAAAGCTGCACACATTCGGTGCCTTTTCCCAGTTTCGGCATCTTTGGAGCAGTAGTTTTTGAAATATCGTACTTCAAGTTTATAGTTTTCATTTTCTCTTAATTTATTGATAATGAGCTTTCTAGAGAAAAGTGGGGCGGGGCTGAGCGTTCCAGTTCCAGTTGTTCCAATTAAATTTTTGAGGGTTCCAAATTTTTTTCTTATATATATAACTATCTATATATTAAATAGTTATAAAGATATAAGAAAGGGATATTGTCCTAAAAATCCTTTTTGGAACAATTGGAACAACTGGAACAACTGGAACAGATAGAATGCTTTTCCCCTCTTTGGTTTGACCGATTTGCAATCCGCTAAGAATCCGAATCAGGTCTTCCCTAGAGAAATCAATCCCATAGATTAGAACCTCCTAATCCTCTTCTTCTAGAAAGCCCCAAATCCTTCTTTGTTCTATCTCTTCAGCTGATACTCCACGATGGCATCTCGTGCAATCAGAGCCTCGGCAGCAATTGTCTCGCTGATGTTCACACTCTCATCGCAGTAAACCTTCAGGGTGAGCTGAATGGCACCATCCTTGGTCTTCGACACACGACCGTGCGCCAGCTTCTTGATCAGCAGCGACTGCGCCTTGAGCTGCGGCTTCGGAACGAATTCGAAGGAGCCGTCGTTCAACTGCTGTGCAACGCCGAGGCGGTGGAAGCGTGGCATGCTGCCCACCACGGGATTATCGGGTGCAAACAGAAAATAATGAGTATCATCGTAGTAAGCCATGCCGCTCTTCTGAGTGTGCTGGCAGTTCATCAACTTGTGGATGTCATTAAAATCCTTTTTCATAACCTAGTGAATTTTAAGAGTAAAGAAAGCGAGAAACGTAGCGCTACCTTACCTCCGGAGATTCCTTCACTCACTCCACCCGGTTAATAATTTAAAACTAATTCAAGTAATTTCGAATCAGTGGAACTGATGACACTGATTTCGAATCAATTTAATTTATAAAAATCCTTCAAGAGAATATCCTGGAACACCTGTCCGTTCTCACTCTTCTGACTCTGCACAGCGAAGGCCTCGCCCTGCTGCACCACACGCATCAATTTGGTATGCATAATAAAAAAATACGGAGATGATTCAAGATAAGCCAGAACCATTCCGGCTTTTGCCTTGTATCTCCGACGGGTGCAAAAGTAGGAAGAAAAAACATAGCATCAATGCTTTTCAAAAAGGCCTTCTCCGAAGTTCTCTAAAGTTCTCCGATGTTCTCTGTTTTTCTCTGATATTCTCTCTACGTATAATCGCATTTTTGTCATAGGGGTACAAAAAAACGACCGATACCTGAACAAAAATCAAGTATCGGTCGCTATCAGTAGGTATCGGTCTCTATCAAAAAAAGTTTCAGCCTCTGGTTTTCAATGCATTTATCTTCTATTCTTTGTTGTAATATTTGCAAAACGTTTTGTATCCGAACCCTCCTTTCTCAATCGGCATACCCATGCGTATCAATTCTTCATGGGCATTTTTTGTGTTTTGTGGCAGCAGCACCTTGCCCTCCTTTTTCAGTATGTTTAGTCTCTTGCAGATTTCCTGCACGTCAAATTGCTTTACCAGTCTCTCCACTTCTCTATGCACCTGCCATCCCTCATCTTCTTCCAGTGCAGGATGCACAAAATGGAAGAGTTCCTTCTGAAATCCTTCTCCTGCAGCTTCATTGGCTTCATTAGCTTTTTCTCTCACCTCTGCCTCGTAATTCTCTCCCGTCACCTCTGTTTCTTCAGCAAAAAAATCCTTTGCAATCTGCATCATCTGCTGTGTAGTCAGATTGCCATGGATATTCAGCTCTTTGTGCTGGTTGTTGTAAATAACATTGCCTGCATAATAATTATTACTCATATTTCTTCCTTTTTTTAATATTCTTTTAATATTCTTGTATGTCTAGAATTCTGTTGGCAGCAGAGGTGAATTCCCTTCTTCCGGGTGGTCAAGATGCAGATGCTTACTATGAACATCAAACGTAGAACTTCCTGCGTGATAGTGCTTTGCCTGAACCGTAGGCTTCTTTGCTACCTCTTTTAAAGCCTCCGTCTGTTCCTTGATGGCATTAATCTGTAGACCTTGTCTTGCCTCTTCAGAAAGGAAACGCTCAGTCATATTGTCAACCCGAAGTTTATAC
>OBRN01000221.1_pt1 | contig 14606 bp, 13 predicted proteins | sample 1475621 | NCBI WGS metagenome assembly OBRN01 (sample SAMEA3360684, study PRJEB22359) | human gut metagenome | biome: ENVO:urban biome; feature: ENVO:human-associated habitat; material: ENVO:feces | place: Bangladesh | collected 2011 | reverse complement strand
CTGACTACCATCAACATGTAATGCGTGCCGTTAATGCCACATGGGGAGAGGCAATGACATGGAACGGTGACGACTTCGAGTATACTTGCAAGTTCGACATAGACAATTCGTGGAAGAAAGAAGACATCAAGATAATTGCCTCGGTAGGCAATTATGACAGTTCCAACCCAGCAAACTGTGTCATAGAGAATACTGCTGTGACTGTGCCTGACAATGCCACTGGCATAAAGGAGACATTAAGTGAAAAGAGCATGAAAGAGGTTAAGACATACTATTCTATTGACGGTCGGCAACTTTCTTCTATATCAAAAGGAATAACTATCGTAAGATATAAAGATGGCAGTGTGCGTAAAGTCTTACGCCCATAACATTGTGGCCACAATATCCCACAATGCCTTTGTAATAGCGGAGGTCTTTGGCCTCCGCTATAGTTGTTTTATTGCTGTCAGGCAATTATCTTGCTGTGTGTGTTTACTTCTTTGTCAACACATAGAGCTTAGCCATTTCTCCTCCAGGCTCATTGCCAAGAGAATCGGTCATGACAACGCTTTTAGCATCCTTCACCTTATAGAAAGTATGCTCGCCGCTTGAAGGACGCACAAGCATCAACACGCTGCCGTCAAGAACCTGCAACACACCGCTTGCCTCGTCGTGTCCGTCTTTACGGTCGATATAGTCCTGCTTGATTTCATAAGTGCTGTCGGCATTAATGGTGAGTACGGTCTTTATACCCGGGCAGTCGGCAGCTGGCAATGTACCCTCGTAAGTGCCTGCAACAGCGGCCAAATCTACATTCTCGCCAGCAGCAGCTGTGTCTGCTATGCTTGTAGAATCATTGCTTGTTTCGTTCTGAACAGTCTTTTTACCAGAGCAGGAAGCCATCATAACGATAGCAGCTACTGCTAAATACATCATTTTGTTTTTCATACTTTTTCTTTATTGTAGTGTTTATTTGTTAAATATCCATCATTTATTGTTTTCTACAGCTGCAGGAGTCCAGTTCTTAAAGAATCGCAGCACCTTCTTCTCGCTGTAGCTTTTGTCTTCCTCAAGGAAACTTGAATCCTGAATGTGCAACACCTTGCCGTTGCTGTCAAGTACAACGAAAACGGGGAAACCGAAGCGGGCAGGATTGCCCAAGCGTTTCATCATTTCCGCTGCCTTGTTTGAAGATTCGTCGCCTGAGCTCTTGCGAGGATTGTAGTTGACGTGGATTAGTTCAAAATTGTCGTTCACAGTCTTGTTTACTGCAGTGTTTGTCTCCACAAAGTCGGCAAAACGCAGGCACCAAGGACACCAATTGCCACCTACCTGACATACAACATATTTGTTGTCGGCCTTAGCTTTGGCGAGAGCTTTGTCGATTTGCTCCATCGGGTTGATATTTTCGTTGTATACTTTCTTTAATGCTCCTTGGGCATTGGCTATTGTCACTGCTACAGTCATGAGAACAGCTATGATAAATGATTTCTTCATCGTGTATTTCTTATAATGTCTTTTATATTTCCTCTACAATCTCCTCAATTGCCTTTCTCTTCTTCTCGGCACGTGGGCAGTCTTCTGCTATGTGTCCGATAGGGATGATGGCAACAGCTTCAAAGTCGTCCGAAGGCAACAGCTCGCTCATAATCTTAGTGTCGTAGTTGCACACCCAGCAAGTGCCCAATCCTCGTTCTGTAGCAGCAAGGCAAAGATGCTCAATGGCAATCGCTACGTCGATGTCGCCATGAGGTTTGTCGTCATAGCGTCGTGTCCAGCATTCCTTGTTGTTCTTCATGCACACGATATAGAGTGGGGCAGAGCGAAACCATTCGCGGTCGTAGGCTTGGCATAGTTTGCTCTTTGCCTCCTCGCTACGCACGACGACGAATTTCCAAGGTTGCTTGTTTACTGCTGATGGTGCAAGACGCACACATTCGAGGATATAGTCAAGATCGGCTTGACTTACAGGTTCGGCAGTGTATTTGCGTGCCGAGAAACGCTGTTGTGATAGTTCGAGAATATTCATGTCTTTACTTGTTTTGTCTATTGCAAATTTAGATAAAAGAATCCGTTTTGACAAATAAATGGTGGAAAATATCTGTTTAGCAATAAGATTTAAAATTACAATAAGTAAATCATTTATCTCATCCATTCCCCTATTACCTCGGCATACGCCCCTATGCATCCATATCCACCATGTACGTTAGTGTAGGTAGAGTAGGCGAAGGCGAGTCCGTATTTACCGAAGTCGTTGTTGCTGATGTCGTTTAGTGAGCGCAGCATATTGTTGTATTCAGGCGACAGAGCGAGTAAATGCGGACGATAGTCACAGAATTCATTGAGCCATGTCGCTATGTAAAGATGTAGTGTGGCCTTGTTGTCGACAAACGAACTGTTGTCGAAATTGTATATGTAGCGGTAGAAGTTGCTGTCCCAATCACTTAGGTCGAGGTCGATATTTGATGAGTTGCTCAGCAGAGGTTCGGCAGCTACAATAAGAGGCATATATTGGGTGAGGTTGTATCCTTTTGTATTGTTGAAATCGTTGTAATAAGAATCATCCTTATGCTTGCCCTCTATGCGTGTTGCATAGAAGGGTGTGGATTTATTGTCGTGCATAGTTAGGCGTACAGCAGGATAGTTGACTCCCTTGAATGACAACGTGTCGAGACGTGCGTTCTGAATTGTTGGTCTTTCGGGGATAATGCTACTGCCGTAAGCTTCGGCAAATCCAGTTGCCTTCACCTTTATATATATATTGTCACCGCTATTGTGGCTACCTATTGCAGCAAATCTTGCTATAGGAATGCCGCTGCCTGTAATGGTGTCGTTGAGCGATATGATTCGGTCGGCTATACCATTTGTTGTGCAGTTGAGGTCTTCGATATAGAGAGTTGGCATATTACCACTTATAGGATAAGTGGCAGATATGGTTATCTGTATGGTGTCGTTCTCGCTTGGAAAGGCGTACACCACCAACTTGCTGGGGTTTTGTGACAGTTGGTTGAGGTTCACACTGTCTGTGCATGCTGTTGTAAGTAGCATGACGAGTGTGGAGAGTAAAAGAGTTATTGCCTTTTTCATATTCTCATTGTTAGAATTTCAGAGTATAGCTTACCGATAGTATTATTGGTATGTAGCCATAGTTCTTTATTTGAAACTTGTTGTTGTCGTCGAGTCTCACCTTCACGTACATCGTGTTCAGATGACAATAAGCATTGTATAAGCTCACGTTCCAGATGCCTTCTTTGCCGTGGCGTGTGGTATGGCGGAAGTTAGCTCCTATGTCGAGGCGATGGTAGGAAGGCAGACGGAAGTTGTTAGGACAATCGAAGATGTAGTCGTAACTGTAGCCGTTGTCGCCAGGAATGTTGGGTTGCAAGGCGTAACCTACAGGCATGGTGAGGCGGTTGCCTGTGTGGAATGTCCATGCTGCGTACATTGATATGCGTTGTGTGAAACTATGGCTGAGCGAGATGTTTATCTTATGGCGGTTGTCAAACTGGTCGGCAAACCATCTTGGGTATATCTCCTTGAACAGCCGTCGGCTCCACGACAGCGTGTAGGCCACTGACATAGAAGTGGAACCTTGTGTGTAGGTGGCATCAGCCTCAATGCCGTAGCTCTTTCCTTTGCCGTCTGCCACATCACGGTTCCATGTGGCTGCCGACGGTTGGAATCCCATCCAATGTCGGTATTGCAGCAAATGAGACGATTGCTTGTAGTAGGCTTCGAGCGACAGTGTGAGTCGTTGTGTGGGCTGTGTGTAGATGCCTGCTGCTATTTGATGCGACATGGTAGGCTTAATCTCATTGGTTGTTGGCACCCAGAAGTCGGTAGGCAGTTCAAGGAAGCAGCTTGACATGCGGTGAATGCTCTGCGACATATGAGTGTACGACAGTTTCAGCGATGCGTTGTTGGCTATTTGCCATTTTAGAGCCAAGCGAGGGTCGAGCATAAAGTATGTGCGGCCGTTTACTGCTGTGGCTGTAAGGCTTGTTCCTATATTGGTTGACAGTCGTTCGTTTATCCTCATTTCATCCTCGGCGTAAATCGTTGCCTCATGCGACACGGTGTTTATTCTTGAGATCACATTCGTGGTGTCGCATCCTGTTTGTGGGTCGCCATAGTAGTAGGATTGTCGTTTGGTTTGTGGCCGGAACTGGTGGCGGGTGACACTTACTCCGAAGTGTATGTGATGACTGCTTGTGGGTTGCCAGTTGAAATTAGCGTGGGCGGCAAAATCAATCATCTGTGTGCTGTTGAGTCGTGTGTCGAGATAGTTGCGGCGGTGTCCGCCCCTGTCTACAATGTCGTAGTCTTCCTCATTATACTTTTGACGCGAGTAACTGTAGGTTGCTGTTAGCATAGTCTGCATCAAGAGAGTGGATGATATTTGGAAATCTCCGCCTAATGTAGCATTGAGGTTACCCCATGTCATTCGGTTTTCAGTGTCGTTCACATTGTCTCCCCACATGCTTTTGTCATTCACACTATAATTGTCGTAACCTGAATAAAGGCTCGTCCACAGTGTTGTGTGGTTGTTGACGTGATGGGTGAGTTTGGCGTTGAAGTCATGAAACATATAGCCCAAGTTGTATTTGTCCTCATTGCCTTTGTTGGCTATTGCGCAAGCAGGCCGCAGCAAAAGGTCCATCCAACTTCTCCTAAGTGAGATGTTGAACGAAGTGCGGTTCTTGCTTATCGGTCCTTCCACCTGTATGCGCCCGTCGAGCAAGCCTATTGATGCAGTGCCTTTCACTTTCTCCATATTGCCGTCGCGGGTGCGTACATCGGTTATTGACGATATCCTGCCTGAATAGCGGGCAGGGAATCCACTCTTATAGAAGTCCACATTCTTTATGATGTCGGAATTGAATGCAGAGAAAAGTCCAAGCGAGTGGTTGGTCTGGTAGAGTGGGGTGCCGTCGAGCAGGAACAGATTCTCATCGCTGCCTCCTCCGTGTACGTACAATCCTGATACAAGGTCTACGCCTGAAGCTACTCCCGATGTGTTCTGGATTGTCTTTACAAGGTCGGGTGAAGATAGCAGGGCGAAACCATTGTTTATGTCCTTTGCTGTAAATGTGCGCTTGCCCGTCTGTGTGGTTAGCACGGGCGAGTTCATGTCCTCAGTCACTACCACCTCCTTTAGTTCTACTGTTTGTGCCAGTTGGAAGTTGTGTGAGCTGTTTGAACGTATGTAAACATCCAACGTGTCGGCTTCGCATCCTATGCTTGACACACGCAGGCGATGTCTACCCTCTGGCAGATGCAGCAGATAGCGTCCACGACTGTCTGAAAGAGTACCGTCTTTGGATATGAGGTCGAATATAGTGGCATTGACAATAGGCTCGCCTTGTGTGTCGGAGATGAGTCCTCTTAAGGTGAATGTGGCTTTGCGTTCAATTTCTGTTTGTTGTACTGGCTTAGCCGATTGCCTTAGCATGATGTTATTGTTTATTTGCCTGTACTCTATTCCGCTTTGGTGGAATAGATATTTCAGAGCTTTGCTTAGAGTCATCAGGCTGAGGTCGGGACCATTGTAGGTTTTGTCGAGCTGCAATGCAGAGTCGTAGACAAAGTGAATGCCGTGTTGCTTCTGCAAACGTAGCATCTCTGTTAGAAGAGTGGGGCGTGTGGTTGAGACGCTGGTGTAGAGAGGAGTTGCTGATGAGGATAGGCAGACGATATTTATGGTAAGTAAAAGGAGTAATATTTTTGAAGATAAGTTCATGTTGTATGAGTTTTTTTATGATAAGTTGATATTTATCTGTTTGAAACTACTTTCTTTCAATTCTCACCCCCAACGTCGTTTCAAGTACCTTGATAGCATCCTCAACCTTTGCTGCCTCAATCTCTCCCGACACACTCTTCGTCGTGTCATTTGTTGTGAGCTTCGTATTATAGTGGCGCGACAGCTCGTTCAGCACTTGGTTGATAGGTGTATTGTCGAAGCGGAAAACTTCTGTTGTGTCGCATTCTTCATATTCGTAAATTGTTATGGCTGAGTCTGCCCATATTTTATTTTGTATAGGCTTTTGTGGCAACATGTAATTGTGATAGCCGATAATTCCAGCAGCCACGGCAAAGCCTATTGCAAGTGTGATGGATGCAGCCACGGCTATTTTGCGTTTACCGCCCCATCCTTTTATTCCACGTCTTTCCTTGAAACGTTGCCATGCTTGGTTGGTGTTGAGGCAGTTTGGTTTGTAGTGTTTTGCTACAAATTGCAGTTCTTCGTTATTTTTATTGTTCATAAATTCCACCTTATTATATATATGTGTATGTTTCCAACTCCCGATAGTTACAGTTGTAACAACAGAAGATATATAGCCTTCGCCCGTCTGCGAAGTGTTGCGTAAGCTTTGTGCATGTGTGCCTCCACTGTCTTGATGCTTATGCCGAGCGTGTCTGCAATGTCGCTGTTGCGTTTGCCGTCGCGCTTGCTCATAAGGAATACGCGGCGGCACATCTCCGGCAAGTTGTCAATCTCAGTCCATAGTCTTGCTTCGCGCTCGCTTCGTTCCTGCAGTTCGTTGTCATCTGCAGTAAGATTGGCAAGTTCTGTGTCAGCAGAAGTTGTGTTGCTGAAAGGGTCGCGTCGTATGTGGTCAAGACAGGCGTTGCGTGTCATGCTGTATAGATAGCTCTTTGGCGCGGCAAACTCCTCGCCGTTGTCAGTCTTTTCGGCAAAACGTACAAAGCAGTCCATTACTACGTCCTCGGCTGTATCAATGTCGCCAAGGAAGTGGACGGCATAGATACAGAGCGGACGGTAGTGTTGACGGAAAAGTTGTTCTATGTTCATAATTTTAAAAAGTGACACCTACACCCAACGACAGCGAGTGTCGGGTCGCGTTGCTTTCGTAGAATATAGGCATATTGGTATCTGTGCTGATGTATCCATACCAAACATTACGGAAGTCCTTATAGTCGTAGGCAACCTGAAAGTTCAATCCAAAGTGTTTGGCTAAGTTAATGGTGTATCCCACGCCAAGTTTTCCTGTGAAGCCTTTGTAGAAATCGCCAAATGAAGGGTCTATGGCATAGCCCAAGTCGGTGAAGGCATAGGCTCCAGTAAGTTTCTTAAATGGTTTATATCGCAGTGTGGCGTAGATAGGCATAGTGTTGAATTCGTCGCCTGTGTAGTGGTCGAGACCAATACCACCACCAACTGACCATTTCTCTGCCACATCATAGCGTGCGCCTAAGCGCAAAGAGTGGCCTCCCATTTCGATGTCGCTGCGTCCGTAGTTGTGTCCGAACTTGTTTTCAGAGAAACCGAGATTGTAATGGTAATCGAGGTCTACATGAAACTTTGACTGTGCTTTTGTTGATACCACAGCAGCTCCGCTCAATGCTATGCAGAGCGACATTCTGAGTAGATTCTTGTTGATTCTCTTGTCGATTTTCATAATTTCCTTGTTCTTGTATATGATTATTATATGTTTCACCGCCGCTTCTTGTCGTCGGTTTCAACAGTAAGACGCAGACATAGTAGAAAACCCTTAGTCATTTTCAATAAAAAGTCCACAAAGATACATATTTTCTTGCGTTAATTCCTTTTTTTTTGCTATATTTGCAGCGTATCAGTAGATACCTATGTTTTGTATACTGATTTGCTACTAACAATTTAATACCCTTTATATTATGGCAAAAATTAAGCAGATAGTAGAGTGTGTGCCTAATTTCAGCGAAGGCCGCGACATGAACGTAATCCGTCAGATAACGGATGAGGTAGAAAGTGTGAAAGGTGTGAAACTGCTCGATGTAGACCCAGGCGAGGCTACCAACCGCACGGTGGTGACCTTTGTGGGCGAGCCAAACGATGTGGCAGAAGCTGCTTTCAGGGCAGTGAAGAAAGCCGCACAGCTCATCGACATGCGTCAACATCATGGTGCTCATCCGCGTATTGGTGCGACGGATGTGCTGCCCATTGTGCCCGTAAGTGGAATAACGCTTGAGGAGTGTGCCGAGATTTCGCGCCAACTCGCCAAGCGCATTGCCGAAGAAATCAATATTCCTTGTTATTGTTATGAGGCTGCGGCTTTCAAGCCCGAGCGCAGAAACCTTGCCATTTGTCGCAAGGGAGAATACGAGGGCATTGCTGAGCGTATTGATGATGATGCTGAGGCTCCCGACTTTGGACGTCGTCCCTATGATGAGCAAGTAGCTCGTACGGGTTGCACGGTGGTAGGAGCGAGAGACTTCCTCATTGCTGTGAACTTCAACCTTAACTCCACTTCCACACGACGTGCCAATGCCATTGCTTTTGATGTCAGAGAGAAAGGTCGTCCAATGCGCGAGGGCAACCCTATTATTGGCAAGAAATTGCTCTATGCCGACGGTACCCCTATCATGAAGCCTGGTACGCTGAAATGTACTAAGGCTATTGGATGGTATATAGATGAATATGGCATAGCACAGGTGTCAATGAACATCACCAACATCAATGTTACTCCTTTGCACAAAGCCTTCGACGAAGTGTGCCGTTGCGCGCAGAACCGTGGAGTGAGAGTGACGGGTACAGAGATTGTTGGTCTTGTGCCAGAGCGTACGCTGATTGAGGCTGGCCGCTATTTCCTTGCCAAACAACAACGCTCTGCAGGAATACCCAAGAAGGACATTCTCGACATTGCCATAAAGTCGCTCGGCTTGTCCGACCTTAAGGAGTTTAAGCCAGAAGAAAAGATAATAGAATATGTGATGGCTGAGGGTGCAGAGAAGCAACGCCTGCTGGTTGACTTGACAGTAAAGGGATTTGCTGAGGAGACATCGCGCGAAAGCCCGGCACCTGGTGGAGGCTCTGTGTCGGCTTATATGGGAGCATTGGGAGCTTCGTTGGCTACAATGGTGGCTAACCTTTCAAGTCATAAGCCTGGTTGGGACGAGCAGTGGAGCGAGTTTGCATCAGTAGCTGAGGAGGGAATGGCTCTTCAGGAGCGTCTGCTTCATCTTGTAGACGAGGACACTGAGGCTTTCAACCGTATTATGACTGCATTCGGAATGCCGAAGAACACGCCTGAGGAGAAGGCTGCACGTTCTGAAGCTATTCAGACTGCCACATTGTTTGCAGCAGAAGTGCCTCTTGAGACTATGAAGGCTTCGTACGAGGTGTTTGCAGTATGCCGCAAAATGGTGGAGAAAGGCAATCCTAATAGTGTGTCTGATGCAGGTGTGGGTGCGTTGGCTGCTCGTGCCGCAGTGCTTGGCGCGGGTATGAATGTGAAGATAAACGCAGGCTCGCTGAAAGACCGTGACAAAGCTGAGGCCTTGATAGGTGAGGCTGACGACCTTATAGCTAAGGCGAATAAGGAAGAAGAGGAAATAACGAAATTGGTAGAAGCTAAATTGTAAGGATTATGACATTTTCTGATGAAATAAGAATGGGCATTCCTGATTTCTTACCCGAACCGATGCCCTACGACAACAATATAAATCATGCGCCAAAGCGCAAGGAGATACTTACACAAGAGGAAAGACATCTTGCCCTGCGCAATGCTCTTCGCTACTTCCCGAAACATCTGCATGCTCAGTTGGCTCCGGAATTTATCGACGAGCTGAATCGCTATGGACGCATTTATATGTATCGTTATCGTCCAAGTTATGATATGTACGCACGACCTATAGACGAGTATCCGCATCGCTCTGAACAGGCTGCTGCAATAATGCTGATGATTCAAAACAACTTGAATCCTGAAGTGGCACAGCATCCACACGAGCTTATAGTATATGGTGGCAATGGAGCCATTTTCCAAAACTGGGCACAATACCGTCTCACTATGAAATATCTTAGCGAGATGACTGATGAGCAGACTCTTGTAATGTATTCAGGACATCCGCTCGGTTTATTCCCTTCGCACAAGAATGCGCCGCGAGTAGTGGTGACGAATGGTATGGTGATACCAAACTACTCTAAGCCTGATGATTGGGAGCGTATGAATGCCTTGGGCGTGAGTCAGTACGGACAGATGACGGCAGGATCGTACATGTACATTGGTCCGCAGGGCATTGTGCATGGCACTACTATAACAGTGCTCAACGCTTGTCGCAAGCAACTTTGTGCAAAAGGCGAGGCAAAGGATATACGTGGTATGCTATTTGTGTCGTCGGGGCTTGGCGGTATGTCGGGAGCACAGCCAAAGGCGGGCAATATTGCTGGTGTGGTGAGTGTGGTTGCTGAAATCAATCCTTTGGCTGCCAAGAAACGCTACGACCAGGGATGGGTGGATGAACTTCACGACAATCTTGACGAACTGATTCCTGCCATTAGAAAGAGTGTAGAGGAGAAGCGCACTGTCTCGATGGCTTATGTGGGTAATGTTGTTGACCTATGGGAGCGACTTGCCGATGAGGGAGTACATGTGGATATTGGCAGCGACCAGACTTCGTTACACAATCCGTGGGCTGGTGGCTACTATCCTGCCGACCTTACACTTGAGGAGTCGAAGACTATGATGGCTGAGAATCCTGATGAGTTCCGCAAGCATGTTCAGGCCTCTTTGTGCCGACAGGTGGCTGCCATCAACCGTCTTGCTGCCAACGGAATGTACTTCTTCGATTATGGCAACGCCTTCTTGTTGCAATCCAAGCGTGCTGGTGCCGACATCTGCTTGGACAACGGCAAGTTCCGCTATCCGTCATACGTGCAGGACATTATGGGCCCGATGTTCTTCGACTATGGCTTTGGTCCTTTCAGATGGGTTTGCACGTCGGGTTCTCCTGCCGATCTTGCCAAGACTGATGAGATTGCAGCACGTGTGCTTGAGGAAATCATGCAGAGTGCGCCAGATGAAATAAAGGGACAGATGGCCGACAATATACATTGGATTCGTGAGGCAAGTCGCAACAAACTTGTGGTGGGTTCGCAGGCTCGAATCCTTTATGCCGATGCCGAAGGACGTTCGAAGATTGCCTTGGCTTTCAATGAAGCTATAAAGAATGGTGAGATAACACGCCCAGTGGTGCTTGGACGCGACCATCATGATGTGTCGGGCACCGACTCGCCTTTCCGTGAGACAAGCAACATCTATGATGGCTCGCAATTCTGTGCCGACATGGCTGTGCAGAATGTCATTGGCGACTCTTTCAGAGGCGCCACATGGGTGTCGCTGCATAATGGTGGTGGCGTAGGTTGGGGCGAAGTTATTAATGGTGGTTTCGGTATGGTGATTGACGGTAGTCAGGAGAGTGACTGTCATATACGAAAGATGCTCTTTTGGGATGTGAACAATGGCATTGCCCGTCGCGCATGGGCTCGCAACGAGGGAGCTATCCATAGTATAGAGCGTGAGATGATGCGCTCGAATGGCTTGCAGGTGACTATGCCTAATATAGTCGATGACGATATCATCAACAAGTTTGCCAACTGAAAATCATAATAACTATTAATCAGAAAAAAGCCTAAGTTTATGAAGATTCACAAGATTTCAGCCGAGCACCTTTCGATAGAACGTATAGGTGAGATAGTGTATGGTGGCTACAAGATAGAACTGAGCGACGACGCGCAGAGACGCATTGTGCAATGTAGAGATTATCTTGACCATAAGATAGAGGAGTCAACTGCTCCTATCTATGGAGTGACTACGGGTTTTGGCTCGCTCTGCAACGTTAGTATTGGTTCCGACTATCTGGCACAGCTTCAAATCAACCTTATGATGTCGCACGCATGTGGCACAGGCGACCGTGTGCCCAACGACATTGTGAAGATAATGTTGCTGCTTAAGATACAGTCATTAAGCTACGGTTTCTCTGGGTGTCAGCTTGTTACCGTCAATCGACTTATTGATTTCTTCAATAATGATGTCTATCCAGTGGTCTATATGCAAGGCTCGCTTGGAGCGTCGGGCGACTTAGTGCCGTTGGCTCATCTGTCTCTGCCGCTCGTTGGTTTGGGCGAGGTGGAGTATGATGGCATGGTAATCAGTGGAGCCGAGATGCTTCAGAAGTTTGAATGGCAACCTATTCAGCTTGCCTCGAAAGAGGGTCTCGCCCTGCTCAATGGTACACAGAATATGGGTGCCTTTGCAGTATGGGCTTTGCTGCAGTCGCAACGGTTGAGCGATTGGGCAGACAAGATAGCGGCTATGTCGCTCGACTCTTACTACGGACTTACCGCCCCATTCACTGATGCTGTTCATCAGGTGCGTCCGCACAAAGGACAAATTGTGACGGCTGCAAGAATGAGAGAACTGCTCGAAGGCAGTGAGATAATGGAGAAGCCAAAGTCGTATGTCCAGGACCCTTACTCATTCAGATGTATTCCGCAGGTGCATGGCACGGTGAAGGATACTATAGAATATGTAAGGTCGGTGGTTGATGTAGAGGTGAACTCTGCTACCGACAACCCTACGGTTTGTCCAAACGAAGACCTTATCATATCTGCAGGCAACTTCCATGGCGAGCCTATAGCCATGCCTATGGATTTTCTTGCCATTGCCCTTTGTGAGTTGGCTAATATCTCTGAGCGTCGTATCTACAAGCTTGTGAGTGGCACTCGCGGACTGCCAAGTTTCCTCGTTGCCAATCCTGGAGTGAACAGTGGTTTCATGATTCCTCAATATACTGCTGCATCAATAGTGAGTCTTAATAAGACTCTCTCTACACCATCTTCTGTTGACAGTATTCCGTCAAGTCAAGGGCAGGAAGACCATGTGAGTATGGGTGCCAATGCTGCAATAAAGCTCTATAAGGTGGTGCTCAATACAGAGCGTGTGCTGGCTATTGAGCTGTTCAATGCGGCTCAAGCTCTTGACTTCCGACGCCCGCTCAAGTCGTCGCCCGCAGTAGAGGCTGTGCATGATAGCTACAGACGGGTGGTTCCGTTTATTGTAGACGACGAGGTGATGTATCCGCATATTGCGCATTCTATCGATTTTTTGAGGAGAGAATGGTAGGAAGCCACAGGCCTACTACAGTTACTAAATTAACTGATAAAAAACAACAATGAAATTATTAGTAAAGAATATTCGTTCTCTCGTAGGTGTAGAATACATGTCTAAGCTACGTCTGCAAGGCAGGCAGATGGCAGAACTCAATACAATTGACAATGCATGGCTTCTTGTGGAGGATGGACGCTTTGCACAGTTTGGTAGTGTGGAGGATGGTATGCCGCTCTTGGAAGGTATAGATGAAATGGTAGATGCTGAAGGTGGTATGGTTCTTCCTTCATGGTGCGATTCTCATACCCATATTGTCTTTGCCGGAAGTCGTGAGCGAGAGTTTGTTGATAAGATTAACGGACTTAGCTATGAGGAGATAGCGCGTCGTGGAGGCGGTATACTCAATTCTGCCGATCTGTTGCACCAAACTTCTGAGGAAGAACTTTATTCTCAGGCAATGCGCCGACTTGATGAGGTTATACATAAAGGCACGGGGTGTATTGAGATAAAGAGCGGTTATGGTCTTAACCTCGAAGACGAGTTGAAGATGCTGCGTGTGATAAAGCGTATGAAGGAGACTTCAAGAGCGAAGATTGTTTCTACGTTCCTTGGTGCCCATGCTGTGGCAAGAGGTATGTCGCAGGATGAATATGTGAGTCTTGTTGTTGACGAGATGATTCCAGAAGTGGGACGTCAGCAACTTGCCGACTTTGTAGATGTGTTTTGCGACCGCGGATTCTTCACGCCTAAGGATACTACCCGTATTCTCGAAGCAGCCGCTAAATGGGGTATGCGTCCTAAGATTCATGCCGATGAGTTGGCGTCATCAGGTGGAGTAGAGGTAGGAGTGAAGCATGGAGCCCTTTCGGTGGATCATCTGGAGAGCATGACCGAAGAGGAAATCGAAATATTGCGTGGTACAGACACTATGCCTACAGTATTGCCAGGCACATCGTTCTTCCTTAATATGCCTTACGGCAAGGCACGCAAGATGATAGATGCAGGTTTGGGGGTGGCTGTTGCCAGCGACTACAATCCAGGCTCAACCTTCTGGCGACATGAAGTTCGTCGTTTCGTTGGCTTGTATAAAGCTGCGTCTGCAACCGAACGAGGCTATTAACGCCGCAACATTGAATGGTGCCTATGCCATGGGAGTGAGTGCCGAATATGGAAGTATTGCCAAGGGAAAAGTGGCCAATTTCTTCATTACACATCCTGTTCCATCGGTAGACTTCATTCCCTATGCCTATACAACTCCGATAGTGAAGAAGGTGGTATTGGCAGGTGAAATGGAATGACTCATGAAAATGGCATCCTAAGACCAGAAACAAATTATTTAATTCTAAAATTATACCGATGATGCCTATAGCAGAGGGCATCATCGGTATTTTTAGTATTTCTACTTGCATATCTTGTAATTTTTATTTCACTAAGTTGTGAAAAAATTCTTTCAAATTGCCTTTATGTGCGAGAAAATCACTAAGTTTGCACCATAATATCAATTTATCGGAATAATGACTTATACTATTGAAAAGGTTACAACGCTCATAGGAGCCCACCGCTTCGGCACAGCTGATGCAAACATAGGGTTTCTGCTAACTGACAGCCGCTCGCTGTGCTTTGCCGAGGAGACTTTGTTCTTCGCCTTGAAGTCGGGACGTGGCGACGGTCATAATTATATTTCCGACCTCTACAGGCGTGGAGTGCGTAATTTTGTGGTGGAGCATGTGCCATTGGATT
>OBRN01000213.1_pt1 | contig 14927 bp, 13 predicted proteins | sample 1475621 | NCBI WGS metagenome assembly OBRN01 (sample SAMEA3360684, study PRJEB22359) | human gut metagenome | biome: ENVO:urban biome; feature: ENVO:human-associated habitat; material: ENVO:feces | place: Bangladesh | collected 2011 | reverse complement strand
TGAAGTATTTTAGTAAAACAACAAGAAAAGTGTAAAGTAAAATCAGTTAAAGTCACAAAGCATTTCTCTTACCATTTACGTAATACGTATTCGATGGCAGATGAATACGTATTCGATGGCTTATGAATACGTATTCAAAGGCCAACGAATACGTATTCATTTTTAGGAGCAAAAATTCCTATATAAAATTCATTCTTCAATATCACGTGAAATTATTTATTAATTCCACTATTCTTTCTCGTTCTTCATCTGTCAGAACTTGACTAATCGGCAAACTCAATTCCTCGCGGTGGATTCTCTCCGTTATAGGCAGCGACCTCTCGTTCCATTCCTTATAAGCCTGTTGCTTATGTGGCGGTATGGGATAATGTATGTCCGTCTGCACACCATTGTCAAGCAGATATTGTTTCAGTTCGTCGCGTCGTGGCGACAGCAATGGGAAGATATGAAACACACTGTTCTGCCAATAATCCTCCGACGGCACACTGACAGCAGGATTGCTGATATGCTGTATATAATAATGTGCATTATCGCGGCGGCGCTGGTTCTCCTCGTCAAGATACTTCAGCTTCACATCCAACACAGCAGCCTGAATTTCGTCCATACGCGAGTTGCGTCCTACCATGTCAAACACATAGCGGTGACTTGAGCCATAGTTGGCGAGAGCCCTTATCGTGTCGGCAAGCTCATCATCATCAGTAGTCACACCTCCGGCATCGCCCAAGGCTCCAAGATTCTTGCCTGGATAAAAGCTATGACCGGCAGCATCACCAAGTGCGCCTGTGCGCTTGCCCTGATATGTGCATCCATGAGCCTGAGCATTATCCTCAATAAGTCGCAATCCGTAGCTATGGCATAATTCCCCTATTCGTTCCGTATATGCACATCTGCCATACAGATGCACTATCATCACGGCACGTGTGCGTGGTGTGATAGCCTGCTCTATAAGGCTGTCGTCAATCTGCAGCGTGTCGAGGCGCGGCTCTACAAGCACCGGGCGCAGACCATTATCCGTTATGGCGAGAATAGTTGCAATGTAAGTATTGGCAGGCACAATCACCTCGTCACCATCGCTCATCACGCCCATCTCCTTATAGGCACGAAGGATAAGCGTGAGCGAATCAAGTCCGTTGCCGCAACTTATGCAGTGGCGTGTGCCTATGTATTTGGCATAGTCACGCTCAAACCTTTCGTTGGCCTCACTACGCAAATACCAACCACTCCTCACTACATCGTCCACAGCATGCAGAATTTCTTCCTCATGAAGATTTGTCACCGCCTTTAGGTCAAGATATTTTATCATCTGTAATTTCTTTTTTATAATGTCCACTCATAAATGTCGTAGCATACGCCACGACCGCCAAAACCCTCTTTCTGGTGAATAAGGTTGCTGTTGAGATAATTGCCTTGGTCTTCGGTAGACTTGCCAAAGTCGAAATACGGCACATGCGTATAGCGTTCATTGATAAGCCAGTCGAACACAAGATCCAAGGCTCCAAGTTCCTTTCCGCGCGGCGAGGCCGATATGTATTGCGTATGAACCACTCTGCCACACTCAAACACAAGCGTTCCGCCAAGAGCCTCATCGCCAAGATAAGCCATAAACAAGCGTATGTTGTCGGGGAAGCGCGAGCGCAGCAGCTCCAACTCTTCTATGGTATGGACAGGATGCACACCATACTTAGCCATGAGATTATTGTCGAGAACATGCCAGAAGGCCGTTATATCGCCTGTCTCTTCAACTCTTATGCCATTGCGACGCGCCTTGTTCACGCACCGATGACGCAGTTTTGTGAACTTCAACCTATTATCCATCTGTATTGTAGAAGCTATGTCACGACCCAAGATACGTGCCTTGCACACTTTAATGATGGCATAGAGGTCTTCCTCAGCCGGCATAGAATGATAAATCCATGGTATGGGCTTGTAGACAACCCTCCTCACACCACACTCATTACGCAGAAAGTCATTTATGGCAGTAAACACCTCAATGCATATCTCGGCAGTCATTTCACTGTCCATCACAAGTCCACCGTATGTAAGTCCTCCATGCGAGCGCAACTCGTCACCATGAATAGTTGCCGGAAGCAATGCTACAAGCATAGGATTCCTGCCATTGTCTTTGACCTCAGAAACCATCAGCGAACAGTCAGTAAAACGGTCGCTGTGATAACCCATATAACCACGCTTCAGAAGAAACGTGGCATTCTTAGCCTTTGCCACAAAAGCATCCCATTCCACAGCATCATCATCAGTGTATCGTCTAACTGTAATCATCCCTTATACTTTAAGAAATCGTCGTATTCATAGATATAATCCGATTCGTCGTAAGGATCGGAGGCAAGCACAAGACACACGGCTCCCGACGAGAAGTCGTCGAGAGTGCGCCAAACGCCAGTCTCCACAAGCAGTCCTTGCCATGGATGATTCAGATGGAAGGCTTGCTTCTCCTTGCCATTGTCGAGCGTCACTGTGAACGAGCCGCTTATGGCAATGATAATCTCAAGACACTGCTTGTGGGCATGTCCGCCACGACTTTCGCCCGACGGCACATCGTAGGTCCAGTAAACCCTACGCACCTCAAAGGGCACTTGCTTCATGCTCTCGGCCACTGTGAGATTGCCACGAGGATCGCATATCTTCGGCAATTCGATTATAGAGTATTGATTCTTGTCCATTTTACACATTTATTATATATTAAGAACGCAGAAAACGCTGGTTTATTACATTATATATTGGTTTTACAAAACCAGAATGCAGCAACCACGCCATTGCCACAGCCACCACAAAAGCCACGCTGAAACCAACACAATCTTGCAAAAGACTAATATTGGTTTGCATAAAATGAAATGTAAGACGCATTGCAAATGGATGAACCATAAACAATTCGAAACTTATACCACCAAGCCACTGCATAAGTCGCGACGCTAACCAACGCGCCACAATGTCATTCGTACCGTCGGCAGCAACCAATCTAACAATAAACAGTGGCATAAAAGGCCAAAACAGTGCTACACAGCGGCATCCGTTGCCATTCATACTCTGATATACGAAATACATCACCACTCCTAACAAGATATAAACGACAAGCGGTATTCTTGATAAAGATGTGTAAGAGTTAGCTTCTTGGCATTTGGTCTTATAGAAGCGATAGGCTATAATACCAAGCGCAAAATCTACAACGCGGAGCAATGGATTGGCATACAGCGTGCAGTTAATCATATCATGCGGCACCTGTGACGCCACTATCAAATATACAACCGCAAATGCAGCGAACCCCAATTTCAGGTTCTTTCCGTCTGCTGACATTAAAAATCCATAAAGACTCCTAAATACGACGTAAAAGAATAATGTATCACACAGAAACCACGATACAGCATTAACAGTGTACAACGTATGATTCCACGGAATCCACGACTGCAACAGCAACAGCGAAGTCGTCATTTGAATCCAATCGTAAGTGTGTCCTATCCGCCTGTCAAGCAGCAATACTACAGCATACAGCAGAACATGCAACGGATATAATTTCCAAAAATGCCGCCAAAAGAACTTTTTTGTGGAAAAATCTCCCCTACTGACTCTTGGACCATAGCCCAATGACAACACAAAGCCACTAAGAACAAAAAAGAACGACACTCCTATCTCACCACCAAAGTCAAAAGGCTCAACAATGTTTTCTGTGACGCAATGACTCATGTATATTAAAACAACAAACAGGAAACGCGCTCCTTGCAGAGTACGAATCCTGTTTGCATTATCTTTTACGAATATGTTGTTCATTATTCGTTGTTTTTATATGCTCTCAAAGTAATACTAATATACTTTGCCAAGTAATATATAAGACTTTGCCGAGTAATATGTATTTAAATGGTCAAGTATTATATATTACTTTTTAATCTAAAAAATCCACTATTTCTCCATATACGGATCAGTGCCAAGCACAGTCTTGGCCAAACGCTTAGCCTTATCACGCAAAAGTGTTGTGTCAGCCGTTGGTTCTCCGTAGCAGAGCACCACACCCATGCGGCGACCAACATGTGCTTCCTCCTTGCCGAAGATGCGCACACGTGTGTAGTCTTCCTTCAAAGCGTCGAAGAAGTTATAGGGCAATGGATCATTTGTCTCGCTTGGCGAGAGCACCACGGCACTTGCTCCTGCATGTTCCAGATGTATTCCGGCAATAGGCAATCCCATCACGGCGCGGAAATGAAGCTCAAACTCCGAAAGATTGGTCGTATGACCAAGTGTCACCATACCCGTGTCGTGCGGACGTGGCGAAAGCTCGGAGAATATCACCTCGCCCTGCTTTGTCAGGAAGAACTCAACACCCCACAATCCAGCACCAGTCAAGGCGCGTGTCACCTTCTCTGCCATATCCTCAGCTTTGCGAAGCTCGTCCTCAGGCAACTGGAACGGCTGCCAACTCTCGCGGTAGTCACCGCCCTTCTGCACATGTCCGATAGGCGGGCAGAACAATGTAGGACCGTCCTTCTGTGTGACAGTGAGCAGAGTGAACTCAGAGTCGAAGTGGATGAATTCCTCAATGATTATCTCCTTCACGTCGCCACGGCTTCCCTCCATAGCGTCGTTGAACGCCTTCTCAAGTTCCTCCGGTCCGCGCACAATGCTCTGTCCGTGACCCGACGACGACATAAGCGGCTTGATTACACATGGGAAACCTATCTCCTTTGAATGCTCGCGAAGCTGCTCAAGAGTGGTGGCATAGAAATACTTGGCTGTGCGCAGACCCAATTCCTTGGCGGCAAGGTCGCGTATTGCCTTGCGGTTCATTGTATAGTTCACGGCTCTTGCACTCGGCACCACCTGTATACCCTCCTTTTCGAAGTCGAAAAGACGCTCGGTGCGAATAGCCTCAATCTCTGGCACAATAATATCGGGGTGATGCTTCTCTACAACTGCAGTCAAGGCATCGCCATCAAGCATGTTGAACACTTCATGCTCATCGGCAACCTGCATTGCCGGAGCACCATCGTATCTGTCGCATGCAACGACATACTGTCCTGCACGCTTTGCGGCGATGACAAATTCCTTGCCCAACTCGCCTGAACCTAACAACAAAATTTTCTTCATGTGGTAGATAAAATGATAATGCAAAGCTAATACTTTTATTTCGTTTAGACAAATTTTTAGCAACAATAGATTTAATTTGTTTTAAAAGTAAGCTGCTTGACCACTACTGTTTTTTATACTTTATGATTTTTCAACAAATCAACGTATTCTCAATTATTTTTCTTAACTTTGCCACTTAAAACAAGTAGAAGCACCATTCAAGATTAATGTAGCTTGTCCGTCCACACCATTAAAAGTAAGCCCCATACCCGGACTGCTCCTATTACCCCATACCCGGACTGCTCCTATCAATAAATAATAAATAAAACAATAACAAATAAAAAAATGATTGTCTGCATAGCCGAGAAACCAAGTGTCGCAAAGGATATCGCCCGAATACTGGGCGCGACAAACAGCCACCAGGGATACATGGAGGGCAATGGCTACCAAGTGACATGGACCTTCGGTCATCTATGCACACTGAAGGAGCCCAACGACTACACCGATATGTGGAAGCACTGGAGTCTGGCTTCATTGCCCATGATTCCGCCACGATTCGGCATCAAGCTTATCGACGACGACGGCATAAAGCGACAGTTTGCCGTGATAGAACGCCTTATGCAAGCTGCCGACGGCATAGTGAACTGCGGTGACGCCGGACAGGAAGGTGAACTTATACAGCGATGGGTGATGCAGAAGGCTGGGGCAAAGTGCCCAGTGAAGCGCTTGTGGATATCATCTATGACCGACGAGGCCATACGCGAGGGGTTTGCCTCGCTCAAGGACCAAAGCGAATACCAGCCACTCTACATCGCTGGACTCTCGCGTGCCATTGGCGACTGGCTGCTCGGCATGAACGCCACGCGACTATATACGCTGAAATACGGACAAAACCGCCAGGTGCTCAGCATAGGACGTGTGCAGACTCCAACACTTGCCCTTATAGTAAACCGACAGAAGGAGATTGACTCCTTCGAGCCAAAACCTTACTGGGTATTGGCCACCATATACCGCGACACTACGTTTACAGCCACCAAGGGCAAGTTCACAACCAAAGAGGAGGGCGAGGCCGCCTTTGCCACCATCGCCGACAAGCCGTTCACCGTGACCGACGTGCAGAAGAAGAATGGCACTGAACCGGCACCACGACTCTTCGACCTCACGTCGTTGCAGGTGGAATGCAACCGCAAGTTCTCCTACAGCGCCGAAATGACGCTTAAGCTCATTCAAGGACTCTACGAGCGCAAGCTCACTACATATCCACGTGTGGACACTCAATATCTGAGCGACGACATTTACCCCAAATGTCCCAACATTCTGTCGGGCATCAGCAAACAGTATGGCGAGCTTATGCAGCCACTCATGGGCAAGAAGCTACCCAAGTCGAAGCGTGTGTTCGACACATCAAAAGTAACCGACCACCACGCCATCATCCCTACAGGAGTGCCTGCCACAAGCCTAACCGACATGGAGCGCAATGTCTACGATCTGATAGCCCGACGATTCATAGCCGTGTTCTATCCCGACTGCAAGTTCTCGACCACTACTGTTTTAGGCAAGGTAGAAGACGTGGAATTCAAGGTGAGCGGCAAGGAAATACTGTCGCCTGGTTGGCGCGAAGTGTACGCCCATCCTGGTAACGGAAATAATAATCAACAGCAAAACAATGATGACGACGAGAAGAAGGGCGACGAGGAACGCACTCTGCCAACATTCGTTAAGGGCGAAAGTGGGCCACACACACCCACCCTATCAGAAAAATGGACAACTCCACCAAAATACTACACCGAGGCAACCTTGCTAAGAGCTATGGAGACAGCAGGAAAGTTTGTAGAGGACGAGACTCTGCGTGCCGCTCTTAAGGAGAATGGAATAGGCCGTCCTTCGTCAAGAGCCGCAATCATCGAGACACTGTTCAAGCGCCACTACATAAGGCGCGAGCGCAAGAACCTCGTTGCCACAGCCACAGGCATCGAACTTATCGACATCATACACGAGGAACTGCTTAAGAGTTGCGAGCTTACCGGCATCTGGGAGAAACGACTGCGCGACATAGAGCACAAGAAGGATGACGCTGCCGACTTCATAAACGGACTGAAGCAGCAGGTCACGGAAATTGTGAACGATGTGCTGCGCGACAACTCCAACCGGCGAGTGACCATACTCACCGAAGAAGACCTAAAGAAGAAAAAGAAGACATCAAAGAAGAAGGCTACACCAAAAGCCTCAACCACCACACCCCCAACAGCGACATCAACAACAAATCCCACCACAGTGCCATTAGTAAAAGAGGCCGACGACTCTATTATTGGTACAACATGCCCAGCATGCGGCAAGGGAACAATAATAAAAGGCAATACTGCCTATGGTTGCAGCAACTGGCGCAATGGTTGCACATATAGAGTGAACTTCAAGAAAGAATAAAAACAAACCTATGCATACACAACTATCCACCCAAACAAATAATGTCTTGCGACTGCTGCTCACAGCAGTCGTATGGATAGTTGTATGCATAAGTGGCAAGGCGCAAAACAATCCATACAAGATAAGCGACAGCCTTTATCCGCTCTATCAGGAGGCTTACAGCCTGCGCTTCACGCCCGAATGTCTGGATTTGTCGCGCAAGCTGTACGACAAAGCTGTGAAGATAGGCGACAAGAAGGCACAATGCCTCGCACTCATCATCCCATTGCAGCACTACCGTGCAACCGACTCCGAAGCCGATTTTGAGCATGCCGTGAAAGCTCTGCAAGACAAGGCGATAGAAACCGGATATAATCAATACTTCTATTTCGCCATGACCACCAAGGTGAACCACCTTGTCAACCATAAGCGTTTTCATGAAGCCTACGCATTCGTTGAAAAAATGAACGCTTATGCCCGCAAGAACAATAATATCTACGGATTATACACAGGAGTGTTTGCCATTGGACAAATACATATGGCACGCTATGAATTGCACCAAGCTGTGGAGAACTTCCGCAAAGCTATAGAAATAGGTGTGAAGTATCTGCCCAACCATGACATGTCGAACGCATTCCGCTATATGGCACAATGCTACGAAGACATGTTCGACTATGAGAAAATGCTCAACTGTGCCCTTGAAGGATATTCCTTGGCCAAAGCTCCATCTTTCAAAAAGCGAATACTGCGCACCATCTGCTATGCAACCTTTTGCCTCGACCGCCGCGACGTGTTCTACCGCTACTATCAAATCTATCGCCAACTGAACGGTGGAAAGGTAGATCCAAAGTCGAGCGAAATAGAGGAAAGCGAGATAGCCATGCTACGCATGATTATCGACGGCAACTATAAGGAAGCACGAGAGGTAATGGAAGCCAACAAGAACAAAAAGGATTTCGCCTACTATCGCGCCAAGATGGAATTGTTCCGCCACCAATGCCGCTACGATTCGCTTGCCAACATACAAAAAGAAATATTTATATATAACACTCAAAAACGCGACACTGTGATGACTTCGCCACTTGCTATGATAGAGGCTAACTTCATCAACTATTGTCGAGAGTACGAGAACAACCGACTTGCCTTGGCCCATCAGCAAGCCCTTTATGAGCAGCAGGAAGCCGAGCTCCTCTCAACCAACCTTGAGCTTGCCAACACCCAACTCACACTCAACAACTCGTCGCTCGAACTTAGCCGACTTAAAATGAATGCCGACCATGTTCGCCTGTCGATGCAGCGCAAGCAACTTGAGGCCGACCGCCTGCGCAGCAAAATTACGGAAAGTAGATTCCGCAACGAAACATCAAAGGTGAGACAATGGTCTTTGGCCATATTCATGGCTGTTCTTTTCATAGCCATTGCCTTGTATCTATTCAAGCGACACCACATTATGCGCCGCCTTAAGGCCACAAACTCATCGCTCGAAGCAACTCGTGCCGCGCTTGAAGAGGCACACGACAAAGCTGTTGCCGACGACATTGCCAAGACTGCTCTTCTGCACAATATGAGCGAAGAGGTGAACAAGCCGCTCAACGAAATTGCTCGACTTGCCCACCTCATCACCGACAAGCAAAACGACATGAGCCGTGAGCAGCTTGTCAGAATGTCGCAAGAAATAAGGACCAATACCAACGAGCTCCTTAAGTATGTAGGAGATGCTATTGACAAGGCCGAGAAGATTTAGTGTGCAACTATTCTTCCCTTATCACCACCGTCACTCCTCTTGCAGCCTGTGCTCCCATAACAAGAGCCTGCTCGACGTCGGCAGTCTTCGACGGACCAGAGATGAAGGTGCCGAGCCCAGTAGACGGCATAGTAATGCGGTCGTAAGCCTCGTGCATATTGTTGACAATGCTATTCTTCGACAGCACAATCACAAGATATTCGGAAATGAAGCACACGGCCTTCTCCTTCATCTGTTGAGGTATCCATACACATCCATTCTCTGCCACGCCTATCTCACCTGCAACCACACCTACATCAGTGCCATTAAGCGACTGAGCATCGGCCACAGTATCGGGATTGAGCGTAGCAATAGTAAGTTCCTTCAAGTCGGACGCTATCACTTTGGCCTCGGGATAGGCACGTCGCACAATATCATCCAGACTCTCGCCTTGCTTGGCAACAATCACGTTTGAGCCTACATTACGGCTCATTTCTATAAACTGCTCCACAGTATCGTCGTAGGCAATGCCTTCCAGTTCGGTCATCGGCATATCGTATTGAATGCGTGTGTTTACGCGAAGCTTCTCTAAAAGTTCTTCTTTATACATTTCTTTTGAGTGATTAAATCAGACAATATGTGAGGAGTAAACGAGTATTATTCAATACTCCTACTCCTTTACTTTTCCCTTCTTCCAAAGTTCTTGAAACGACTCCTTGGCAAACTCAGGCTTTGCATGTCCCACGCCCCATGGATTTACGGCACGTATGTGGGTCAATCTATCGGGAACAATATTTGCCAATGGAGCTAATTTCAAGGCCGAAGCATAAAGATGCGGATGCTCGAATAGCACCTCCATACCCTCCGACATCATCTTCTTCATAGGGTCGGCACGGTGGAGCGAATCGAGTTTCTGTCGCCACAAATACACCTGCGAACCAGGATTTACCTTCGACGGGCAAACGTTGTCACACGAAAGACACAGTGTGCAAGCCGAAACATTGTCGCTGAAACGCTGCGGGTCGCGCAACATGCCAAGGTTGATGCCTATAGGACCGGGGATGAAATATGTGTAGGAATAGCCACCCGAACGGCGGTATACGGGACAAGTGTTCATGCACGAGCCACAACGAATGCACTTCAATGTCTCCCAATGCTCAGGATCGGCAAGAATGTCGCTACGACCGTTGTCTACAAGAATCACGTGCATCTCGGCTCCGGGACGCGCCTGACGGAAATGCGAGGTATATGCAGTAGTTGGCTGACCCGTTGCCGAACGGCACAACAATCTTTGAAAAACAGCCAACGACTTGTAGTCGGGCACTATCTTCTCTATACCCATAGCCACAAGATGGAGCTTGGGCATGGAGGTAGACATGTCGGCATTGCCTTCGTTGGTGCACACTACAATGTCGCCTGTCTTAGCCACACCGAAGTTGCAGCCCGTCATTCCTGCTCCAGCCTCCATAAACTCATTGCGCAGGTGAAGGCGAGCGCAGCGGGTGAGATAGGTAGGGTCGTAGTTGCCCTTTTCCTTGCTTATGCCTTTCTCCTCGAACATACGTCCCACTTCCTCGCGCTTCAAGTGGATGGCAGGCATTACTATGTGGCTTGGTTTCTGTTTCAACAGTTGAAGGATGCGCTCGCCAAGGTCGGTCTCCACAACATCAATGCCGTTCTGCTCAAGGAAAGGATTCATGGCACACTCCTCTGTGAGCATCGACTTCGACTTTACCATCTTCTTCACCCCATGCTCCCGAAGAATGTCGAGCACAATATGGTTGAAGTCATCGGCAGTCCTTGCCCAGTGCACAATCACTCCTCGGCTCTCAAGCTGCGAGGAGAATTGCTCCAGATAGTCGGCAAGATGAGTTATGGTGTGTCGCTTTATTTGGCTGGCATGTTCTCTAAGCTCTTCCCATTCGGGCAGCCCATGTGCCATAGTGTCGCGATTCTGTCTTAGCGACCAGAATGTTGCGTCGTGCCAGGTTGTTTTCTCTCTATTCTCGTTGAAGCGTCGTGCCGCTTCGCTGTGTTGTGTGCTCATAGTCCTGCTGCTAATATCTGTACTACGTGGATGAACTTAATAGGTTTATTCTCTCTCTTTGCAATGCCCTGCATGTGCATCAGACACGAAGAGTCGGGTCCTGTGATGTATTCGGCACCCGTAGCCATGTGTCTGGCAATCTTGTCCTCGCCCATTCGCTTAGACACATCGGGTTCCTCAACGGAAAACATTCCTCCAAATCCGCAACACTCATCCTTGCGCTCCGGTTCCTTAATGACTATGCCATCAACAAGACGCAGAAGGTCGATAATTTTGTTGAACTGAGGCACATTGCGCTCCGAGGGAGACGAAAGTCCAAGCTCGCGCACTCCATGACAAGAGTTGTGCACACTCACCACATGCGGAAATTTTGCCTTAAGGCTTGTAGGGCGAACAATGTCGTGTATAAACTCTACAACATCCATTATCTTCTTCGACGTGAGGCATTCATGCTGTCCTTTAGCAAGGCGCGGGTGGTAGAGTTTCACGAAAGCGGCACATGATGCCGATGGAGCCACAACATAGTCGTAGCCTTTAAACAGCTCGTCGAAACGGTCGGCTATCTTGCCCGCCATCTTCTCGAAGCCGGCATTTGCCATAGGCTGTCCGCAACAAGTTTGGCTTAAGGGATAGTCTACATCAAGACCGAGGCTCCTTAGGAGCTTGTAAGTGGCGACGCCTACTTCTGGGTAGAGTGCGTCGACATAGCAGGGAATAAACAATCCAATCTTCATAATGCTAAAAAGTCATCCACTATATTTTTATTATTAAATATGTACTGTTTTATTAAAGATACTGCAAAAGTACAAATTTTGAACGGATAAGAAAATTTTGTCAGTAAAAAATTTGCTTTTCTTTTAAATATTCTACTGAAAGCAGAAGTTCAAACTTATTCCTGGAGTCGCCTCTCAGGTGGTGTGTCTGCCTTCCGGTCCTGGAGTCGCCTCTCAGCTGGTGTGTCTGCCTTCCTGTCTTGGAGTCGCCTCTCAGTGGCATATATGCAACCGGGCACACCCGCAGGGCACGCCACGAGTTCCTCAGCGCGGCGGGCAATCTCGCTTCCGAATCAAAGTTTCGGGGTGGAGTTGACGAGTGCGATTGCTCTAATTATCAATTATTTAGACGTTCCTTTTTGGATGGCTTTTGCAATGCAATATATCGGTTAAGCCATTGATTATTAACCATTTATAGGGGTAAAAGAATAATTCACATACAAATCAAACACTCAAATTTTCAATTTGTTTTACCATAAAATACACAATAAAGAGACGCATTAAGCGAAATAACATACAAAAATATTAGATTTATTGACTTTATCTTGCAGAAATAATAAGAAAGTATTATCTTTACACTCAGATAATACAAAAATATAATAGTTATGAATATAGTACTTGATGTGCTGCGTTATCTAAACGAGCACGACATCACTCTTGTTAAAGCCGCCGAAGCTACAGGCGTGGCGCAACAGAATATAAAGAAAAGTATTGGCAACAACCCGAAAGCAAGCACACTGCTTACCTTGGCAAAGGGCTTGTGTGTTGACCCTCGTGAGTTCTTCTACGATTTGGACGAGAAGAAGGAGAATGACGTTCAAGAAAACATCGAAGAAATGCACATTTCAGAGGATTTCGAAGATACCGAATTGAAAACGGAGGAACAAAACGATATGGACAACGAAACGGCAGAAAAAACTACTGTCAACACCACCACCTTCTGCCCCCATTGTGGCGCAAAAGTTCGTGTTGGCGTAGTGCTTATGCCTGAATGAAACAATCCCCACCTCACGCCATCACTTCCTCGCCCGTCTGCTTGTTGACACTGTAAATCACACCCTCCTGAGAGCAGAGTTTACCTGAGATGGACTGAATGTCCGAAGAAAACTTAACTTTAGGCATAATGCAAAAGTTTAAAGATTGAAAAAATTATTATTGCGGAAAACGTAGGCGCAAACAGTGCTCTGAAATCCGTGAAACATTGAGTGGAAAAATGACTGAAAACGACCCAAAAAGCACCTAAAAGCGACTAAGAGCGTATTCACTTCATATTCACTTCTTATTCACTGATTCTTCACCCCAGTACGACACCCCGAACTTTCCACTATAAAGGTACAAAAAACCTCCGTGAAACATCGGACATAGCGCATCACGCCCCACGTAAAAGAACAACTACGAATTACACATAATTCGCGTAATTCGTAGTTAAATATAAACGTACAAAAGTATAAACATATAAAAGTATAAACGTATAAAAGTATAAACGTATGAAGAAAATTTTAAGCCTTAGCCTTGTTGCCGTGGCAATGATGGCAGCAGGCATGAGCATGAGCAGTTGCAGCAGCGACGACGGCGACGACGGCACGTTCAGCGAGCGACGTGTGGAAAATTATATCACGGGATATAAGTGGTATCTGGACCACAACGAGCGCAGCGAGTTCCGCTTCTACCGCAACCGCCTGGTAGCAAAAAAGGGCAGCAGCGGCGTTTCCTCGGGGTCGCTCACCTATGCCGAATCAAACTTCTTTGGCACGTGGGCTGTAGCCGACGGCAAGCTCGTCACTACATTCACGTCAGGAGCATACTCGGGCTTCGACTGGAACTCTATTCTTTACGGGTCGCTCACGATAACCGAGTTGCGGTCGAACTTCAAGACAATCGAGACTACAGCTCCAAACGGCGATGCACACAGTCTGAGTAGCTACATGGTGAACTACGGCACCAGCAACGACTTCGTTGACTATACCGACAATTCCGACCACGACAGTGCTCTCATAGGTACATGGGAAGCGCTGGCGCATGATGACAACCACAACATAACATATACAATTAAGATAGGCAAGAAGGGTAAGATTACATTCATAGCTCCAAGCGAAGACATCGACTTCACCACCACCTGCTCTACAAAGAGCGGCCACGTAAATTTCTGCCATCTATTAGATCCGGAAGCAGACTCACGTTCGTTCATATATATAAGAGAGAAGGAAAAAATACGGTTTTACAGCGAAGAAAACGCCCAACAAGTATGGGTGTGGGAAAAAATAGAATAAACAACGGATTTCGCGAAAGAGCACAAAAGGTTGTTAGCTGAGTTTTTGTGTAAATTTGCGAATACTGTTGCAAAACAAAGAAAATTATTGTAACTTTGCAGACAAGGATGTGGCTCTTAGCCATAATTCTGTAAAGTATTTTTTTTTGTTTCAGCCGTTTCTGTTCGTGAGAATAGAAGCGGCTTTTTTAATGTTGAATGTGGAATACGGAATTACCCCAATTCGGGATAAAATAGCGATTAGTTGCATGTTAAGACAGATACATGAATTCTCTTCCCATGCCATCAGACATGGGCTATATATAAAGAATCGAAAGAGATTATTCTGTCCTTAGAACAATGTAAGTTGCTTCGTGTCTTCGATGCAGTATCCTTGCAATGCCTTTGGCTTGTTATCAAAGAAACAATATGCTCCCAAGGCTGAAATAAGGTTCATGATAAAGTTGCTTACAGATCTATGGCGTGAATGTACAATCTGTGCCGTATTCTTCAGCATGTCATTAATGGTTTCGATAATGTATCTCTTGCGCAGCATCATTCTGTCATTACACGCAAGGTGGAGTTTTAAGCCATGACACCAACCCATAGTTCCTTTTCCGTCAGTGGCAATTCCCTTGAATACCTTATTGGCATATCTCCTGA
>OBRN01000212.1_pt1 | contig 14940 bp, 10 predicted proteins | sample 1475621 | NCBI WGS metagenome assembly OBRN01 (sample SAMEA3360684, study PRJEB22359) | human gut metagenome | biome: ENVO:urban biome; feature: ENVO:human-associated habitat; material: ENVO:feces | place: Bangladesh | collected 2011 | reverse complement strand
TAGTAAACTATTAGAATTTGGCAATGACATTAGATGCAATATACAACAAATGGTTATCTCTCCAACCACTCACGGAAGCTGAACAAAAAATGCTCAGTAAAAGATTTACTGTTGAATATAACTACAACAGTAACCATCTGGAAGGCAATACATTGACATATGGTCAGACAGAACTTCTGTTGCTTTTCGGCAAAGTTAGCGGAGAAGGTCACTTAAAGGATTTCAACGATATGAAAGCAAGTGAGGTTTCTGTAAAAATGATGCAAGAAGAAGCGTCAAACAGGAAAGAGCCACTGACCCAAAACTTCATCAGAACCCTGCATCATACTTTGCTTCGTGAGGATTATACAGAGTACCGAACGTTACCCAACGGAGTGCAGACAAGCTTTGTAATCCATGCAGGACAATATAAGACACGCCCTAACAGCGTTATTACACGTTATGGCGACCGATTTGAATATGCTTCGCCAGAAGAAACGCCAGCCCTAATGTCTGACCTGGTAGATTGGTACAACGGAGAGGAAGAAAGGGGGGAGTTGACGCCTGTAGAACTAGCAGCTCTTTTTCATTACCGTTATATACGGATTCACCCTTTCGAGGATGGTAATGGGAGAATAGCCCGACTCATGGTAAACTATATCCTTTCCCGACATAACTGGCCTATGATTGTTGTAAGAAGCAGAAAGAAACAGGAATATCTTGAGGCTCTGCACCAAACAGACATCATAGTAGGTGCCGTTCCATCGGTTGGTGCGCATGCCACAATCAAACAGATTGGCAGTTTTTTGAGATACTTTGAGAAATTAGTTGCAAAGGAAATACAGACGAATATTGATTTTGTAACTCGTAAGGATGAAGATGTTTGGTGGTATGATGGAGAAATCATTACAACAAAGAGTAAGAATACGGCACGTATACTAAGAATGATGAGGGAGGATCCTTATATTACTTATGTGGATCTAACTACTTCATTAGGTATCAATACTTCTGCTGTTCAGAAGCTGGTAAAACGTTTGGTAGAAAGAGGCTATATCACACGTCATGGCAATGGTTGTTGGAGGGTAATAGCGACTTGTATCGTTTGAATCTATGTCGTTAATCCTACCCATGCTCCCTGTTTTAGGGTGCATGGGTAGTTATTTTTTTTAGAGAAGTGTGACTTTGAATTTTTGTTCTGATGAATGAGGAGATTTAGATGGCAGTTATATGCTGCTCAATATCAGATAAATATAAAAGTCCCCCAACTTGGGGGAATTTTATATTGCATCCCATTTTACTAAACTTTCACCTAAAGCTGAGGATAAGGATCAAGCTTGCCAGCGTACTGCTAAAAACATTTTCCAAACTTTTATCGAAAAACTCTTGCGAGTTTCAGAATATTGTTGTACCTTTGGGGGAGTAAATTGATAGAATGTAGAACTTAAAAGCGACGTAACTATATGAATATCAGACAAATTACCCCCCCCTATCAGTGGGGCGTCAAGGCTCTTGTAGCCTTTATACTAACGTTCGTCCTTGCCAGTTGTAGCAAGGATGAATCTATTGATACTGGTGAGCGTGTCATCCGTATTGAAGCTAATAGTACACGTACTTACTATGCCATTAGTAAAACAGAGGGTATTACCTATACATCTACAGGTATAGCGTGCCTTATCAATCAAGATACGAATCATCCCAAATGGATACTTAGCTATGAAGAGATAGCTAAGCGATTAGATATATCCCTATCGCATGCTTCAACAATGCAAATTGCCTTTACCAAAGTCCTGAAAGATGGTCTTTGGCGTTTTGCCGTGCAGTTTGATGGTCAAAAGGAAGGCAGCGAATATTCGATAGACGTAAATCCCGATACAGGCAGCATCGAATGGGTGCAGAGCATTGAAGAAATGCCTGATGGGGAAGTTACGCTGAAATTTGAGCATTAGGATTGTAATGCCCAATAGAGGTTATTGAATATTTGTACAAAATTATATGTTTATTGGCAAACACTTGCTAATAACAACATTCATGAAAATATATAAACAATAGATATGGCAAAGAAAGTTGCAACAAAGAAAGTGAAGGAGGAAACATTAGAGACTATTCTTTTCAACTGTAGAAATCATCTTCGTGGTAAGGCGCAAATGACAGATAAGCGTGATTTGCTGCTTACACTCGTATTCATCAAGTTCTTGGGAGATAGATTTAACCAGCAGCGTGAATCTCTCAAAGCAGATTTTGCTAACCAGGGAATAAAGGATGAAGGCTTTATCCAGATGCAGCTGGATAGTCCTTTCTCTTACCAGAAGGATGGTGTTTTCTTCCTTACCAAGGATTGCCAATGGGATGAACTTATTGTTTTGAATTCAACAAACTTGGCGTTGGCATTTGATAATTGCATCATGCAACTTGAAACCATTGAGGTTGGAAAAGATACCAATGGTGCTCCTGTGCGCCCATTAAAGAATGCGCTTCCACAGCAGATTTTCACGAAGACGGCTCTCGAACCTGGTGTCTTGAAAAAGGTGTGTGATGAGATAAACAAGATAGATCCTAAAAAGTTTACTGAGCACGATCTGATAGGTCGTGTCTATGAATACTTCTTACAGGCGTTCTCTATCAATGCGGATAAGGAAGAGGGCGAATTTTATACGCCTCATAGCATTGTAGAACTCATTGCTTCTATTTTGGAGCCATACGATGGTACCATCTACGACCCAGCTTGCGGTTCGGGTGGTATGTTTGTACAGAGTATGAAAATGATTGAGGCTCATGGCGGTAACACAAAGGCTGTTAGCGTGTATGGTCAGGAAAGTGAACCTGCTACTTATCGTCTTTGTAAGATGAATCTTGCCATTCGAGGAATTAGCTATAACTTAGGAGAAAGTGCGGCAAGTTCTTTTACGAACGACCAGCATAAGGATAGGAAAATGGATTACATCATGGCGAATCCGCCATTCAACTTGAAGAAGTGGCGTGGTGAGAAAGAATTGCTGGATGATCCTCGCTGGAGTGGTTATGATGTGCCTCCGGTAAGCAATGCCAACTATGGCTGGATTCTCCATATCTTGAGCAAACTGAATGTGAGAAAGGGTATTGCTGGCTTTCTGCTTGCCAATGGTGCGCTGGATGATAGTGATACCAAAAATATTCGCCAGAAGCTGATAGAGAATGATAAGGTAGAGGCGATTATCGTGTTGCCACGAAACATGTTCTATTCCACAGATATCAGTGTTACTCTTTGGGTGTTGAATAACAACAAGAAAGGTGGTCCACGTAACGGCCGTATGCTCCGCAACCGACAGGGAGAGGTGCTGTTTATCGACTTGCGTACTTGGAGTCAGAACATCTACGAGAAGAAGTATGTGAAGTTGACGGAAGAACAGATTCAGAAGGTGTGCGATATTTATCATACCTGGCAGACTACAGAAGGAAAGTTTGCCAAGCCTGAGCTTTATTATGCAGCTACGGAAAAGGAGATAGCCGAAAAAGACTTTAGCCTTGTTCCAAGCAGATATATTGAGTTTATCGACCGTGATACAGAGATGGATTACCAGTCTGCTTTGCAAAACATGAGCAAGGAGTTTAAGGCTCTGAATGCCAGATGGGAGAAGAATAAAACAACATTAATAGAGGCTTTTAAAGTTTTGGGGTATGATGGAGAGTAAGTGTAGAATAGGGCCATTTATTATTCTTGTGGATGAAAGAAACAAGGATGGTCATGATTATCCTGTTTTAGGAATAAATAAGGATAAAACTTTTATGCCTACAGCAGCAAATATGGCTGGTATAGATACTTCGAAATATAAAATTGTTCGTAAAGATACATTCGTTTTCTCCGGTATGCAAACGGGTAGAGATGTTTGTATTAGAATAGGATTGTATAATGAAGATACGCCTGCCTTAGTATCACCTGCATATACTACATTTAGATTAGATACAGAAAAGAGAATTGTACCAGAGTTCTTCTTTTTGAATTTTAATCGAGATGAAAGTGATAGATATGGTGCATTTATAAGTGACTCCAGTGTTCGTGCTAACCTTGATTGGAATAGGTTTCTGGAAATAGAAATCCCCTTACCTCCAATAGCCGAGCAGCAGAAAGTTGTGAATGCTTGGAAGGCTTTGCGAGAAATCAAAGAGCAAAATGAAGAGATTGCTGCACCACTTATGCAAGTATGCCAAAGCTATATTCAAGAGCTAAAGCATAAGTATGAGAGTGTGGAGATTGGAAATTTCATTGAAGAAATAAACGATAGAAATTTTGAAGAAAAGTTTAATGTAGATTGCGTCAGAGGATTAGCCGTTTCTAAAGGTATGATAGAGACTAAGGCAAATATGGATGGGGTTTCAATAAAATCCTATAAAATAGTTGCTCCTAATAATTTTGCGTTTGTCTCTGATACGTCCAGGCGTGGTGATAAGATGAGTTTAGGACTAAATCAAAGTGAGCAAACTTATCTTGTTTCATCAATATCTACTGTATTTAAAGTTGTAATAACTGATAAACTTCTTGCTGGATACCTTTATCTTCTGTTTTGTAGGTCTGAATTTGACAGATATGCTCGTTTTAATTCATGGGGTAGTGCTAGGGAAACCTTTACATGGGAGGATATGAAGCGAGTCCGCATCCCTCTTCCTCCTCTCTCCGTCCAGCAAGCCATTGTAAATATCTACAATTGTGCTAACGAGGCGAAGAAGATAGCTGCAGAAGCCGACCGCATGAGTCGAGAGGTTTGCCCGGCATTGATACAGCACGTCATCAACAACAACTAACAAGAAATGTAATTTGAATTATGGCAAAGAACGGAAAACTATATGAAAGCGATTTCGAAGAAGCCCTGGTGGACCTCTTCGAAGAAGTGGGCTGGGAATATTCTCACGGCGACACCATCAGCAGGAAGTTTACCGACCCATTGATAGAGAAGGACTTGCGAGATTACTTGACTTGCAGGTATAGCACCAAGCATCTCTCGCAAGATGAGATGGATGGCATCGTGGCTAACGTCAGGAATGCGAGCGGACAGAATGAATATTATGCTCTCCAGAACACATTCTATCTCTATCGTGACGGCTATGATTATACTCCGGCAGAAGGTTCGCCTTTTAAGTTGGAGTACATCGATTTCGAGTGCCCTGAGCGTAATATCTTCCGCTGCGTCAACCAGTTTGTGATGGAGCAGGGAAGTGAGAACCGTCGCCCAGATGTAATGCTCTTTGTGAATGGTATTCCAGTTTGCATCATCGAGTTGAAGAATCCTACCAAGGTAGATGCCACGGTTTATGATGCCCATACCCAGATTTGCACTCGCTATATGCGCGACATCCCGAATCTGATGAAATATTGCGTTTTGGCTATTATCAGCGATGCAGCAAAGACAGAACTAGGTACACCTTTTACGCCATTTGAATATTTCTATGAGTGGAAGAAGGTGGAGAACGAAGACCAGGCAGGTAAGGGCTTGGATACCTTGAAAACTCTGGTGAAGGGCGCATTGAGTCCTGAGCGTATTTTGGAAATTTTGAGAGACTATGTTTACTTCCCAGACCCAACCGATGAGGATGATACCACCGAAATCGTCTGCCGCTATCCACAGTTCTTTGCCACAAGAAAGCTGCGTAATCACGTCATCAATCATCTTCGCTCAGTGGGTGGTGATGGTAAGGGTGGTACGTATTTTGGCGCTACAGGTTGCGGCAAGACCTATACCATGCTCTTCCTTTCACGTCAGCTGGCTTTGCGCTGCAAATCGCAGCTGGGCAGTCCTACCATTATCCTTATTGTAGATAGAGAAGATTTGGAAACTCAGGCTGGAAAGTTGTTCTGTAATTCCAAGAAATATCTGTGCGATGAATCGGTTAAGATCTTTGAGTCACGAAGTGATTTGGCAGATGAATTAAGTCTCCGCAAAACAGGAGGATTCTTTATCACCACCATACAGAAGTTTGCCGAAACAACAGGTCTGCTTTCAGAACGTTCCAACATTATCTGTATGAGTGATGAAGCACATCGAAGTCAGAATAATTTAGGTTCCAAACTCGTTATCGACGATGGTACTAGCGATAAAGCCAAGGCTAAAGCTACCACAGAGGGCAAAACCAAGGGCGGTGCCAAGGTAACCTACGGTTTTGCCACCTATTTGCGCAAGGCATTGCCAAACGCAACCTACTTAGGTTTTACCGGTACACCTATCGATGAAACTGTGCATGTGTTTGGAGAAATTGTAGATCAATATACCATGCAGCAGAGCGAGGCTGATGGCATCACTGTGCCTATCAAGTATAACCCTCGTCTGGCACGTGTGTTCCTGAACAAGGAGCAGGCAGATTTGGTGGAGGCATACTACAAGACCTGTGCCGATGAAGGAGCTACGGAAGAGGATATTGCCAGAAGCAAGAAGGCTATGTCGAGCATGATGGCTATTCTTGATAATGAAGACCGCATCAAGCGTGTAGCCAAGGATATTGTCGAGGATTACAAGAAGCGTATTGATACTACCACACGCTTGCAGAAAGCTATGGTGGCTTGTGCCGACAGAACGATAGCCTTCAAGCTCTACAAGGCGATGCGTGAACTGGAACCAAGCTGGTTTGAGAAGAAGAAAGCGCTTCATGAAGAGTCTTTGACCAAGGAAGAGAAGGAAAATTTGAAGGAGGTGGCATACGTAAATCTGGTATGTACCAGGGATAAGGATGATAAAAAAGAACTGTATAATGCTTTGGGTGACAAGGATCATCGCAAGTTCCTGGATTCTGAATTCAAGTCGGAAAAATCAAACTTCCATATTGCCATTGTCGTGGATATGTGGATTACAGGATTCGACGTGCCATGCCTTACCATGCTTTACAACGATAAGCCTCTGAGCAAGCATACTTTGATACAGACCATCAGTCGTGTGAACCGCAAGTATAAGGATAAGGAATTTGGTGTTATTATCGACTATCTGGGCATCAGAAACGAGATGAAAAAGGCCATGAAGAAGTATGGTGGAGATCCAACATCAAAGGAAGACCTGGAGGTGGCGCATGAGATATTCTCCAACGAGGTTCAAATCTTGAAGGAGATGCTCAAGGGCTTGGATTTTACCGTATTCTTTCAAGACAATGGTTGGGCTAGTCTTCAGTTCTTGCAGGATGCAGCGGAATATATCCTTGCCAACACGGTGGAGAAGAAGGGAACTGTATCCTTTATGAAGAAATTCCAGGGGCATGTCAAACGCCTTCGTTCTGCCTTTAATATCCTGAATCCGGCTGGTGAACTTACAGAAGAGGAAAGTGGTTGGGCACAATGCTTTATGGCGATTTCTTCTTATGTTACCAAGATGACTACGGGTGTACACAATACAGAACAGATGAATCGCCATGTGGAGAAGATGGTGCAGGAAGCCATCTTTAGCAGCGGTGTGGAGACCTTGTTTGATGAGAAAGACAGGGAGGAGAACATCTTTGGTGATGAGTTTGTTGAAGAATTGGAAGATGTAAAATTACCGTTTACCAAGTTTCAGTTGCTTATTAAGCTTATCAAGAAGGCGATAAAAGCTTATGGCAAAACCAATAAGGTGCAAGCCGAAAAGTTTGATGCCATGTTGCAGAAGGTGATAGATGAGTATAATACTCGCGACAACCTTACCTTTACCAATGATGTGGCATCTGATACAATCGATGCAGTAACAGGTATTGTCGGTGAAAAGATAAATGACTTGACAGAACAATTGGTTCAGATATTCAAGGACTTGAAGGCGGATAGCCAGAAATTCAAGGAGTTGGGTATCTCGTTTGAGGAAAAGGCTTTTTATGACATTTTGGTAAACGTGCGTGATACACATGGCTTTGAGTACTCTGATGAGCGCTGCATTGAGTTGGCTAAAAAGGTAAAGTTGTTAGTGGATGATATGACGGTATATGCCGACTTTATCAACAACAATAACTTGAAGGGCAAACTCGCTTATGACTTGGCTACACTTATCTATCACGAAGGTTATCCGCCACAGTGGAATGATGAGGTGTTCCAGAAGATTTTGACTCAGGTAAACAATTATAAGAATAAGCAGTAAACTTCTGTTTCGACTTTATCAAAGTATTTCTTACATTCTAAATGATGGATGTTACAAAAATATACAATGGTAGGAATAATGAAAGATGTTATTTACTTAACCTTTGAAAACATTTACGTAATTGTTAGTATGGTAGTAATTTTAGTAATAGTTACTACCATACTCATCATGCGCTTTATTTTAAAACGCAAATATTATCGTGGCATCTACGAGTGCATTGATTATTTCATTCGGAATTGCCATGATACGGCATTTTATAATCCGCAAAATCATGCAACGTTTACAGAATATGAGGCTCTTTTCGTCAAGTGCAAGAAACATAGAAAATCATGGTTTCTTGGGACAGGAGGAAAAATATACATGGAGAAATATCTCTATTGGTTCGATGAAATTCAGACTTTCATGGAAAGGATGTCGTCATTCATGTCTGATGACCATTATTTTGCACATAGTGAATTCCTAAAATGCATGGAAGAATTGAATATAGAGGAAAATACGGAATATTTTCTGAATAACCAGTTCTTGAAATATGTCAACAATGTGATTCCTGAATCTTATCTTGAATTGGGAAAGTACAAACGCGCATTGTCTATCGGATTCTCTGATATTCCTCAAAAGCATAATGAAAAGTTTGTACAGGAGGAACTCGCTAATAACAAAGAATATTTTGACACCGTACTCAAATATCCATTGGATAAACAGCAGAGAGCATCAATAGTCAAGTTGGAAGACAACTGTCTTGTTATCAGTAGTGCAGGTAGTGGCAAGACTTCAACAAGTGTGGCTAAAATCAAGTATCTCGTTGATAAGAGGCATATTGCACCAGCAAGAATATTACCATTAACCTACACAACAAAGGCTGCCAAAGAACTTACAGACAGACTGGCCTTGTCAGCGGAGGGCTTGCGGTGTTATACATTCCACAGTCTGGCGTTTCATATCTTAGCGGAAGCGACACAAGAGAAGCCTGATGTTTGTGATACAAACACCATGCTGAAATGCTTCTACTATCTGGTTAATCACAACGCCGATTTCAAAAAAGCAATCAACAAGTTCCTTACCGACAAAAAGTCATTGACAAAAAACGAACACGAATATGTCAAGGCTGAAGACTACTATGCGGACAGGGCTCTTTATGGAATACAGGCCCCTTTTCTGGACATGGACGGCAGAATCATCTTCACGAGAAGCGAAGAAGAAAAAAAAATATGCACCTTTCTCTCTATGAATGGAATTTCATTCAGATACGAACAACCATATTTTAAAGATACTGCTACTGAATTCAAGAGACAATACAGACCAGACTTTACTATTTATTTTCAGCAAAATGGAAGGCCAGTCTTTGTCGTTCTTGAACACTTTGGAATAGATGCCTATGGCAATGTTCCTGGGTGGTTTGGTGAAGGTAAGGAAGGTGGCTTTTACAAAGCAAACGAAATCTACAACGAAGGCATTAAGTGGAAAAGAGAAATCAATAGGAAGTATAACACAATACTTCTTGAAACCACAAGCGCCATGTTTCATGATGGAACCATATATGAGAGATTGACTCAGCAACTCAAACAATATGGAATCCCAATGAGAGAATTGACTGAGGATGAGAAATTTGAAAAGCTGGTAAAACGTAATAAGAGAATGGAAGACTCCATCCTCCAGCTCATTACGACCTTTATCACCCTCATGAAATCTAATAGGCATAATCCTGAGTCTGTGTTGAACCTTATAAAAAAGGAAAATAACAATCCTTTGTTTATCGAGAGGTCTGAATTCATGATTCATGAGATTTTCCAGCCAATTTTTGACGAGTACGAGAAGATGTTGCATAAGAATAATCAAATCGACTATACGGATTTAATCCTCAAAGCGACAGATGTATGCAACTCTGGGTTATACAAGAAAGAATATGACATGATTCTTGTTGATGAGTTCCAAGACATATCTGTTGATAGATTCGAGCTTTTACAGTCTTTAAGAAACAAAAAGAATCTCACTAAACTATATTGCGTTGGCGATGACTGGCAATCCATTTTCAGATTTTCTGGTAGTGACCTCTCATTATTCAATGGATTCGAGGAACATTTTGGCTTTTCAGAGAAATGCGCCATCGAAACAACATATAGGTTTGGAAATCCAACAATAGATATTTCTTCCCAATTCATTATGGAAAATAGTGCCCAGGTTCCTAAAGAAATTAAGCCTGTGAACGAATCTGTTAGAACAGAAATTAAAACTGTCGCTTATTATACAGATGATGCTGGAGATTCACAATATGAGGTATTGGAAAAGATTGTTTCCAAGATTCCATCAGAGCAATCTATCATGCTTATTGGACGTTATCATAGCGATGCCGAGTTCATACCTAATGAACTTGTGATGAGAAATGAAAAGGGGAACATTGTTTCTGTGCATATTTCTAAACGTGTTATGCCATATAACACCATTCATTCAGCCAAAGGCCTGGAAGCAGACAATGTTATTGTCGTATCTTGCAGTCAAGACGGCAATGGGTTCCCTTCAAGAGTGAGTGATGATCCAATTTTAGGTTATGTTCTCAGTGCCCCTGAGACCTTTCCATACGCTGAGGAAAGAAGATTGTTCTATGTAGCTATCACAAGAGCAAGGAAACAAACCTATGTGATGTATAATGAAAAATCGCCATCCTGTTTCATCGCCGAACTGGCAAAAAAGCAAGGAATGTTTGAATGCCCTTGGTGTCATAACGGTAATCTGAAGGTCGTTAAGGAAGGAGAAAACGGCATTACTTATTGGAGATTATATGGATGTACTAATTTTACGGCTGGATGTAAGTACACATTATTCCTAAATTATAACGATGAAGAAGAGATACCATCAAAAATCAATTCCATCATAAATAGGAATATCCTTCCAAGATCTCCAATATTTCCTCCTTTACCTTCTCCGTTTCCATATATGAGCCAACAGAACAAGGTTGTAGAAGATGAAAATGATGATGAACTTCCTTTTTAATAGGAAATGATAAATTTAATATCTTAAAGGTTGAGAATTGACGAAAAATAAGCAAGGAGAGAAAGTGATGCTATAATTGCTCACTTTTTCCCCTATTTTATATATTTTTCTGAGAATCATTTAAAAAATATATATACATTGTGAAAATTAAATGTTTTCACGACTCTTGCAAATATCGAAAAAATTGTGTAACTTTGTACTCAAAATATAATAGACTATGGCAAGAGGTAATAGATATGATAAATCATACGCCGACAGGTATATGAAAATAAAGAAGATCGAGAGAGTGGGACCACTTCTTGACCAGATGATCATTGATGATATCTCTCCTCTTAAATTGATGAAAATGGAGTTTGATATAGCAAATCCTACTGTCAGAAAACTGAGAGATATGAATTCCTCTATATCTCATAATACACTTAACAAATTCTGCTATATTATAGGTTACTATCTTCATCAGGAAACTGTGGCGGTAGAGAACTACCAGAAACATGTTAAGGAACGGGAGCTATGGCTAAAAAAGCTCTATGATATGAAAGAAAGATACCATAAAATATATGGTGATTCGGCTGATGATGTTGAAGACTTGATTAGGAAGAAGATTGATTTGCGTAAGTTCGTAACGCAAGGAATCAAATAAATATAATATGCCGTCTCATACCAGCTATGAGCGACAAGAGATTTGATAAACATACACTAATTTTTAAAAACAATGGAACATTCATTATGTATTTGGGGGCATGTCTGAGCTTTATGCCGTTCTATGTCCCCGATAGCAACGTCACCTTGTGAAAATCGCAGGGGCCAACTCCACTAACTTGTGAGGTAAGTAATGGTCATTTTTTCATGAAATTTTGTATATGAAAAACATGATGACAAGGTTCTTTCTCAGAACCTTGATTGCTCTTGCCAAGACGGGGGCAATCAGCCTAAGTGTAGTTATCGTTGTCTCTTTCAACGACAATTCTGCGTTGGAGATGACTACAAGTGCCCATAACCTTTTAAAACTAATGAACTATGACAATCAAAATTGCAATTAATATAGAAAATGCACATGGTTGGCATATTGGTAATAACATCTTCGGTGGTAATTCTGGGAAGAAATCATCTGGTTCTTCTTCAGAAGATAATCTCAATGATGCTGATTTTGAAGTGGTAGATGAGGAGCCTCAAAAAGCGGAAACCCCAATTTCTGGATATGTGGGCCGTTCTGCTGCTTTACCTGCACAACTTAAAAGCAAGAAAGCAAAGAAGATTCTTGCGGGATTGGTGCGAATTAATGTATTGGATGAGAATTTTCAACCTAACAACCTAACCTGGTATGCAAGAGGATATTTAGCCCGTCGAATAGCTGATACATTGGGAATTTCTAATGTGTGGGTCTTCTTTGGTGATTTCTGGCATTTGGATTCTGCTACCTTGAGAACGAAGTATAATGAATCTCTAGGAATGAAAAAAACGTTTGAATTTGAAGATTTAATACATGATATCATTAACAGACGTTAAAAAATAGCCAAAAACCGGTACGACCGTACCTGGTACGTACTAGTTTTGTTTCGGTTGTTTGCCGTATCTTTGCCCCGGAATTCAGAACCAACATGGTCTGGGTTCCGGGGCTTTTCCGTATATGGGAAATTGGTACCGCTTCCGGGGTACGGGATTTGGCGAATGGTCGCAGCTCCAACTTGATATTACATATAATGATGAAAGAAATGAAACCGTATTATTTCGAGCATCCTCAATATGGAAAAATGAGAGTGATGATGGTAGGAGGCAAGATCTTCTTCAACATGAGCGACTTGCATCGTATTTTCGACAAGACACCTAAGGAACTCTTTGAGATCGTGGCTGACACAGAGGGCGAGTTGAGAAACTTCCATATCGTGATGGAGCCAAAGAAGGAAGTTGAATTCAGAACCTTCTTCCTGGATATGGAAATGATGACTTCCAGCCGCAGAAAGAAAAACGTTGCCGTGGATTATAACTTCTGCGATGAGGTGATGGTGGCAGACATGGTGAACCCGCAGAAGCGTGGTGACAAGTTGATTGCCAAGTGGTTGCTGGGATTCATCAAGAATAGTCTGAACAACAAGATGTTTGTGTATTGCTACTGTGCTGATGGTGTTTTCCTGCTGTCTGATAACTCGGAGGTTATACCTACCGACGTTCGTTTCAATGGCAGAGTCCTGACCATCAATGACCAGATTTTTGATTAATAACATATCTTTCTAAAACTTCAATATATATGAGCAAGAAAAGTTTTTTGGCAGCTGCTGAGGCTGCTACAGAGGCGCTTTTGAACGCCCAGAGAGTAGATGCCAGTGTGATTACTGACGAGTGTGGTAACGTGGCTATCCGCAAGGCCCCTTGGAACGATACGGAGACTATTGCAGAGGAGGCGAAGGTGATTCCGGGCAGAATGGTTTGCAGCGGAGGCGAATGTGGCGACAAGCTCGACTTCAAGCCTTATGCCGTGACGGGCGAGAAGAGATATACCGAGATTATCCATACCTCGCATGGTGCCCTGAGAACATCCCCTCAGCGTGTGTTCGCTTCCTTCTCCTTCCCGAAGGACATGAATAAGTCAGATATCCTGAAGTATCTTTACAAAGAGGTGCTGGAGATCAAGGGCAAGGCTAAGCATTTCAAGGAGGAAGTGGCATGGGAACAGTACAAGTAATGGCATTGAATCCGGCACGCAGGGGTAATATGGGAAGACTCAACTCTTCCCAGCCTCTGACGGTCTACGACAACCTGACAGCCCAAAACTGGCTGAAGGGAGTGATTGAACAGATACGTGGTGAGAAACCGATAACCGGCGTTGGTGACGGCGATGTGAAGGCGGTGAAGAAGGCAAGAGAGGCACTGAAAAAGCAGTTGCCTATCCGTGCCATCCACTACTACAGATTCAGGAACAACCACCGTTCTGCCGAGGATGCGGACCCTGAGAGTTTCCTTTTTCAGACCACCGTGGACGTGGATGACGAGGAGTATGTGGAGCAGGCGCTGGAGAAGGCGCGCGAGCTGAACTGCAGCGACAGCATCTGGAAAGGCAAGCTGCTGCATCTGGAATATTCGGCAAGAAAGAAGCTGCATATCGACATCCGTATGCCGATGGGTATGACCATCGAGGAGACGCAGAAGGCGTATTGTGAGGCGGCTGGGATTCCCTACGACAAGAGCTGCATTACGCCGGAGCGAATCATCTTCATCACGGATAAGGACTCCGAGATTTACCGTTCGAAGGAGTGGTATGGGGTGCTGCCGGATGAGGAGATAAAGGCTCGCAGAGAGGCTTTTCTGAAGCGTGGCTTAACGATTGACGGCAGGGGGACGGCTCGCTACAGCTTGCTTGCCGGGGATTGCAAATCCCCGGAACGCCTGGCGGGGGACTTTCAGGGGCAAGTACCTAATGATAGTAATCCTTCTGGCGCTGCTATTCAGCCTGCCCAACCTGGTAATAGCCATCGTGTTGATGATTCTCATCTCTGCCCTGCTGGAGATGCTCAGAATGCTGGCTTCCTGGCAGCCCAGAAAGCAGCAGGACAAACTGATGCAGAAAGTGCCTGCGGAGTAGGACTTGCTGATGCCAAGAATCTGATAGCCTTCGACCTGTTTCAGGAATCAGCGGGACTGAAGGGGATGAATATCGATACCGTGGGCTCAAGACATTCCTCCCTGCTTGCCATTATGAGTGCTGGCGCTTCTCGTGTGATGAGTGAGGAGGAGCTGATGAAGGTGGTGGCTGAGAAGATGCCGAGCTACTATCAGGAACCTGACTGTCACCAGCTTATCCATGATTTCTATGCGAAATATGGGGACAGCTCCAAGCCGTTCTCTAGGGATGTGATTCGCGTGAACGCTTTGGCGGAGCAGGCGGCCAAGAGCTTGCTTGCCGGGGATTGCAAATCCCCGGAAC
>OBRN01000210.1_pt1 | contig 14961 bp, 10 predicted proteins | sample 1475621 | NCBI WGS metagenome assembly OBRN01 (sample SAMEA3360684, study PRJEB22359) | human gut metagenome | biome: ENVO:urban biome; feature: ENVO:human-associated habitat; material: ENVO:feces | place: Bangladesh | collected 2011 | reverse complement strand
CGCCAAGGAATGCCCGTGCTTCGACGCCACGAAGGAGTATGAGGGGCTGAAGTGAATGGGGCTGAAGTATTCATGGTCACAATAAATAAGAAGCCCCAACCTTTCCACAGAGAGGGAGAGGTTGGGGGGACTTCGATGTATCTCTACAAGTTTTCCTCCGCTTTTTTCACGCTGCCAGCCCTCATTATCATCTCTTTCACCTGCGAGTAGTCGTCGTATTCGGGATTGCGCTCCATGAATATTCGCACGGCTCGGTCGATGAGTTTATGGTTGATGAGCTTGGCGTTGACCATCTTGTTGCCCTCCACCCTGCCGAGCCTTATCTGTACTGTTGTGCTTATCATGTCGAGACACATCTTTTGGGACGTTCCTGCCTTCATGCGGGTGGAACCAGTAACAAACTCAGGACCTGTGATTACCTCAACTGGATAATCCGACTCACGGGCAATGGGCGAATTTGGATTGTTCACTATGCAGCCTGTGGCGATGCACGCCTCACGGCAATGCCTAAGGGCGGCAAGCACAAAGGGCGTAGTGCCGCTGGCAGAAAAACCAACGACAATATCCTTGGCGGAAACATTCCTGCCGAGCAACTGCTGCCAGCTGTCCTCCACATCGTCCTCGCGCGACTCACGGGTCTGCGTAAGGCATGAGATTCCACCAGGAAAGATGGCCTGTATCTGCGATCCATCGATGCCATAAGTGTTCTGCACCTCGATGGTGTCGAGTGTGGCGAGTCGTCCGCCTGTTCCACAACCCACGTAGAATAGTCGTCCACCATTCCTCAATCGCTGCTCAATGGCGGAAATCAAGGTGTTGAGCTGCGGCAGGGCTTTGCCCACGGCTACAGCCACCGACAGGCTCTCGCTATTGATGCCCTCGGTGATTTGCTCTACGCTCATCCGCTCCAAATGGTCGTAGTGGGATGGCTGTTCGGTAGTGCGTGTTTCCATAATAAATTATACTACAGACTGTTAAGCCATTTCTTACCTGACTTAGTGTTTAACCATATCATAATGCCAGTTGCTATAACCGACAAAAATAAAAAAGTCAATGCCAATACTTCCATAATATCCAGTTTTTAGTCCTTTAATACTCTGTTGCCTATATATGCGAGACAAAATGTGAGATAAACCCCGAAGACAAGAACGCCGATGGCGGCTATACCCATATCCTCAGCCGTGGCCATAGCCACCACATTGCCTAGTACCATTACTGCAAACGTGGTCTTAGCCAAATCATAGAAGAACTTACCTAACTCTTCGCGGCTCGTCTTCCGCTTTTCCTTTTCCTCCCTTTGTGTCACCATACTTGCAAAATTAATTATTGTCTTTACCCCACAAAGTTACATATAAACATTCAAACAATAAAGAAAATTGCAGACAATCATCAGAAAAACTCCCACTTGGACAACTTTCTTCATTTTCATCATTTTTTTGGGGGACACTCTCGGGGGACAGATAAGGGACAGATTGGTTCCAAATAAACCTAAACAAGCCTATAGCAAACCACAAAACCGCAACCCTTATAAACGCAACAAAGCCGCTGAAAATCAGCGACTTTGTTAATGTTTTCTATAAGTTTGTTTCGGTTTGTTTTTATTAACCGAAATTGTCGTACATAATGCTTTCCGGGTCTACGCCGAGCGAATCAAGATAGTCGGTAACTGTCTTGATGAGCATAGGAGGACCACAGAGGTAGTACTCGCAATCCTCAGGAGCCTCGTGATCCTTCAAGTAGGTGTCGCGGATACAGTTAACGGCAAATCCCTCGTAGTACTTCACGCCCTGAGCGTCGGCAACAGGGTCCTTGCGGTCGAGCGAGAGGTGGAAGTGGAAGTTAGGATATTCCTTCTCCAATTCCCAGAAGTCCTCAAGGAAGAAAGCCTCGCCAAGAGCACGAGCGCCGTAGAAGAAGTGGAGCTCGCGGTCGCGGGTGTGCAGAGTCTTTGTCATGTGCATAATCTGAGCACGGAGCGGAGCCATACCAGCACCACCACCAATCCATATCATCTCCTTGCCCGAAGTGAAGTTAGGATGGAAGTCGCCATAAGGACCTGACATCATAACCTTGTCGCCCGGCTTCAACGAGAAGATGTAAGAAGAGGCGATGCCCGTAGGCACGTTCTGGAAGCCCACCTGCGGACGTGGCAGGAACGGAGTTGTGGCGATACGCACGGTGAGGGTGATGATGTCGCCCTCGTCGGGATAGTTGGCCATTGAGTAAGCACGCACAGTAGGGTTGGGGTTGTGGGCCTTGAGCGAGAAGATGTTGAACTTCTCCCATGCGCCGATGTAGTCCTTGCCAATGAGATCCTTGTCGAAGTCCTTGTCGTAGTCGATGCAGTCGTATGCAGGAATCTTGATCTGAGCGTAAGAGCCAGGAACGAAGTCCATGTGCTCGCCCGGAGGCAATGCCACCTTGAACTCCTTGATGAACGAAGAAACGTTCTTGTTGGAGATGACCTCGCACTCCCATTCCTTAACACCCATAACCGAATCGGGCACCTTGATCTTCATGTCCGACTTCACCTTGCACTGGCAACCCAAACGCCAGTTGTCCTTGATCTGCTTGCGTGTGAAGTGAGGCTTCTCGGAGTCGAGAATCTCGCCGCCACCCTCAAGCACCTGAACCTTACACTGGCCGCAGCTTGCCTTACCGCCACAGGCTGAAGGCAAGAAGATGCCGTTCTCGTTGAGTGTAGTCATCAACGACGAGCCCTGGGGCACGTTGATGGTCTTGTCGCCATTGATTTCGATGTTGACATTGCCGCTTGGGCTGAGGAACTTCTTAGCTACGAGCAGGATGACAACCAAGAGGAGTATCACAACAAGGAAAACTCCGATACTTGCAAATATAAATGATGTATTCATAACGTTGAGTCCTCCTTATTATATTTTAAGACCAGAGAAGCACATCATGGCCATTGCCATGAGTCCTACGGTGATGAATGTAATGCCGAGACCCTGGAGAGGCTTTGGCACATCGCTGTACTGCATCTTCTCGCGGATGGCACCCATGGCTACGATGGCCAAGGTCCAACCGATACCGCTACCAAGGGCGTAAACAAGAGCGTCGACAACGTTGCCGATGTACTGCGAGTTGGATGGGTCGAGATTGATGCGCTGCTGCATGAAGAGCGAAGCACCCATGATGGCACAGTTAACGGCGATAAGAGGCAAGAAGATACCGAGAGCCGCATAAAGCGACGGCGAGAACTTCTCGACAACCATCTCCACCAACTGCACGATGCCGGCGATAACGGCAATGAAGAGGATGAAGCTCAGGTAGGAAAGGTCTACACCCTCAATAAGACAGTCGGGACCCAACACCTTGGTCTGCAACAGATAGTCGACAGGCACGGTGACGAGTAACACGAATGTCACGGCAAGACCCAGTCCCAATGATGTCTTCACGTTCTTCGACACGGCAAGGAACGAACACATACCGAGGAAGAAGGCGAATATCATGTTGTCCACAAAAATGGACCGGAAGAAAAGGCTTATTAAATGTTCCATTGTTTACTTCTGATTATTTTTCTTTGTAAAAGTAAGCTCTATGAATCCATATTACGCATCCCAAGAGGATGAGCGCCATGGCGGGCATTGTCATCATACCATTGTTGATGTAGCCTGCGTCGTAAACTCCCTGAGGAATGAGCTGGAAGCCGAGCAATGAGCCACGGCCAAGAAGCTCGCGCACGCCGCCAACCACCACAAGGATGTAGGCATAGCCAAGACCGTTGCCCACACCGTCGAGGAACGATGGCCAAGGCTTGTTCTGCATGGCGAAGGCCTCAAGACGACCCATGAGGATACAGTTGGTGATGATAAGACCCACGTAGACAGACAGCTCCACGCTCACGTCGTAGACGAAAGCTTTGAGAATCTGGCTCACGATGGTAACGAGAGCGGCAACAACCACAAGCTGCACGATGATACGGATGCGGTTAGGTATGGTGTTGCGGATGATTGAGATAATCACGTTGGCAAATGCTGTAATCACCGTCACGGCAAGACCCATCACGATGGCAGGCTTGAGCTGGGATGTCACGGCGAGAGCCGAGCAGATACCGAGCACCTGTACGAGGATAGGGTTGTCGAGGTTCAGAGGATTGGTGAATGCAGCCTTATTCTCTTTTGAAAACAAACTCATAATCTTGTTCCTCCTCCTTATTTAGATGTTAAGAATTTTGTGTACTCACCGAGGCCGTTCTTGAGCATGTCGCTCACACCGTTACAAGTAAGTGTTGCGCCTGTCACGGCGTCGCACTGGGTTGTAGGATCGCTAACCTCGTTCTTCTTCACTACCGAGAGAGCCACGCCTTCCTTGCCTGCGGCAAAGACATGCTTGCCCTTGAACTGATCCTGCCATACGCGAGAATCCTTGATTTCGGCACCAAGACCAGCGGTCTCGCCCTCGTGGTTGAAGTAAGCTCCATATACGGTCTGCTTGTCGGCGTTCAGGGCAATGTAGCCGCTGATGCCGCCCCAAAGACCCATACCGTAAACAGGGATGACGTACTTGGTCTCGCCGTCGACGTTGCAAACGTAGAGAGCAAGCTTGCCTTCCTTGGTAGAAGCGCTGTTGCAGAGGAAGCCAGCTTCTGTGCCACCCTGCTTTCCAGCCTCAACCTCCTCGCCGTTGCGGTCGATGATCTTGTCGGCTGTAACCACCTTATTATATTGTTCTGTAGCCTCAGCTCCGTCGATGTCGCGGATGTTGAGGGCTGCGAGAATCTGCTTCTTCTTGTCGAGAGCCACGTTCTCGTCCTGCTGCGGCTTGAGTGTAGAAGACACGAAGGCAAGCAGGAACGCAACGATAACTACGATAACGACAGAATATATGATTGTGTAGGAGTTGGAACTGGTGTTCAACCCCTTCTTCTTTGTTTCTTCCATATTCCGATAATGGTTATTTGTTGGTTAAACGTTTCATTCGCTTGGTGATGTTCTTCTGCACTACACAGTAGTCGATGAGCGGAGCGAACATGTTCATAAAGAGGATGGCGAGCATCATACCCTCTGGATAACCAGGGTTCATAACGCGGATGATTACTGCCATGATGCCGATGATGGCACCGTAGTAGTACTGTCCGCATTGTGTGCGGGCTGATGTCACAGGGTCGGTAGCCATAAACACAGCACCGAAGCAGAAGCCACCCAACACAATGTGCTCATACCATGCGATAGGAGTCATGCCGAGAGCCTCGAAGATGTAGGCTGCAACAGCACCACCAACGAACACACTGAGCATTGTGCGCCATGAGGCAATGCCTGTCCAGAGAAGTATCACGGCACCAATGGCGATGGCGATAACGCTGGTCTCGCCGATTGAACCTGGGATAAGACCTGTGACCATGTCGCAGAGGCTGCTGTTCACGGCTGCTCCCTGTGCAATCTCACCAAGCGGTGTGGCGCAGGTGAAGGTGTCGGGAAGAGTGTTGCCAAGACCGAAGATTGTGTCGTTGGCCACCCAAACAGCGTCGCCACTCATCTTTGTAGGATAAGAGAAGAAGAGGAACGCGCGGGTGATAAGAGCCACGTTGAAGATGTTCATACCTGTACCGCCGAAAATCTCCTTGCCGATTACTACGGCGAAGGCTACGGCAATGGCGAGTGCCCACAGCGGACAGCCCACAGGGATAATCAACGGGATAATGATGCCCGAAACAAGGAAGCCCTCCTGAATCTCCTCGCCCTTCCACTGTGCCCAGGCAAACTCGATGCCGAGACCTACAACGTAGCTGACGATGATTTTAGGAAGCACCTGCAATGCTCCGTAGATGAACATTGAGAAGAACGAAGCGTCGGCCAAAGCGCCGGCTGCCTTGTAGTTCTGGAATCCCACATTGTACATACCAAACAGCAATGCCGGAAGCAACGCAATCACCACAAAGCTCATGATGCGCTTTGAATCGATGGCGTCGTGGATGTTCACACCGGTCTTTGAAGTCTGGTTGGGCACAAACAGGAAAGTCTCAAAGCCGTCGAACAAGCTGCGGAAGGCGTGGAGCTTTCCCTCAGGCTCGAAGTTGGGCTTGATGTCGTTAAGATATTTTCTTAGAAAATTCATACTTTTCTCTTTGTAATTAAATTAAATGTTATGCATTCTCCTTGCGGAGCATGTCGAGACCCTTGCGCACGATGTGCTGGAGCTCAAGCTTCGATGAGTCGACAAACTCTGCCACGGCAAAGTCCTCGGGAGCTACCTCGTAGATGCCAAGCTGCTCCATGCGGTCGATGTCGCCGGCAATGATTGCCTTGACGAGATATTCGCCATAGATGTCCATCGGGAGCACCTTGTCGTACTCGCCACTCATAATCATGTGGCGCTCGCCACCCTTGACGCGTGCGTCGAGACTGTACTCCTTGTTCTTGCCGAAGAGCCATGAGAGGTAGCTGCGGCTGACAGAGAAGTCGTTGGTGCGTGGAAGAATCCAACCAAGCATCTCGTCAACATTGTCGCCCTCAGGAATTACGGTAATCTCGGATGTGTGACCGCCAACGAAGTCCTCGGCTGTGCACTTGCGGCCTGTCAACGGGTTGCCGTTGATGATGCGCACGTGATCCTTCTTTGCGAGCTTGCCCTCAAGAAGGCTCGAGATAGGCTGACCAACAAGCACCTCGGCATAAGCCGGATTGTTGATTTCGCTACCTGCGACTGCCACAAGACGACGGAGATCTACCTTGCCTGTGTTGAACAATCTTCCGAAGAAGATGACTGCTGTCGGGTCGACTGTCCAAACCACCTCACCCTTGTTCACGGGAGCGATGTTGTTCACCTGAACACCAACGTTGCCTGCCGGACACGGACCGTCGAACACGTTCACCTCAACGTCCTTGGCTGAGGTCAAGGCAGAGCTTGTCTGCTGTGCGCCAATGCCGAGATAGGTCTTGGCGATTTTCGACAGAGCTGTGAGACCCGTCTGGAAGTCCTTCTCGTTGCCCTGAAGCTCAAACTCGAAATTGCCTGCGAGAGGCATGTCGCGCAATGCGCTCACAAAGATAGCGCGTGGCTTCTGGTCGGGAGTGGTAGACACGGCGTAGGGCAGCTGGTTGATGTAGCCGAACAAGCCAGCCTCAAGCAGAGCCTTAACCACGGTGTCGCCATCGAGCGAAGCCACCTGTTTCTGACCGAAGTCAACATACTGCTGATCCTTGTCAGCCTCTACGACAACGCGCAACACCTTGCGGCGGTCGCCTCTGACAACTGCCTGCACTACTCCACTCACGGGCGATGCGAACTTAACGTCGTTCTGCTTCTTGTTGACAAACAGAGCGTCGCCAGCCTTCACATGGTCGCCCTCGCGAACTACCACCTTGGGAGTCATGCCTACAAAGTCATCAGGTACAAGGGCATACTGGGCAGCAGCCTTAACCGGGAATTTTTGCTCGGCGGCCTTTCCCTTAAGGTTGATGTCCAAACCCTTACGTAACTTAATTACATTTGCCATAAATATATTAAAAAAATAAGAATAATTCCTCATATTTGGACATTGCTACAAATCGCGATTGGCAACGTCACAAAAGTGCCTACAAAATTAACAATAATTTGTGAGTTAAAGGAATAAAAACTTTTAATTATTTTTATTATAATGCTTTTTACAAGGAAGTTGGCCTATACAATTGCAAAAAATGGGCAATAATGCCAAATAGACATTACAAATCAGACCATAAAATATAGGAGGTTGGGCAAAACAGTCCAACCTCCTACACAAAAGCTTTTTATAGAGCAATGCTCTGCTAAATATGAATTCAGACAAATATTAGTTGCTCTCAATCACCTTGCCAGCTCCACGATAGAGCTTGATGGGTCCGTCGAGCAATACAGCCACTACAGTAATCATCGGGTCGAGCGAACGTTCAGGCACATTAATGTAAAGGTTGCCAGGCACCTCGCTCCAATAGTTCTTGTTGTAGACCTTTGAAGAGATTATCTCGCCACTGCCAACAACCCACACGCGGTTCACCTTGTTCACCAATCCCTTCACCTCGATAGGACCATTGGGTTTGTAAGGGAGGTAGAGATAAAGGATGTCGCCAGCCTTGTTCAATGTGGTGTAGCCCTGGAAATGCTCGTTGGGAATGCCGGCGCGTGTGTCGTAGATAGCCTCCTTGTGCTTCTTTGTCCAGCGGCCAAACTCCTTGAGTATAGCCACCTGCTCCTCGGGAATAGTTCCGTCTTCCTTCGGACCGATGTCGAGAAGCATGTTGCCACCCATCGACAGGCAGTCGACAAATGTGCGCAGAAGAATGTAGGGCGACTTGTAGTTGGTGTCGGCATGCTGATAGCCCCACGAGTCGTTCATAGTCATGCAAAGCTCCCAATGCTTTTCCTCAGGACGAACCACTGGCACGCCCTGCTCAGGAGTGGCATAGTCGCCATAGCCCTGTATGCGCGAGTTGATTATGACGTTCTTGTTGGCCTTGCGCAGAAACTCCGACATGCCCTTGGCGTTCCAAGTCTCAGCTGTCTGCTCCCAGTCGCCGTCAAACCAATAGAGATCTGGTTTATAGGCATTAAGCTCGCCGAGCTGGTCGAAGTCGAACTTCAGGAATTTCTGCCAGCGTGCTGGATCCTCCTTCACGTCGTAGCGAGTTTCTGTGCGAGAGACGTTAGGATAATCGGGGTGCGACCAGTCGATGAGCGAGTAGTAGAGTCCGAGCTTGAGTCCGTGCTTGCGCACTTCCTTGACAAACGGAGTCACGATGTCGCGCTTGGCAGCAGTCGACTTAACGGTGTTGAGGTCGCTATACTTGGTGTCCCACAGAGCCACACCGTCGTGGTGCTTGGTTGTGAGCACAGTATATCTTGCACCACTCTCCTTGATAAGGTCGAGCCAAGCCTTGGGGTCGAAGTTCTTGGCTGTGAAGCCAGAGCATTGTGACATATATTGCTCATACGGCAAGTACTTGTTGTAGAACGACCAACTCTCCGACACGCCATTCACAGCATAAATGCCGTAATGGATAAAAACTCCTAACTTGGCATGGTCGAACCATTCCATACGCTTGTCCTTCTGCTCCTCTGTCTCTTTGGGCAGGGCAGTCTGTGCCATCGCACCAGTCATCGCGGCAGCACAAAGCAGCGACGACAATACGCGTTTCATTTTCATACTATTAATGATTAGTTTTTTTTATTTGTTTATTAGCTTTATAGTTTCTTCGTTAATAATTGTTGGCCACAAAGGTAAGCAAAATTTTTTCATTATAGGCTATTTTAATAAATAATATTTATTGCAGATGGAGAATATTGGGCTTTTTTCGATTCACTCGTCACCTTTTCACTTTAATAATTTGTGTTTATCAATGTTTTTCCGTAATTTTGTAATTCTATTTGATTAAGAACAAACAATAGGTATTTCCAAGTGTTAAAGCGCATTATAAACATAACCATTTGGACCATCATCGGTCTATACACAGCTATCGTAATTCTGCTGCACATTCCTTTCATCCAAACTTTTGTGGGAGAACGTGTGGCGGATGCTTTGTGCCATAAATTCGGCACCAAAGTGAGCATCGGCAGGGTTGACCTGGGCTTTGTCAACCGCCTCATCATCGACGACACCGAAATGCAGGACCAACAGGGCAAACAGATGCTCCGCGTGTCGCGCATATCGGTGAAAATAGACCTTTTGGCACTTGCCAACGGAGAAATAGAGATTACATCGGCACAGTTCTTCGGCCTTCAAGCCAATCTCTATAAAGCCACAGCCGACTCAAAGCCCAACTTCCAATTTGTTGTCGACTCGCTCGCATCGAAAGACACCACAAAACAGAAGACACCACTCAACCTGCAAATCAACTCGCTCATCATACGCAACGGCTCTGTAAGCTGGCGCGTATTGTCGCGTGCCTACAACTCGGGAAAATTCTCGCCCGATAACATCAACGCACACAATATCAGCGCACACATTATTATAAACCGCATAACTGACGATTCACTCAACGTGAAAGTGAAGCGCATCGCCCTTGAGGAGCGTTGCGGATTAAAACTCAAGGCGCTATCGCTACACGCCATATATGGACCTAAGGGCGCAAGCATAAACGACTTCAACCTTGAACTTCCATCCACATTAATACAATCGGAAAACATCTCAGCCTCATTCCAGAAGAAAGAAGGCAAAATAGAAATGCCCTCGTTGAAATTCAACGGAAGCATTAACGCACCACGAATAAGCCTTGCCGACATTGCAGGGTTTGTGCCAAAACTCAGCGCCACTAAAGAACCTATAAGCCTTAAGGTAAACTTCAACGGTAGCGGTGACCAAATAGCCGTAACGCGGTTGGAACTCGCAAACGAGAAGCACAGCCTGCAACTCATTGCAAATGGTGGTATAAAAAACTACATGGAGAAAATGTCGTGGTTTGCCAACGTGAGCGAACTAAGCGCCAACCATGAAGCCATTGCCTATATCGTTGCAACTGCCACCGGGAAAGATGTCCCGGCAGTAGTGACACGCATTGGCGACATAAGTCTTAGCGGCCATGCCTATGGCGACAAGAATAGGCTGACAGCAAATGCAAAACTCGCCACTTCATTGGGAAACATCAAGTTAGCTCTCAACAAAAGCAGCAAAAACATTAAGGCCGACATCGAGACCAAAGGTTTTGACGTTGGAAAACTTGCCGACAACAAAACACTCGGACATGTGTCGGCCAACCTGAACATACACGGCACGTCAAAGGACAACTTGGCTGCAGCAGGACGAGTGTACAACTTCGACTTTAACGGCTACAAATACCACGACATACAACTCAATGCCTCCTACCGCAACAAAGTAGTGAAAGGAAAAATAGGCATCGACGACCCTAACGCCGATATTGATGTAAACGGCCTTCTTAATATAGCAACCAAGACTCCGTTGCTAAAGGTGGAGGCATCGGTCAACAACTTTGCGCCCCACGCTCTCGGACTCACACCGAAATGGCAGTCGACAGCATTTGCAGCAAACATCAACTGCGACATCAAAGGCAACAATATCAATAATGCCAACGGAATGGTTGAGGTGAGCAATTTCAAAATGCAGTCGCCTGAGAACGAATACGCGCTGAACAACGTGACAGTAAAAACCGGATTCGAGGGCGAAAACCACTATCTCAACCTCGAAAGCGACTTCGGAACTGTCAACATCAATGGACAATTCAACTATAACACCATCGCCAGAAGCGTGCTCAACATGGTGGCAAGCAAACTGCCTACTATCCCTGGGCTGACACGGCAGCCACAGAAGGAACACAACGACTTCACCATTAATGCGTCGATATCAGACACACAATGGATGAAAAACCTTCTTGGAATACCACTCGAAATCCACCGTCCACTCAACATCAACGGCGAGTTGGACGACAAACGCGAGAAAATAAACCTCTGGTGCGACGTTCCTTCATTCACCTACAACGGCAGCCGCTTCCGCGACGCTTTCATCAACATCGAGTCGCCAAGCGACACACTGAAAGCCGACATACGAATAAAGAAACTTGCCAATAAAGGCAAATTCATAGCCCTGAACCTCAGAGCCGGAGCTTCGGACAATCATCTGAACACATCTTTGAGCTTCAGCAACAACGACCGCCACCCATTAAAGGGCGTAATAAACGCAAGCACCGTGTTTGCCAAGGACGACGACGGAGTGTCGACTGCCTACATCGACGTGCTGCCATCGCGTGCGACCATCGGCGACACAACGTGGCAAGTGGCCCCATCAGCCATCGTCTATAGCAAGAACCGACTTAAGGTTGACGGATTCTCCATAAGCCACGACAACCAGATGCTTGCCATCAACGGAACAGCAACAAAGAGCCTTGAAGACTCGTTACTCGTAACCCTCAACGACATCGACGTGAGCTATGTGCTGAACCTCGTAAACTTCCACTCTGTTGACTTCTTCGGCATGGCCTCGGGAGAGGCACGGGTAGCGGGAGCGTTCAACGGAAAGCCATTGCTTACCGCCGACCTGCAGGTGAAAGACTTCAAGTTTGAGTCGGGACGCATGGGAACTCTCTACGCCAACGTGAACTACGATGTCGACGAAGGACGCATCAATATCGACGCCATCGCACAAGATGAGGACGGACGCCACACCGACATCAACGGATACGTGTCGCCCAAGCACAACTACATAGACCTTGGCATTGATGCCCACCGCACAAGAGCTGAGTTTATGGAGAGCTTCTGCGGCTCGTTCATGGACAACGTGGATGCCGACATCAACGGAAAATTGAACGTAGTGGGTCCGCTGAACAATATCAATCTGGTGGGCAAGGCTGTGGTCAACGGCTCTGTGCGAATGACCGCACTCAACACTACATATTGGATGCGCAACGACTCCGTGACATTTGTACCCGACGAGATAAAGTTCAAAGGCGACACTATCTGCGACCGCAACGGAAACATAGGATTAATGACGGGCAGCGTCTACCATCAGCACCTAACCAACCTGTCGTATGACCTTGGCATTAAGGCAAAGAACCTGCTCGCCTACGACACTCACTCGTTCGGCGAGAACACTTTCTACGGTACAGCTTACGTCACAGGCGACTGCAAGATAAAGGGACGAAGCGGCGAGGTGACTATTGACATCAACGCCGTGCCCGAAAAAAACAGCATACTCGTGTACAATGTAGCCGACCAAACAGCTATAGGGTCGAGCGACTTCATTAGTTGGAAGAACCACGATGTTGCCAACAACGACTCTATAGACAACGATGAAGATGACAACAAAGTGGACATATCCACTAATATACGACTCAACTTCCTCATCAACTGCAACCCCAACGCCACTCTGAAGTTGCTGATGGACGAGAAGACAGGCGACTACATCACACTAAATGGAGACGGTGTGCTTAGAGCCACATATTTTAACAAGGGAACATTCGACATATACGGCAACTATATTGTCGACCACGGTGTCTACAAGCTCACCATACAAAACATCATAAAGAAGGACTTCCTCTTTCAGAAAGGCGGAACAATATCCTTCGGAGGCGACCCCTACAACGCCTCGCTCAACCTCAAGGCATTGTACATACTCAACAGTGTGAGTCTTGCCGACCTCAACATCGGACACTCGTTCTCCAACAACAATGTGCGCGTGAACTGCCTGATGAACATCACGGGCACCCCCAATGCGCCAAAAGTAGACTTTGACCTTGACATGCCAAACATGTCGAACGATGTGAAGCAAATGGTTTACTCGTTGCTTAATGCTGAAGAGGAGAAAAACCAACAGGTGCTCTATCTACTTGCCGTTGGAAGATTCATGGCTCAGAACAGCAACAACGCCAGCCAGGGCGATACACCGCAATATAGCCAGACGTCGCTTGCCATGCAGAGCTTCTTAAGCGGCACAATAAGCCAGCAGCTCAACAGCGTGCTAAACAACGTCATAAACAGCAACAATTGGAACTTCGGAGCAAACATATCGACAGGAACCGAGGGATTCAACAATGCTGAGTATGAAGGATTGCTGTCGGGCAGTATGCTCAACAACCGACTGCTCTTCAACGGACAGTTCGGCTATAGAGACAACCCAAACGCCACGACAAGCTTTATCGGCGACTTCGACCTTAAGTATCTGCTGTTCCCAAACGGCAATCTCGCCATCAATGTCTACAACAAGACCAACGACCGCTACTTCACGCGCAACAGCCTCAACACTCAAGGCGTGGGCGTTGTGATGAAAAAAGACTTCACGAAGTTCTCCGACCTGTTCTTCTGGAGAAAGAAAAACAAAAAGAAGAAATAAGACGAAAGGACAATCGATAATGGACTTATTAATACAAATCCATTGTCGATTGTCTAAAAACGATTTCCATGCTGTCTATTACCTATTAAACAAAATAATGTCACCAATGAAACATACCACTACCCTATTGCTTCTCATCGCCCTGCACCTGCACGGATTCGCCCAAACTCCCGAACCGCCAGATCCCATACAACACTCATGGCAACAACACTTCGACCGACTTGCCGACTATGACGACATCGAAAACGACAACCTTGAGGACTTGTACGAACTACTGTGCGAGCTCGAAACATCTCCTATCAACCTCAATACAGCTACAGACGACGAAATAAAGCAATTATCCTTTCTCAATACCTCGCAAACCGAAGAACTTATAGAATATCTCGACCGATACCGTCCGCTACGCTCTATCGGCGAACTGTCGATGCTCCAGTCGCTCGACCCAGTACGCCTGCAACTCCTTCGATGCTTCGTATATATAGATAATGTGGAAAAAGAGGAAAAGTATCCTACACTCAAAAACATTCTAAAATACGGCAAACACGAACTCGTAGCTACGACAAGCATTCCCTGCTACAACCGCAAGGGCGACCGCAAAGGCTATCTCGGATATAAATACAAACATTGGATGCGCTACACATTCAAGTACGGCCAATACTTAAAGATAGGACTTACTGGCACACAGGACGCTGGAGAACCATTCTTCTCCAACGGCAACAATATGGGCTACGACCATTATGCCTACTATGCCATAATACGCAAATTGGGGATTCTGAAGACTCTCGCCTTGGGACAATACAAAATGCGCTTTGGCATGGGACTTACCATTAACACAAGTTTCACACTCGGAAAAACCACATCGCTCGTCCTCAGCACACCATCCAACACTATATCGCCCAACTCATCACGCTCTGACGCTTACTATCTGCAAGGTGCGGCTGCAACAATTGCGCTTGGCAAACACATCGACCTCACATCTTTTGTGTCTTACCGCAAAATAGACGCAACGCTGAATAGCGACGGCTCAATAAAAACACTACTTCACACCGGCTACCACCGAACAATGAGCGAAATGCGGCGCAAGCACAACTCTTCACAATTAGCCACAGGTCTTTCTTTGCGTTGGCGTAAGGACGGGTTACATTTTGGTGCAAATGCAATATACACATCGTTCAACCGCGAGCTTCATCCTAACACCACACAATTATTCC
>OBRN01000208.1_pt1 | contig 15034 bp, 13 predicted proteins | sample 1475621 | NCBI WGS metagenome assembly OBRN01 (sample SAMEA3360684, study PRJEB22359) | human gut metagenome | biome: ENVO:urban biome; feature: ENVO:human-associated habitat; material: ENVO:feces | place: Bangladesh | collected 2011 | reverse complement strand
TGCAACATCTTCAATTATCAATCTCCTATTTTGTAGTAAGAGTAATTGTTCAATATATATCAGTTGTTTGTCGTAGCTCATATATCCAAATAAAAAGTAAAGCCTCATCTTAGTACACATCGTTGAGAGGAGTGGTGGGATTTATAGCTACAAAAATGTGGCTTTAATTCGCCTTCTCCAAATATTTTCTAAGAAACCTGCTTATCGGGTAGAGAATTTTACGCAAAAGTTCTAAATTCCATAAATTTCTCCTAGATAGTCATGGGATATTTAGAAAAATATCGTATCTTTGTCCCCGAATTAAGGCGTTCTTTGCATATTGCAAAATACAGAAACGAGCAGAAGTCCGCTCGTTTCCATATTGTTACCTATATAATATAGGCAAACGCCCAACTTCTTGATTTTCAATCAAAGTCCAATTTAGAGCGAGTTAGATTTTTTAACGTTACATTTTCATCATTTTCCCGGCAAGTTCTCAATAGAAGAACGAATAATTGTTTTTTTTTACGCATTGAAGTGGATTCTTTAACGCATTGAAATGGTTTTCCGTTTTTTTTTGTACCTTTGCGCCCGGATATTAACTATTATTTTTTTAAGTATAAACGTATAAACAGATAAAACGTATGAATTCAAAATCAGTAGCAAAATTAGCAGCATGCGCCTCAGCGACGCTACTGTTGTGGGTAAGCCTGACGAGTTTTTCGCCTGCAGTTGCCAAAAACGCCGAAGGTTTCACCGAAAGTAATGCCGAAAGTTTCACGGAAGGTAATACCGAAAGTTTTACGGAAGGTAATGCCGAAAGAAATACCATCGGTACTCTTTCTGAATTAAACCAGATTGAATACGAGAAGCATCTCCTGCCTTCCAACAGCATCAGCGCCGGATGCGGATATTCATGGCTCAGCAACGAAATTCTTACGGCTAACGGCGAAAGCCTGAACAGAACGCCAACCGGCTTCGATGTTACCCTGGAATACGCCCATCTGTGGAATCTATGGAATCAGCCGAACGCCTACCGCCGTCCTTTTTATATGGGCTTCTCCATCAATGCTGTGGGCAGCAGAACCAAGGTGGGAATCCCTACTGGCTTCGGCAACGACGCCAACGATGTGATCATGAACTATTTCGTGGGTGCGGGTTTTAAAATGGCCTACAAGACGAACAAGCGCTTCATCTGGAATATGGTGCTGAGCCTTGGCTACGCCTGCACAGACGATGATTTCAACACCATGGATGGCTTTGGTGTCTATGCGGAAATGGGATGCGAATACTTGCTCAGCAAGCACTGGTCGGCTGGCGTGAGTCTTGGCGGTATTAGCACCTCTTATAAGCAGCCGGCAGGATGGGACAGCAAATATAGATTTGGCATCGATCACAATGGCTTGCGTGCAAAGCTGGGGTACTATTTCTAAAACTGATGCAGTAAATAAGATTGGTAATAAATAAACTAACTAACGAACGGAAAAGGCTGCGAGGCGATACTCTACCTTATTATTATAGGTAGAATATCGCCTCGTTGCCTTCGTTGAAGAGAAGATCAAGGATGCTCATGTTGGGTTGGAAACCGAATTTCTGCTCATACACCTGATAATAGCGCCTCGACTCGAATTCGGCATCAGGGAGCGGCTTCTTGGGGCGAATAGCTTCACGGAAATCAACTATACTTTGAACTTCTTTACTTTGAACTTCTTTACTTTGAACTTCTTTACTTTGAACTTTGAGATTTGAACTTTGAACTTTATGATTAGCAAGGCCATTGAATTCTTCACTCTTCACTTTTAGTTCTTCGCTTTCTATGCTCTTCACTTTCAGTTCTTCGTTCTGAATATACTCGTTGGTGACTGAAATCTTGGGACGGATATCCAGGAGTTCTATCATCTTCTCTGTAATCTCCATGTTGAAATCGAAGAGGAACTCGTATTTCTTCTCGTAGAAGGGGCGGATGTCGTCCTGGTAATACTCGAAGAAGGGGCTCTCGCCGTAGGCGGAGAGGAGCGCATTCCAGTGAACATGGCGCCAGTTGGCGTGGTCGGAGATGCGGATGTCTTTCATCGCCAGCGATGTGTTGTGGTTCGTGGGGATAGTGAGCGAGAGGGGGCCGTTGGTGGTTGGGATGAGCATGCGGTTGCGATAAGTTTGCTTGATAAAGCTCTCGTGGCGCTCTATCAGGCACTCGTCGTAGCGGTTCAGCTTCTGGTACCACTGAATGGGGCCGAAATAGGTGGAGGATAATAATGCTTTCAAAATTTTAATTTTTAAATTAAGAATTAAGAATTAAGTGCTAATAGCTAATGCTAAAAGATAAGGACGAGCGATGGAATCGCTCGGAACGGGGGCTAGAAGGGGCTCTACTTGCGGGCTTAAGGCTTGAACTGGCGGGCAGGCTTGAACTAGCGGGCAGGCTTGAACTGGCGGGCAGGCTTGAGGCTAAAACAGCTTATAGGCTTTGCCTATCATCTGATGCTTGTGAACCAGCTGCTCGCCGGCAGGCGTCTTCAGGAGATAGAAGCGGCAATCCTTGCAGCCGCAGCGCTTGCAGCACACCATGGGGATGATGTAGCTCGCCTTGCCGATGCGGAGGGTATCGCCGGGGAGCTTCTCTATCCGCCCGATGAAATATTCTACGATTACTCGCTTGAGGCGTGGATTGAGACCCTGGTTGTGACTCTGATTGAGACCCTGGTTGTAACTCTGATTGAGACCCTGGTTGTAACTCTGATTGAGACCCTGGTTGCGATCCTGATTGAGACTCTGGTTGTAACTCTGATTGAGACCCTGGTTGTGGATCGGAAGTGCCACGGAATCGGCATAAACCACTATCTCACCACGATTGAAAAAATCGCAGCCAATCCTATTCACTATCACTCGGTTGCCTTCTTCTAAATGCGGAGGGAGACCTCCGACGGGCACCGTGAAGACAGTGAATGCATAGGTTCGCACCGCCCATACCAGGAGCAGCGACAAGCCTAAAGCTATTAGGAATTTAACTGCGATTTTCAATCTATCTATCTTTTATCAAATTATCTGTTTAATTTTCAAGCTATCTGTCTGATCTTCAAGCTATCTGTTTGACTTTCAAGCTATCTGTTTGACTTTCAAGCTATCTGTTTGATCTTCAAGCTATTTCCAATCTTTTGCTTCTTAATTTCTAAGGAATAACATCATTACTTGATGCTATCTACGAAATTACTTGATGTTATCTACAAAATTGAAGAGGCGATTCCAGCGGATGCCTGAGAAGCCTGGATGGTCAGGACTGTGGCTCCACCAAATGAAGATTGGCTTGCCCACGATGTGATCCTCTGGCACGAAGCCCCAGTAGCGGCTATCGGCTGAATTGTGGCGGTTGTCACCCATCATCCAGTAGTAATCGAGCTTGAAGGTGTAGCTCTTCGCCAACTTGCCGTTGATGAAGATGTTGCCCTGGCTATCTACCTTGAGGTCGTTGCCCTCGTAAACCTTGATGCAGCGCTCGTAGATAGGAAGGTTCTTCAAGTTGAGCTGGATGCTCTTGCCCTTCTTCGGAATCCATACTGGGCCGTAGTTATCGCATGTCCAGCCGGTGTAGGCGTTGAGCGGATAGAGGTCGCCGTATCTCGCATCGGTGTTGATGGAAATGCTCTCTACCAGGTTCTTGTTAGCCTTCAGGGCGAGATAAGCCTTCTTGGTGAGTGGAATCACGCCGCTCTGATTATACATCAGTAGGTCTTCGTTGGTAATTCCCAGCTCATCGGCAAGCTCGATAGGGAACTCGCCCTTGAGCTTCATCTTGTAGGTATATTGCACATTATCTGGCTCCTTGTTTGCCTTGCCGTCGAGATAAACGATGCGGTTCTTGATCTGCAGGGTTTGTCCTGGCAAGCCCACGCAGCGCTTTACGTAGTTCTCGCGACGGTCGGTAGGACGGCTGATGATGTCGCCATATTCGCCCGGCATGCTGGCGATGTAGTTTCTACCGGCAGCATACACTTTTTCGAAGTATCGGCGCTGCTGCAATGGGTTCAGCACGCGAACATCCTGCTGCTGTCCGTTCTGCTCCAGAATCTGGTCGCCGATGGAGTAGCACATCAGGTAGAAATCGTTTGCCTGGTAGCGTTCCTCGTTGCAGAGGGTGTCACCGGCAGGATAGTTGAACACCACGATGTCGTTGAGCTTCACGTTGCCCAAGCCTTTTACTCGGCGGTAATCCCAGTGAGGCCACTCCACGTAGCTCTTCACGTTGACCAGCGGCAGGGTGTGCTGGGTCAGAGGCATGGTGAGCGGGGTTTCAGGGATGCGAGGGCCATAGCTTACCTTGCTCACAAAGAGATAGTCGCCCGTGAGGAGACTCTTTTCGAGAGAAGATGACGGAATCACGTAGTTCTGGAAGAAGAAGAGGTTGATGAAATATACTGCCACGAGGGCGAATACGAGGGCATCAACCCAGCTCATGATGAAGCGCACGGGGCCTTCTTCATCCTTCCACCACTGCCAGTGAATCTTCTTGGTGATGTAAACGTCGAAGATGAACGGAACCACGATGAGTCCCAGCCAGCTCTCAACCCATATCAGGAAGAGGAGGTAGAGGGCGAGAACCACTGCGAACTTCGCCCACTGCACCTTCATATTGAGGTTTTGTTTCTGTTTATCAATCATGTCTTTTTTCTTAATTTCAGGAGAAATCTTGTTTCAAGAAATCTTATTTCCGAGATTCCTGATTTAGAACTTAAATAAATCTGATGTGGTGAGCAAACCGGTATGGTTGGCTGTGAACTCTGCTGCGAGAACGGCTCCCAGGGCGAAGCCCTTGCGTGAGTGGGCGCTGTGCTCGATGGTAATCATATCGGCATCGCTGTCGTACATCACGGCGTGGATTCCCGGAACCTCACCATCGCGTACGCAGTTGATAACCAGGTCTTCGTCGGTGATGTTAGCATCGCCCTCATCGTGATGGCCATCCTCTGTCCAGTAGGTTACGCCACGCTTCCAATCCTTCTTTCTATCGATGTTGTCGATGATTTCCTCGGCCAGTGTGATGGCTGTGCCTGATGGCGCATCGAGCTTGTGCACGTGGTGGGTTTCCTGCATGCATACGGAGTACTGTGGGAATCCGTTCATAATCTTTGCCAGATAGCGGTTTACGGCAGAGAAGATGGCTACTCCGATACTGAAGTTAGAGGCCCAGAAGAGGGTCTGCTTGCCGTCGGCGCAGAGCTTCTCCACGTCTTCCTTATGGTCTTTCATCCAGCCAGTGGAACCTGAAACCACCTTCACGTTGTGAGAGAAAGCCTTCAGATAGTTGCCGTAGGCGGCAGTAGGGTTAGTAAACTCGATGGCAACATCGGCAGAGCAGAACTCAGGACTGTCGATATCCTCAGGGTTATTCACGTCAATCTTACATACGATTTCGTGGCCACGCTGCAGGGCGATCTCCTCGATCATGTGTCCCATCTTTCCGTAGCCAATCAAAGCTATTTTCATCTTTATCTAAATTTTATTTGTTTTTTATTCTATTGATAATGCAGAGAAACGCAGAGAAATGCAGTTCCCTGGCATTTTGAAAGCAAGCTTTCCTTGCGCCAATTTGCAATTTCTTATGCAAAAATACATCTTTTTCTTCGAAAAACCTTGAAAAATACGGGTTATTATTATAATAAATAGAAAATTTTGGTTATTTTTGCAGTGATTTAGGGCTTTTAGCCTCATTTAGTAACTAAAATGGAGAAAATGATGAGCAAATACATATTTGAGACGAAGATGGAGGTGCGCGACTATGAGTGCGACATCGAGGGTATTGTGAACAACGCCAACTATCTGCATTACATGGAGCATACCCGCCATCTCTTTCTGAAGGAGTGCGGCCTCAGCTTTGCCGAAATGCACAGCAAGGGCGTGGATGCCGTGGTGGCGAGAATGAACCTGCAGTACAAGGTTCCGCTGCAATGCGATGATGAGTTCTTCTCGCGTCTGTGGCTGGAGAAGCAGGGGGTGAGATACGTGTTTCATCAGGACATCTTCCGTGCCAGCGATGAGAAGCTTTGCCTGAAGGCCACCGTCGAGCTGGTTTGCCTGATTAACGGAAGGCTGGGCAACAGCGAGGAATACGACAAGGCGTTCGGGAAATTTTTAAAGTGAAGAACGAAGGGTGAAGAGTGAAGAATTCCATTGTCTTGCGGCAATGGAGTTTACTCTGCATTCTATCCCTCTCGGAACAGCTGGAGTTAACAGGTTAACAGTTAACAGCTGATTTTTCAATACCCCTTCCGCACACGAGCGAAAAAACTTGCACCATCAAAGGACAAGCATCAAACTTGCGATTCCTGCAAAAGGACAAGCATCAGAACTTGCAATCCGAAAGAGGCAATCCTATAAATCCATAAACCCTATAAAGCCGAAACAATATGGAACAACTACTTCACTACGTGTGGAAGCACAAGCTCTTCCCACTCTCCACTCTCTCCACCACCGACCATAGGCAGGTGGAAGTGATTGACCCCGGATTGCACAACCGCAATGCAGGGCCCGATTTCTTCAACGCCAAAATCAAGATTAACGGTACGCTGTGGGTGGGCAACGTGGAGATTCACGACAAGGCGAGCGACTGGTATCTTCATGCTCACGACAAGGATGAGAGATACGACAACGTGATTCTGCACATCTGCGGCACCATCGATACGGAAGCCCGGAACTCGAAGGGTGCCCTACTGGTTCAGATGCAGCTCGATATTCCGGATCATGTGCTGAAGCACTATCAGGAGCTGCTCACCATCGACCAGTATCCTCCTTGCTATCAGATTATTCCATCGCTTACTAAGCTCACCGTGCATTCGTGGATGAGTGCTCTGCAAACCGAACGCCTTTCGCAGAAGACGGAGGCGATAGAGGAGCGTGTGCGCCGCTGCAACGGCGACTGGGAGAATGCTTACTTCGTTACTCTGGCCAGAAACTATGGTTTCGGAATCAATGGCGATGCTTTTGAGCAGTGGGCGCTGAACCTGCCTCTGAGGGCGGTGGATCATCACAGAGATGACCTCTTCCAGATAGAGGCCATCTTCATGGGGCAGGCGGGATTGCTGGAGCTGAACACCATACCCGAAAAATATCAGAAGGATGCCCTGAACGACGGTTATTTTGCGAGATTGAGAAATGAGTATCTTTATCTCTCGCACAAATTCTCGCTGCAGCCGATGGATTACAAGCTGTGGCGCTTTCTGAGACTTCGCCCGCAGAACTTCCCGCATATCCGCATTTCGCAGCTGGCGAATCTTTATTATAACCGCCGTGCGGGGCTTAGCCAGCTGCTGGAGGCTTCTACGGTGAAGGAGGCGAAGAAGGTGCTTGCCACCAGCGTTACGGGGTATTGGGAAACTCATTACACCTTTGGCAGTACGAGCATCAGGAACGAGAAGCATCTCTCTCCTTTCTCGCTGAATCTGCTTATCATCAACACCGTGGTTCCTATTCTCTTTGCTTACGGAAGGCACCGGGGTGAGGAGAAATACTGCGACCGCGCCTTCGATTTCCTGGAGGAGCTGAAGGCTGAGAATAACCATATAGTAAGGATGTGGCAGCAGTGCGGATTGGAGGTGGAGAACGCCGGGGATAGCCAGGCGCTTATCCAGCTGAAGAAGGAATACTGCGACAAGAAGGAATGCCTGAGGTGCAGGATTGGGTATGAATACTTGAAGAGATAAAGGGGGACGAGCGATGGAATCGCTCGGAACGGGGGCAAGAGGGTGCTATGCTTGGCTTGGGGCTTGGGGCTTGGCTTAGCGCTTGGGGCTTGGCGCTTGCAGCATCAATTATTACTTAAATTATTATTTTAAAGATTATGGGTGACCAACAGGAAATATTAAATACTATACTCTTAACAAGGCTGAATTACTTTAGCCTTGCGGGAATGCTGGAGCTATATAGAAAGGTGGGCTCAGCTACGCTCATCATGGAGCATAAGAATAATCTTAGAGATATTCTGCCCGATGCCTCGGATAAACTCGTGAACGCTATCCAAAACTGCGACGAGGCTCGAAAACGGGCTGAAGAGGAACTGGAATACGACATAAGATACGGAATAGAACCGATAACGATGAACGACGACCGTTATCCGCAACGACTCAAGGATTGCGATGATGCGCCGCTCATGCTCTTCTATAAAGGCAATGCCAACCTGAACCAGCAGCGGGTTATCAATATCGTGGGCACACGCCACTGCACTCCTTACGGCGAGGACCTTATCCGCCGCTTTATTACGGAATTGAAGCAGCTGTCGCCTCGTGTTTTAATCATGAGCGGTTTGGCTTATGGCGTGGATATCGTGGCGCACCGGCAGGCGCTTGCCTGCGGCTACGAAACCGTGGGCGTACTGGCGCATGGCTTGGATGACCTCTATCCCCGTCAGCATAGGGAAACGGCGGCGAGAATGATAGAGCAAGGCGGTTTGCTCACCGAGTTTCTTACCCGCACGAATGCGGATAAGATTAACTTCGTGCGCCGCAACCGCATCGTGGCGGGAATGTCGGATGCCTGTATCCTGATAGAGAGCGCTGCTCATGGCGGAGGTCTCATCACCTGCGATATTTCGCAATCCTACGGCAGGGATGTCTTCGCCTTTCCGGGCAGGATAGGCGATTACTACAGCGAGGGGTGCAACAACCTGATTAGGAACAACGGTGCCACGCTCATCACCAGTGCCGAGGATTTCGTGAAGGATATGCGCTGGCAGGATGACGCCACCCTGATGAGAGCCAAGCAGCAGGGCATCGAGCGCAGCCTCTTTCCTGAGTTATCAACAGAAGAGGAGCTCATCGTCAGCATCCTCTCGAAGACCAATGATCTTCAAATCAATATCATCAGCGTGAAATCGAATATCGACATCGGTCGCCTCACCTCTATCCTATTTACGCTGGAGATGAAGGGCATCATCCGCACATTGGCTGGCGGAATGTATCATCTGCTGAAATAGACGTCTATGGCAGAAACACATGCCCTGAAAGGCAGAAACGCAAAAAGAACGCCCTGAAAGGGCAGAAGCTCCTAGCCCAGGGCAATCGCCCTGGGTTATAAACAGCAGCAGCAATGCGCCCTGTAAGGGCAAAAGCTTAAAATCATCGTTTTAAAAATTGAAAATATCTGCGTTTTATTTTGTTTTGTCTCCAAATTGCATTAACTTTGCAGCCGCAAAAAGAATAAGATGAAAATAGGTAATATAGAATTTGGGCCTCAGCCCCTCTTCCTCGCTCCGATGGAAGACGTAACAGATATTGGCTTTCGCATGCTCTGCAAGCGATTCGGAGCTGCCATGGTTTATACTGAGTTCGTATCGGCGGAAGCCTTGGTGCGAAGCATCAAGAGCACAGTCAGCAAGCTTACGATAAGCGATGAGGAGCGCCCTGTGGGCATTCAGATTTATGGTCGCACCACCGAGGATATGGTGGAAGCTGCCAAGATTGTGGAACAGGCGAAGCCAGATGTGATTGATATTAACTTCGGCTGCCCGGTGAAGAAGGTTGCCGGAAAGGGTGCGGGAGCCGGAATGCTCCGGAATATTCCGCTGATGCTGGATATTACAAGAGAGGTGGTGAAGGCGGTAAATGTGCCCGTAACCGTGAAAACCCGACTGGGTTGGGATTGCGAGAACCTCATCATCACCGAGCTTGCCGAGCAGTTGCAGGATTGCGGAATCCAGGCGCTCACCATCCACGGCAGAACCCGAAGCCAGATGTACACGGGTGAGGCTGACTGGAGCCTCATAGGTGAGGTGAAGAACAATCCTCGCATCCATATTCCGATTATCGGCAACGGCGATATTACGACCCCAGAGGAAGCCAAGCTTGCTTTTGAGCGTTACGGCGTAGATGCAGTGATGATTGGCAGAGCCACCTTCGGAAGGCCTTGGATTTTCAAGGAAATCCGTGATTATCTGGATAATACGGGTGCTGCCCCATTAACCGTGGATGAGAAGATTGACCTCTTGGAAGAGCAGCTTCGCATCAACGTGGAGCGCATCGACGAGTACAGAGGCATTCTCCATACCCGTCGCCACCTAGCCGCCTCCCCTATCTTCAAGGGCATTCCTGATTTCCGCCAGACGAGAATCGCCATGCTGAGAGCCACTACCGTGGAAGAATTGAAAGAGATATTGAAAGAATGCCGAGAGAGAATCAAGGCGATAGAATAAAGCAAACGCCCTGTAGGAGCAAAAGCCTCGTATATGAAAGCTTTTGCCCTTACAGGGCGAATCCGTTATATCTTCCTTGTACCCAGGGCGATGCCCTGGGCTAAGAGTTTGCTGGGCTTTCAGCCCGCTTCGTTAACCACATTCAAGAGTTAACCGTTCATCTTAACCTTCAAGAGTTAACTGTTCATCTTAACCATCAAGAATTAACTGTTCATCTTAACCATCAAGAGTTAACAGGTTAACAGTTAACAGCTGTTTTTCTATACATTCCCCTTAAAATTGGGGGAAGCTTTATTTCTTCAATATAGAAGCACCTTCGAGCAGGGCGAGCGCCTTGTTCTCGTTCTCCTCCATGATTTCGCGCTCTCCAGGACCCTTGTCGTTGATGCCGCAGAGGTGCAGGATGCCGTGGATGATGACGCGGTGAAGCTCATCATCGTAGGTCTTGCCAAACTGCTCGGCATTGGTGCGGACTGTATCCAGCGAAATCACGATGTCGCCGTTAATCACATCATCCTCATCATAATCGAAGGTGATGACATCGGTATAGTAATCATGACCCAGATACTCATTGTTCACTTCGAGAATCTTCTCGTCATCTACAAACATATAGCCAATCTCACCCACCTTGCGGCCATGAGAGGCAGCTACCTTGCGAATCCAGGCACTCGTATCACGCTTCTTGATCTTTGGCATTTTCACGCCATCTACATTGTATGTTATCATACGCTTCTTCCTCCTATTTTTATTTTATTTTTGGTAAAAATTCATCTACTTCTCTTCCGAAGAATCTCAATTCCCTAACCAGCGTTGAGCTGATGCTGCTGTATCTTGGGTCGGAAAACAGCAGGATGGTTTCTACGCCGCCCAACTGCTTGTTGATGTCAGCCTGCTCACGCTCGTACTCGAAATCCTTGGCAGAGCGGACGCCGCGAACCAGGAACCTGGCTCCCAGGCGATGCGCCAGGTCGATGGTGAGGTCATCGTAGGCAACCACCTCCAGGCGGTAGCCCTTGGATGCATCCTCCGCATCTACCAGCTCTGCACATTCCTTCGGGAAAACCTTTCTGATATCTTCTACACGCTTCGAGATTTCCTCGCTGGCGTGCTTCAGCTTGCTCATCGCTACAGCAATCACGAGCTTGTCGAACATGGGCAAGGCACGCTCGGCGATGTTCTGATGTCCTATCGTAAATGGGTCGAATGTACCCGTAAATATCCCTATTCTCATCAATCTCTAATCATTAATCACTAATAACTAATAACTAATCACTAATAACTACTCATTATTCAAACAGGTCGCCCTGCATGATGTTGCTTCCATACGGATTCCTGCCCAGATGCTCATAGGCAAGCTTGGTGGCCATTCTGCCTCGTGGCGTGCGCTTGATGAAGCCTTCCATGATGAGAAATGGCTCGTAAACCTCCTCTACGGTGCCGCCATCTTCGCCGATAGCCGTGGCAATGGTGCTTACGCCCACCGGACCTCCACGGAACTTGTCGATGATGGTGGTGAGAATCTTGTTGTCTATCTCATCCAAGCCATACTGGTCGATGTTCAGCGCCTTGAGCGCCACCTGGGCAATCTCGAAGGTGATGGTTCCGTTGCCCTTCACCTGGGCGAAATCCCTGACTCTTCTGAGCAGCGAGTTGGCGATACGAGGGGTTCCACGCGAACGGCGGGAGATTTCCACTGCCGCCTCATCTTCTATAGGCACCTGCAGGAGCATGGCACTTCGCTTGATAATCTTCTGAAGCGTCTCTGGGTCGTAGTATTCCAGATGCAGATTGATGCCGAAACGGGCACGGAGCGGAGCCGTGAGAAGTCCGCTGCGGGTGGTGGCTCCCACAAGGGTAAACGGGTTCAGATCTATCTGGATGCTGCGTGCCGAAGGCCCCTTGTCTATCATGATGTCGATGCGGTAATCCTCCATCGCCGAATAGAGATACTCCTCTACCACTGGCGAAAGGCGGTGGATTTCATCGATGAAGAGCACATCGTTAGGCTCCAGGGAGGTAAGGATACCTGCCAGGTCGCCCGGCTTATCGAGCACTGGGCCTGATGTAATCTTGAAGCCCACGCCCAGTTCGTTGGCGATGATGTTACTCAGGGTGGTCTTACCCAATCCCGGAGGACCGTGCAAGAGGGTATGGTCGAGCGGTTCGCCACGATACTTGGCAGCCTCAACAAAGACTTCGAGATTATCCACCACGCCATTCTGTCCGCTGAAGTCGGAGAACTTCAGTGGGCGCAGCGCCTTCTCGAATTCCTTTTCAGCAGGCGAAACCGTCTCTTGTCTTATATCAAAATCTTCGTTCATTCTATGACTATTATCGATAATATGGGTGCAAAGTTACACATTTGTTGCGGAATTAAAGAAGAAAAGCCGAAATATTTTGCCTGTGATTTTGCCTGTGATTTTGCACAATCCTAAATGATTCGTGCAGAATTACAAGCACCATCTATTAAAAATATTATAATTTATCATTTTCTTGGCAAATAATTTGCTTATCCGATAGAAAAGATGTACTTTTGTACTCGATATTGAAAGAGAGGAAAGGAAAGAGAGGAAAGGAATAGGGACAATAAATAACAATAAAAGAGAGGAACAGAAAGAAACAGAGAGAAATATAGAGAATAGAAAAAATATAGAGAAATATCAGGATTTTTTAAAAGAATAGAATTATGCTTAGATTTTTTCAAGGGCTCAGTCGTTGGCTGGCCAATTACACATCTATCTTTGTAATAGGTGTAGCAGTATTTACATTCTTCTTCCCACATACCTTCGACTGGGTGCGCGGAACTACTCAAACCGTGATTCTCGGTATCATCATGCTCACCATGGGCTTGACCCTGACCACCAACGACTTCAAGATTCTGGCTCAGCGCCCGCTGGATGTCTTCATCGGAGCCTGTGCCCAGTTTATCATCATGCCTGGCGTGGCTTACACCCTGGTTCATGTGTGGCATCTTGACCCAGCCCTGGCACTCGGAATCCTGCTGGTAGGTTGCTGTCCGGGCGGCGTTTCGAGCAACATCATGAGTTATCTGTGTCATGGCGACGTGGCTTTCTCCGTAGGAATGACCTGCGCCTCCACCATTCTTGCGCCTGTGATGACTCCGCTGCTGATGAAGATTACGGCAGGCGAGATTATCCATGTAGATGCTGTGGGAATGTTCATCAACATTCTGATAGTCACGATTATTCCTGTGGCCATCGGCTGTGCCTTGAATTATATCTATGGCAAGAAAGATTGCTTCCCTACCATCCAGAGTCTGATGCCGGGCATCAGCGTAACGTGTCTGGCGATCATCGTGGGAGGCGTGATTTCTACGGTTCACGATGATTTGGTGGCTCGTGGCTTATCGCTTTTCCTCTGGACTTTTGCCGTTGTTTTCTGCCACAACACTCTGGGTTATCTTCTGGGTTGGCTTGCCGGAAAACTGGCGGGCTTCAATACTGCCAAGAAGCGTACCATCAGCATTGAGGTGGGAATGCAGAATGCCGGTCTTGCCACGGTGCTTGCGGGCAATTTCTTCGCTGCCCAGCCTCTTGCCGTTTTGCCTTGCGCCATCAGCTGTGCCTGGCACAGTATTTCGGGCACCATCCTTGCAGGAATCTATCTGAAATGGGATCGCATGCATGAGAAGAAGTAAATGACTTCGGAAAAAGATAAATACAAAAAAGGTCGCGAGATTTCTGATTGAACCTCACGACCTTTTCTTATATCATTACCTCACGGGGTTAACAGGTTAACAGTTAACAGCCGTTTTTTCTATAGTTACACGAGCAAAGCACTTGAATTCTTCACTCTTCGTTCTTCACTCTTCACTTAACCTTCCCTACTTCCCTGTGGTCAGCAGCTTCACGGCACGCTGAACTATCTCGTTGGTCTCGTTCCAAACCTGGAAGTACTGGCTCATATCCCAGATATCTCTTGCCACAAGCGCCTTCAGCTGCACGGCGAGGTATTTCTTCGTCTGGGCAAGCTCTGCCTCATCCTTCGGCTCTATCTTCTCCTTCTTGCCCTCGGCGATAATCGCATCGATGAGCGAAGACGGAACCTCGTAACTTGCCAGGAACTTGCTGAAATCCTTATACTGGCTCTTCAATTCCTTGCGGTGCGCATCGATGAATTTCAGGCTCTGGTTGATGACGATGCTCTTGGCTGCCAGCTGACGGTGCATCTTGGTGTACTTGGTAGTATCCAACGGCACGAAATAATCGGGCATGATTCCGCCGCCACCATAAACCACACGATGCTTGCGCAATGTGTAATACTTCAAGCTATCAGAAAGATGGATGCTGTCCTGGTTGGTGAACTCGCCGTGCTTGTATCGCTTGTCGAGATCCATCGCATAATCCAGTCTATCACCTTTCTTATAAGGCTTCTGGATGCATCTGCCGCTAGGCGTATAATAATGGGCGATGGTGAGGCGAATCTCGCTGCCATCATCAAAGGTGAGCGGACGCTGCACCAATCCCTTGCCGAAGGTTCTGCGACCTACCACCACGCCACGGTCCTGATCCTGGATGGCTCCGGAAACAATCTCGGCGGCAGAAGCAGTAAACTCGTTGGTGAGCACTACCACCTTGCCCTTGCGCCATCTGCCGTTCGCCTGCGCCTTGTACTCCTGGCGTGGAGCCGCACGACCGCTGGTATAAACGATGAGATCTCCCTTTTCCAGGAACTCGTTGGCTATCTGAGCCGCCGTCTGAAGATAGCCACCGCCATTATCCTCCAGGTCGAAAATCAAGTCTTTCATACCCTTCTTCTTCAGCGAATCCATCGCCATGGTCACCTCCTTATGGCTGGTCAGACCGAAGCTTCCCAATCGGATGTAGCCGATGCCCGGACGAATCATGTAAGCCGCAT
>OBRN01000205.1_pt1 | contig 15338 bp, 12 predicted proteins | sample 1475621 | NCBI WGS metagenome assembly OBRN01 (sample SAMEA3360684, study PRJEB22359) | human gut metagenome | biome: ENVO:urban biome; feature: ENVO:human-associated habitat; material: ENVO:feces | place: Bangladesh | collected 2011 | reverse complement strand
TAGTGAAATGCAACTCTTCTGCCACCTGACGGATATCCGCCTCATGCACCAGACAGAGCGGACGGATGATGGTGAGCGGATAATGCTTTAAAGATAAGCTAGGCTGCATGGTGGAATGAGAACCCTCGAAGGTGATATTCATCAGCAGGGTGACGAGGATATCATCCATGTGATGACCCAGAGCTATCTTGTTAAACCCTTGGCTCACCGCAAACTCGAAGAGGGTCTTGCGGCGGTTCCAGGCACAGAGGAAGCAACGGGTCTTGCGGGGGTCGGTGGATTCATCGAAGGAACTATGCAGGATATGGAGCTTGATGCCATTCTCTGCACAGAATGCCTGGAGATAAGAACGGTCGGTTTCGTAGGGAATGTTATCCATGATGATATGAGCCGCCTCTACCTCGATATGAGGTTTATAGATACGGGCACGCTGAGCCAGCAACCGGACCAGCTCTAAGGAATCCTTGCCGCCACTCAAGGCGATGAGAATCCGGTCACCATCTTCTAAAAGATGGTAATCTACACATCCCTTGTTGAATCGCTTTATTATTTTCTGTTCTGCCTTCATCGCATGATTATATTATATCACTACATCATTATATAAAAAGCCGCATATATGCGGAATATATGATATAAAAAAGCCGCTGTTCCCTAGAGAGCAGCGACTTTATTACTAACATTTCTCAACCACTAAAGAAGAGAAACGACAATTTAAACTTCGAATATGAAAGATTTGAGCGAATTAAATCGCTTTCATTTCCTATTTAGCGTATGCTATTACTTAATGCCATTACTTAGCGTATGCTACGCTGCGGGTTTCACGAATGACGGTAATCTTAACCTGACCAGGATAAGTCATCTCATTCTGAATCTTGGTAGCAATCTCGTCAGAGAGCTTGACGCTCTGCTCATCAGTCATCTTGTCGGCACCCACGATAACGCGGAGTTCACGACCAGCCTGGATAGCATAAGTCTTGGTTACGCCAGGATAGCTCATGGCGATGGCCTCAAGATCGTTCAGACGCTTGATGTAAGCCTCAACAATCTCACGACGAGCACCAGGACGAGCACCAGAGATAGCATCACACACCTGAACGATAGGAGCCAACAAGGTGTTCATCTCCATTTCGTCGTGGTGAGCACCGATGGCATTGCAGATATCTGGCTTCTCCTTATACTTCTCGGCAATCTTGGCACCATACAATGCGTGTGGCAACTCGCTCTCCTCATCAGGCACCTTACCGATATCATGCAACAAGCCGGCACGCTTTGCCTTCTTTGGGTTCAAGCCCAACTCAGATGCCATTACGGCACAGAGGTTGGCGGTTTCACGGGCATGCTGCAACAGGTTCTGACCGTAAGAAGAACGATACTTCATCTTACCGATGATGCGAACCAACTCTGGGTGCAAGCCATGAATACCGAGGTCGATGGCTGTACGCTTACCGGTCTCGATAATCTCGTTGTCCAACTGCTTCTTCACCTTGGCAACTACCTCCTCGATACGTGCCGGGTGGATACGGCCATCGGCTACCAACTGATGGAGAGCCAGTCGGCAAACCTCACGGCGCACTGGGTCGAAGGCTGAGATAACGATAGCCTCAGGCGTATCATCTACCACGATTTCTACACCAGTAGCAGCCTCCAAGGCACGGATATTACGGCCCTCACGACCGATGATGCGGCCCTTCACCTCATCATTATCGATATGGAAGACGCTGACAGAGTTCTCGATGGCAGTTTCAGTAGCCACACGCTGGATAGTCTGGATAACGATTTTCTTAGCCTGCTGGTTAGCATTCATCTTGGCATCATCCATAATCTCATTGATATAGCTTGCCGCATCCAGGCGGGCCTGATCCTTCAAGCTTTCCACGAGACGGTTCTTTGCTTCCTCAGCGCTCAAGCCAGAGAGCTCCTCCAGCTTAGCCTGCTCCTGCTTCTGCATTTTCTCCAACTCCTGCTGCTTCACAGCCATGAGTTTCTTCTCGTTATCCATGCGCTGCTGGTTCTGGTCCAATTCCATCTTGCGGCGGCCCAGATCCTCCTGACGCTGGTTCAGCGAGATTTCACGCTGCTTCAGTTTGTTCTCACTCTGCTGAATACGAGAGTTGCGCTGCTGCACCTCCTTCTCCAGTTCAGCTTTTTTATTGAGGAACTTCTCTTTTACTTCGAGAAGTTTTTTCTCTTTAACTACTTCTGCCTCTTTATTGGCAGCATCAATCATTTCATTATATTTTCCCTTAATGACATAACGGAAAATGAAATACCCCACAATGCCTCCCAGAAGGAGAGCCACGAGGGCTGCTATTATTGTTACCATATATATATTATAATTATTAATATTCTTACTTTGCCAAAGTATCTTCTATCTCTGCAGTCAGTTTGTTCAGAATATCATTATATGGTTCGGTATCATTCTTATCCGATTCCTTCTCGTATCTCAGGGCCACATCGATGAGCGCCATATAGAGGATTTCCTTGTCGCTCTTGCGTCCCTTGAAGATTTTGGAATAGGAATTCACGATCTCGTCAATCAACTTAGCCGATTTACGATAATACTCTTCATCCTCTCTCGGTATTCTTACCGTGAGGTCAGTATCATATACATGTAATCTGATTTGTAATTTATCTTCCTTCTGATCTGCCATTGTTCCGAATTTTATTACTGATCGCTCAGTAGCGTAATACACTTATTGACATCTCGAATCAGCTTAGCGATGCGTTTCTGGGTGTTCTCCATGTCGGAGTCAGAAATCGTCATCATCTTCGCCATCTTCAGGCTGTCATAATCATGCTTTGCCTGAGTCAACTTATCCTCCAATTCCTTGATCTTGGCATCCCGCTCCTCCACCATGGCATAAAGCTCCTCGTTCTCACGCTTGACATCTTCAAACTTGAGAATCATCTGCCTTACCCTTGTGGCAAACGTATTGATTGTTTTCTCACTAGCACCCATGATATTTTCTTTTTGGCTACAAATTTAAGAGAATAATTTGAATAAAACAAATATTCTACGAGTTTTTTTATTTTTTTGGGGTATTATTTATTACTTTCCCATCTTTTGCTTTGCCTTTTCCACATCTTCGTCGGATGGACGTGGCTCTTTCTTGGCCAACATCATCACCTGGAAAGCAAAGTCTGTTACCCACTGCTGGCTGAACTTCAGGTGGCTGTTGAGCTGACGGAGAGTCACCACGGTCTTCAGGGCACTGGCATCAGAGAAATCGTTCTTGTTGAAGATATCATCCACGGTCTGTGCAGTCATCTTATACAGGGTATTCTTCATGAAGCTAGGCAAACGGAGCTTGAACTTCATCAAGTTGCCGATGAGCATCATCAAGTCCTGGCTGAAGCTCTGGAACTGCTTCAGATAAACATTCACATCCTGCAGTTTCTGGCAGTTCTTGCGAATGCTGGAATCGATTTCCTTAAACCAGCTCTCATCGGTGCCATAGATATCGCGCATCATCTTTCTGACGTGCGCCTTTTCGCCGATGCCAAGACGGTTGTTGACGGTTGGCACATGGAAACTGGTCTTGAAGACACGCAACTCTGGCAACATGGCCAGATTGGTGATACCTAATTGTGAAGCTAATGCAGCCTGGAAATATACACTCACCAGAGTCATATAGTCTTCCATGCCGCCCACTTTCTTATCGTCGTCTTTGCGACCGAATAGTTTTGCAAATAATCCCATTCTTTTTTCTTATTTTTCTTTAAAGTTCTAAAATGTTCTGCAAAAATACAATAAAATCGCAAAATACGCAAATCAAAGGGATGTTTTTTTGCTCTAAACCACATTTTTTCTACTCTTAGTGAAGTTTTTATCTTTTTCTTTTCCCACTTTCAATATTTTTTAGTAACTTTGCCCCGATTTTAAAATTAATAATTGGATTCCAAAACATAAACTTTTAAAAAGAACGAGAATGAATGATAAATTCGAAGGAAACAGCCTAGTGAGGAATTTGGTGATCGTAGCAGACTTCATCATCCTCAACTGTGTGTTGGTAGGCTTATACTACTGCGACACACATTTTTTGCCGGAACATGTAGATAGAGCAACAAAAATCACGCTTTTTGTTGCCAATGCTTCATTGTTGTTGAGCGAATACTTTTATTCTACAATCATCCACATTAGAAAGATTGAATATACACAAGTATTAAGACGAACATTCTACCTGGCTACGTTTACAACCATTGTCTTCTTCTTGTTTCTAGCATTACTGAATCTGAGTAAGAAAGCACCATTGAGCCATTACTTGATTTTTGGTGCTTCATTCTACCTTACACTGGTTTTGTCTCGTCTCTGCGAGCTTAGCATACTGAAATACTACCGATCTAAAGGATACAACAGCCGAACCGCCGTGTTCGTAGGAAACGACCCTGCCATCAAAGAGATGTATGCCCTGATGACAGAAGACCCTGCTGCCGGTTACCATGTGGCTGGTTATTATGCCGACAAAGATATAGAGAATGCGCCAGAAGGACTGGTAAGACGGGGTACCATGCAGGAACTCAACGACCTGATGACTTCTTCGCTCAATAACACCATCAACGGTTCGCCTATTGATATCGAAGAGCTGTTCTGCTGCGTATCTCACAAAGACTCTGATGAAATCATCAAGATTATGCAGTTCTGCGACAAGAACGTGATTCACTTCTATTATCTGCCAAGACAATTCGGTGAATACAAGTTGCACCTCGACTCGCAGAAGTTCATGGGCAAGACGGTATATTCTAACCGCCAGGAGCCTCTCACCCGTCTGACAAACAGAGCCATCAAACGTGCATTCGACATATCGGTAAGTGGTATGGTATGCATCTGCATGCTTCCATTCATCCCTATCATCGCTCTCTGCATCAAACTTCAGAGTCCAGGACCTATCTTCTTCAAGCAGGCAAGAACAGGTCTCAATGGTAATACATTCTATTGCTTGAAGTTCCGCTCCATGCATGTAAACAAGGATGCAGACAAAGTGCAAGCTACCAAGAACGACCCACGTAAGTTTGCTTTCGGCAACTTTATGCGTAAGACCAACATTGATGAGTTCCCACAATTCCTCAATGTCCTGAGGGGTGACATGAGTCTGGTAGGACCACGACCTCATATGCTCCACCATACCGAGATTTACGGCTCGATCATCGACAAGTACATGGTTCGCCACTTCTCCAAGCCAGGTATTACGGGCTGGGCACAGGTGACAGGTTACAGAGGCGAGACCAAGGAACTTTGGCAGATGGAAGAGCGTGTAAGAAGAGACATCTGGTATATCGAGAACTGGTCGTTCTGGCTTGACATCCGCATCATGCTGCTGACAGCCAAGAGCATCATCTTCCCAGACAAGAACGCTTTCTAAAGTGCAAGGCATAAAGATTCCCTATATATAATAAGGTATAGGGCTTCTTTATTCATCAAAATGAGAACAAAAACCATAAAAAGAATATATAAAAATAGAAAAGATATGAAAGGAATCGTTTTAGCAGGTGGTTCAGGTACAAGATTGTATCCTATTACCAAGGGTATCAGCAAGCAGCTGATTCCTATCTTCGACAAACCAATGATTTACTATCCAGTATCTGTATTGATGCTGGCAGGTATCAAGGACATTCTCATTATCTCCACTCCATTCGATTTGCCAGGCTTCAAGCGATTGCTCGGCGATGGAAGCGAGTTGGGTGTACACTTTGAGTATGCCGAGCAGCCTTCACCAGACGGATTGGCTCAGGCTTTCATCATCGGAGAAAAGTTTATCGGCGACGACAACGTGTGCCTGGTATTGGGAGACAACATCTTCTACGGCGCAGGCTTCACCGGATTGCTCCATGAGAGTGTAAAGGCTGCCGAACAGGGACAGGCGAGTGTATTCGGCTACTATGTAAACGATCCTGAGAGATATGGCGTAGCTGAATTCGACGAAGAGGGCAACTGCCTCAGCATCGAAGAGAAGCCAGCCCAGCCAAAGAGCAACTACGCTGTGGTAGGACTCTATTTCTATCCAAACAGCGTGGTAGAGGTAGCCAAGAACATCAAGCCTAGTCCACGTGGCGAGTTGGAAATCACCACTGTAAACCAACACTACCTGGCAGAGAAGACTCTGAAGGTAAGAACCCTGCAAAGAGGTTTTGCATGGCTTGACACGGGTACACATGACAGCCTGTCGGAAGCCAGCACCTTCATCGAAGTGATTGAAAAGAGACAGGGGCTGAAGGTGGCATGTCTTGAGGAAATCGCCTACAAGCAGGGTTGGATCAGCAAGGAAGAACTTCTGAAGCTGGCTAAACCTATGCTGAAGAACGGATACGGACAGTATCTGAAGGATTTGGCTGAAGGCAAATAAATATTGAGTGAGAAAAGAAATAGATTAATAAAGCTCAACAAAATAATACAACAGCAAAATAATGGAAGAAAACAAAAACTTAGGAATGGATGGTATTCAGGAACAAGAGGAAAAGTCAGCTATTGACTTTCAGCTGATTTATTCCACAGTCATCCTTAACTGGAAATGGTTTGTTCTCTCTCTGATTGTATGTCTCGGATTAGGTTACATGTACTTGAAGTATAAGACTCCTTCTTTCCAGACTACAACGAAGGTACTCATCAAGGATGATGACCAGAACAAGAGCAGAGGAGGCATGAACAGCATGATTCAGAATGCTGCCAACTTGGGATTTATGACAAACTCCAATGGTATCGACAACGAGATCGAGATCATCGGAGCACACGACATGGCGTTGCAGGCTGTAACCGACATGAAGATTTATGTAAGCTACTATCACAAGGGCACATTCAGATCTTCATTGGTGTACAAGGAGCAGGAAGTCAACGTTGACTTGGACCAGAAGAGTCTCAAGAAGTTGAATGCACCTATCACGCTCAACATTACAAGAAACGGCAACCAGTATCATGTAAAGGGTAAGTACTTTGCGCCTATCGATGCCTTCTCTTTCGAGAAGGAACCAACAACCATCGAGAAGACATTGGCAAAGCTCCCTGCTACCATCAACACCCGCATCGGAAATATCTACTTCACTCCTAACAAGAGATACAAGATGCAGGATGGTGATGAACTGAAAGTGGTGATCAACTCGCCAGAACAGGTTGCCAACGCCTATACAGCCAATCTGACGGTTAGCCAGACTTCAAAGACAACAACTATCGCACAGTTGGTGTTGAACGATCAGGACCCTCAGCGTGGTCTTGACTATCTGCATACCCTCGTCAAGGTATATAATCGCCAGGCGAACTTTGACAAGAACGAGATTGCTTATCGCACAGAGCAGTTTATCAACAGCCGTCTGGAGAAGATCAACACAGAGTTGGGCAGCACAGAAGGCCAGTTGGAAAGCTACAAGAAGCGCAACAAGATGGTTGAGTTGAAGCTGAATGCTACAGCAGCCATTGCCAATGCAGATACTTATGCTCAGAAACTCCAGGAGGCTAACACCCAGGTGGAATTGCTCAAGGAACTTGGCAAGTATATGAACGAGCCAGGAAACAAATATCAGCCTATTCCATCTAACGTAGGTTTGACCGATGAGAGTTCTACAGCCCTCATCAACGAGTACAACAGAATTGCGTTGAACCGTAACCAGCTGTTGCACTCAGCCAGCGAGAACTCTCCTACTGTAACTCCATTGACAGCACAGTTGGACGACCTCGTTAATTCTATCAAGAGAGCCATGCGTCAGGCTAAGCTCGGAATGGAGATTCAGCGCAACAGCATCGCTGCACAGGCCGGTCAGTACAACAACCAGATTGGCAACTCTCCTGAGCAGGAGCGTGTATTGACACAGATTGGCCGTCAGCAGGAGGTGAAGTCTGGTCTTTACCTGATGCTTTTGGAGAAGCGTGAGGAAAACTCTATCTCTTTGGCTGCTACAGCCGACAAGGGTAAGATTATCGATGCTCCTTCGTTCGTGGGCAAGGTTAGCCCTAAGAGTTCTATCGTCATGCTCATCGCCTTCGTACTCGGTTTGGCTATTCCTGCCGGCATCCTCTTCCTCATCGAGTTCTTCAAGTACAAGATTGAGGGTCACGAAGACGTAGTCAAGCTCACTCCTATCCCTGTTATCGCAGATATCCCTATGGCTAGTGATGCTGCCAAGAAGGAAGGAAAGGCTGATATCGTAGTTCACCAGAACAAGAACAACCTGATGGAGGAAATCTTCCGTGGCTTGCGTACCAACATGCAGTTTATGCTCAAGAAAGACGAGAGAGTCATCATGTTTACCTCTTCTACATCTGGTGAGGGTAAGACATTTGTGGCATCAAACGTTGCTATTTCTATCGCCTTGCTGGGCAAGAAGGTTGTCATGGTAGGTCTTGATATCCGTAAGCCTCGTCTGGCTGAGTTGTTCGGCATCAGCAACCACCACATCGGTATCACCAACCTGATTATACACGATCAGAACACTTGGGAGGATATCCAGAAGCAGACTATTCCTTCGGGTGTCAACAACAACCTCGACCTCTTGATGGCTGGTCCTGTACCTCCAAACCCAGGTGAGTTGGTTACCCGAGCAAGTCTCGATGATATCATCAACCAGTTGAAGGAACATTACGATTACGTAATCCTCGATACAGCGCCTGTAGGATTGGTGAACGATAGTTTACAGCTCGGTCGTTTGGCAGACCTCTGTGTATATGTTTGCCGTGCAGACTATACTCCGAAGGCAAGCTTTGGCATGATCAACGGTTTGAATGCCGAGAAGAAGTTGCCTAACATGTGTATCGTTCTCAACGCCATCGACCTCTCTCAGAAGAAGCACAGCTTCTACTACGGAGTGGGTAAATACGGCAAGTATGGTAAGTATGGCAACTATGGCTCATACGGAGGCTACGGCAAGTATGGCAAGTATGGTAAATACGGCAAGTACGGCACCTATGGTCAGTATGGAAGCTATGGTAACTACAGCAACAGCCACTACGGCATTGCAAACGACAATAGTATCAAGAAATAAAAGAAAAGAACCTTGGTTCTTTATAACAGAAGAAGAGTCTTTCTATTCATATAGGAAGACTCTTTTAGATTATACCAATAAGAAAAAATATGGCAACAATAGCAGTAGATTTTGATGGTACCATCGTAACCCACGAGTATCCAAAGATTGGTACAGAGTTACCATTCGCCACAGAGACTTTAAAAATGCTGATTAGAGACCATCATAAGCTGATTCTCTGGAGCGTACGCGAAGGCAAGCTCCTTGACGAGGCTGTGGAATGGTGCAGAGAGCGGGGCGTAGAGTTCTGGGCAGTAAACAAGGATTATCCAGAGGAAAGCCTGGAGAGCAACAACCACTTCTCACGCAAGCTGAAAGCCGACTGGTTCATCGACGACCGTGGCATAGGCGGTTTACCTGATTGGGGTGAGATTTACCAAATCATCACCAACCACACCAGTTACCGTCAGATTCTGAAGCAGCAGATGGGCGAGGTACAGGAGGCCCCAAAGAAAAAACATTGGTGGAGCCGCGGATAAAAAGATATTTCAATAAAAAAGGTGTATTGCTCAAGGGCAATACACCTTTTTTATTGTGTTTAATTTGAACATTCTAATCTGATTAGAAGAACAAGTAGCGGTTGTCCACTACGTGAGCCTTCTGGTAAAGCTCGTTCATGAAGTTACCAGCATACTGCATAGCCTTCTGACGGCACTTCTGCTCGTAAGCCTTCTCATCGAACTTAACAGGACGATTGGTCTTGTTAGTAACCTGGAAGAGATAAACACCAGCGTTACCCTTTACTGCGTGAGCAGCGAAAGCACCCTTCTTGGTTGCAGATACTGCACCAGAGAGAGCAGGCTCGCTAGCACCAGTAGCAGCGATGAAGGTAGGAGCAGCGAAAGTAATCTGATTAACAGAAGAAACCTTACCACCCTTAGCCTTAGCAGCAGCGATGCTCTTCACACCAGCTACCTTAGCCATGATCTGCTCAGCCTTCTTATCCTTGATAACCTCAGCCTTTACCATTTCCTTTACCTGAGAATCGCTCAAGTCACGGAAACCGATGCGATGAATCTTATCCAATACAACTACCAACAGGTGGTTGTTGTCACCACACTCGTACATTGGAGAAATCTCACCCTCCTTGGTATCGAAGATCCACTTCAAAGCATCACGGGTAGAATGGATGTTAGCAACATAGTGAGTAGCTGTAGTTACATCCTTCAACTCCTGTACACGATAACCATTCTTCTCGGCATTCTTCAAGAGATCCTCAGCCTTAGGATTAGCACTTACGAAGCTAGAGAACTTGTTGTAAGCTGTGCGATAGGTATCGTTAGAGAACTGAATCTCCTTCTTGATAACTGCAGCCACATACTTATCAACCATAGCCTTGCGGTCGCAAACCTGGAGGATGACATAACCCTGACCCAACTGAATCTGGTTCAATGCATTCACTGAAGCAGTGTTCAATGTGTTGATGAAGGTCTTGTTGTCCTTATCCATGGTCTGAGCATACTCATACTGCTTGGTTGTCATCCAAGCCTTCTCGCCAGTCTGACCATACTTCTTGGCAATAGCCTCGAAGTCTGCACCAGCAGCGAGAGCACCATGAATAGAGTCTGCCTTAGTCTTAGCCTCAGCCTGTGAAGCGGCAGCCACCTGGATTACACGATACTGGATAGAGTCTGGCAACTGCTGCTTGCTGATGAGCTTCACGATGTTCAAAGTATTATCAGCAGCATTCACCTTCACTGCAGAAGTAGCGCCTACAGCCAAAGAATCGATGTCGGCAGCGATGTCACGTGGGAAAGCATCCTTGCTAACTGGGATACCCAAGTAAGCAACAGAAGAAGCCGACTTGCGAACGAGCTCTGCAGGATCTGCAGCCGCAGCAAGCTGAGTCTTGTAAGCGGCAAACTCCTTGTTGATGGCAGCACGGTCTGCCTGAGAAGCCTTCACCTCGATATCCACATACTTGATGTCGCGGCTCTCAACAGGCTGCTTGAAGCGAGCCTTGAGTTCCTCATACTTAGCCTTCAAATCACTCTCCTCAACCTTCACCTTGTCGTCCTGGATGTCAGAGTAAGGGAAAGCTGCCAACTGAATCTGGCTCTCCTCGTTCTCCTCCTTGAATGCCATCTTAGCCTCTACTGGGTTAGAGAGGAAGCAGTGAGCCAAGAGAGACTGATACTTCTGAGCCAATGTCTGCTGGCGAAGAGTCTTCTCGATGAATGACCAGTAGTTGAAGATCTTGTTATACTGATCCAACATCTGAGGATTAGCAGATGGGGTAGCCTTCTGGGCCTTGTAGTCTGCCAGGAACTTCTGCAATGCAGAAGCATCGAAGCGGCCAGTCTGCTGGTTGACGAAAGGAGTCTGCTGAAGCATTGGGTTAGTACCTGTCTTCAAGATATCCTGAAGTTCTGCGTCGGTAACTGTAAGCCCCAACTTGCCAGCCTCCTCAGCGATGATGGCGTTCTGCACGTATGTATTCCATACCATGTCTTTCACCTGATTCATCTGCTCCTCAGGAAGATTCTCCTGACCTTGTTGCATTTTAATAACCTCTGTGTACTCATCAACGAGCTTCTGGAAATCCTGCACGCTGATTTTCTCGCCATAAACCTCACCAATCTGCTGGCGCTCATTGTTCTTTGCAGAATCACAAGAGCGGAAAGCTTCCTCGGCAATGAAGGCGAAAAGGCCGAAACTGATGATACAAACCAGTATCACGCCTCTTTTTCTAATTGTTCCTAATGCTGCCATTACGTTTTAATTATTATTATTATTTTATTTTTTCTATGTTTGTATATAACTACTTTTGCAGCGAGTAGCCAATTGTCTGCAAAAATACAAAAATTATACGAGAAAAGGGAATTTTTCGGTATCTTTTTTGGCTAAGAGCCCAAAAAAGTCGAAAAATTCCCTTTTCTCACTCAACTATTTGATGATGTGGAGTTTCACAAGCTCTATCTTACGCGATGTTGACTTGATAATCTTGAACTCAAAGTTGTCAATTTTAATCACTTCATTCAGCTTTGGGAAACTCTGATATTCATGCAATATCAAACCGCCCAAAGTCATATACTCATCGCTTTCCGGAAGCTCCAAGCCGAACATATCGTTTATCTTGTCTATCTCTAATCGGGCCGACAAGAGATAATCGCCATCATCGGTCTTCTTGGCTACATACTTTGCAGAATCGTGTTCGTCCTCGATGTCACCAAAGATTTCCTCCACAATATCTTCGAGACTGACCAAGCCACTGGTTCCGCCAAACTCATCTACCACTACACCCAGCGATTTCTTCTGCTGCAGGAAAGTCTGCATCAGTTTCTGCGCCTGCATGGTTTCCGGCACAAAAGGCATGGTGCGGATATGATCCTGCCATTTCTTCGGATTGTGGAAAAGCTCAGAACTGTGGATGTATCCCACAATGTGGTCGATATCCTCCTCATAAACGATAATCTTGGAATTACCGCTCTCGATGAATTTCTGGCGCAAATCCTCCAATGACGTTTCCTTCTCCACCGCCTGTATCTCGGTTCTAGGAACCATACAGTCGCGCACCTTGGTATCAGAGAAATCCAGGGCATTCTGGAAGATCTTCACCTCATCGTTAATCTCGTCATCATTGGTGGCATTATCAATGCTCGACTGCACCAGATAATCTAAATCCACCTTCGAAAATCCTTCATCACCCTCTTCTGTCTCCATCTTCATACCCGCCAGACGGAGCAGACACTTACTCAGGAAAGTACTGAACTTGCTGATAGGCCACAAGATGACGTAGCACAAATAGGCTATCGGACTGAAGATGGTCAACAGTCGGTTAGGGTTCGCCTTGAACAGCGTCTTAGGCAAGAACTCGCCGGTAAACAATACAACGAGCGTAGATAAAATGGTATCGGCAGTAACCCTACCCCCATCATCCAAACCCGCAAAAAGGGTATTATCAAACAAACGAGCAAACAGGATACCATATACAACAAGGGCGATATTATTACCCACCAGCATGGTACTCACGAATCCGTTAGGATGATTATAAAACTGCGACAAGAGTCGCTGGCAAAGTCCGTTCTTCTCCTTATCCATCTCCGCCAACATACGGTTGGAGGAAACGAAGGCTATCTCCATTCCACTGAAGAATGCAGAAAACACCATCGTAATCAGGATGCCGACAATCAGACTTATATCAACTTCTTCCATGACAATTAATCAATTAGAAATCAGAATATTACATATAAACAAACAGACGACTACCCCTATCAGTGCATGATAGGGATAGTCGTATTAGCTCTTTGAGGAGTAGCCTGCTGACGGATTGGCGCTGCCGTAGAATCAGAAGACGATGCAGAAGATGCACCACCTTCGCTGCTGCCACCACCAAAGTCTTCCTTCACGAAACTACCCTTGGTATTACTTACAAAATAACGGGTCATCTTCTCGTCACTCCAGAAATAAGAACCCTGAAGGGTACGCTCTGGTGTAACAAGTTTACTGAACACATTGCTAGACAATTCGTGTTTGTTCTCATCCCAAGTAAGCTGTTCGCTGGTAAAGCGAAGGCCATCCTTGGTCAGGATGCGCACACGTCCATATAACTTCCAGACCCGCTGCTGATCAAAGTAATAGGCAGTATCACACTGGATATAGCTATTGATATGGAACTTCTCGTCAAACTGTTCGAGCAATATACCCTTGTCGAAAATCCATCTAGACGGATTGCGGTTGGTATTCACCTCCCAGCGTTCCGTCACGATGCGATATTTAATGACTCCCGAATCGCTGATGAGCGTATTCACACCATAGGAAGTCATCATAGCCACCGAGTCCTTGGCATAAATAGCAGGCGCAGTATGCTCTACCTGATCCTGGCAAGCTGCCAAGACCAAGGACAGAAATGCGCCTATTACTATGAAATTTTTAATCTTATACATTATTATATATATAGGAGACTGCAGAATCCTCTCTATCTAAGGAGAGAAAGATTACTGCATCTTCCACTTCTTAAACCAATCCTCGTTGAATGTGAAACCAATGTTGATGCGGAAAGAATTCTCCTTGAGGAGATCCTTGGCAGAACTCTTCACCCACTGGCCACTGATATTGAGCTGCGAACGGTTGTTGTAGCCGTTCATGATAGGAATACCGAAACCGGCACTCACAGAAATCTCCTTCGGTCCATCCACGCCATTCACCTTATAATAAGGAGTAGCATAGCTTACACCGGCACGATAGTGAACACGCTTCAGGAAAGAAGCACGGCCATTCTCGGCATAGCAATACTGGAAACCGAGGTTGAACTTGCTGCGGTCCATATAAACGCCATCGTGCAAGGTCCAAGGCTCATTGTTCTTGGCATCATAGGTAGGATAACCCAGGCTACCCCACTTCTGCAAGGTATAGTCGAAGCCCACCTTCCACTGGTGATTGTGATTCCACATCAAACCGGCACCCATCATGGTTGGCAACTCATACGCATTGTTGATGCTGAACGCCAAGGTATCAGAAGTACTGGTCTGCGCATTGGAAGAGATGATGTTCATATCGGCATCGGCATGCAGATTATGACCTGGCGTATAGGTCAAACCCAATGTCAACTCATCTTTCTTGGTAATCTGATGGGTATATTGAATACCCAAATCCAGCTTATAGTTATGAACACTGGTGCCATAAGTACGATACAGCGATTTATAATAGCTGTTGCTATAAGCGTTCTGCACCGTCTTGTTGATGCTGCCCCAGAGATAACCGATATTGGCACCCACAGCCAAGCCCTTGACAGGCGACCAGCCCGCACCCAGATAAACCTGATGCAAGCCACCCTCTCCGCTATAGGTATTGCTATAGGTTACATCCTTATCCTCCTTGTTCACATAACCACTGGTAGAATAATCATAGCCCACATTGGTAAAAGGGATGATACCGAAACTCATGCCCACATGACGCAGCAAGCGGAATCCACCTACCACATACTCAAGATTAGAGTTATTGGCATTCTTCTTCACACCATTCTCGTTGAAGTTGGTAACCTGACCCGAAATGCCCGCATCCAGGATGAACGTCATGGAGTCGATGGCAGAGTAGGAAGCAGGATTGAGGTAGTTCACCTGGTTGTGTTCATGAAAACCAAGACCCACACCATTCATACCACGATTGAAGCCCGAAGTCTGGTCAGACAATACGCCTAAACCATACTGGCTGTATGGAGAATTAGTACCACTTTGGGCATTAACCATAAGAGTCGAACCCAACATAAGGGCTGCTAAGATAATCTTTCTCATTTATATATAAATCAGTAAAAAATACATTCAGAGTGCATCAAAAATACATTCAGAGTGCAAAAGTATTAAAAAAAATCTAGAAAAAAGAAGGATAATTGAAAA
>OBRN01000203.1_pt1 | contig 15384 bp, 13 predicted proteins | sample 1475621 | NCBI WGS metagenome assembly OBRN01 (sample SAMEA3360684, study PRJEB22359) | human gut metagenome | biome: ENVO:urban biome; feature: ENVO:human-associated habitat; material: ENVO:feces | place: Bangladesh | collected 2011 | reverse complement strand
GGAATGCGAATGCGCTAGCCCAATGGCCGTAAGGCCAAATCCGTTTAAATTCCGTGCGTAATCCGTGAAGCAAGAATGTTCCGTTAACTCAGCGTAATCCGATGAAGAAAAACGATGAAGCAACAAAAAAGAGGGTGTGTCTTGGACTTTTGACACACCCCCTTTTTCTCTTATGTAAACTTGAATATTTAGAACTTAATCCATGTCAGCTTCTTCCATATTCCCTCAAAAGGACCATGGGAATGATACTTGAGCCAGAGATTAGAGAAGAGGCATTGCACTACCACCATGGCGATGCCGACAAAGAAGGCGTAGGTAATGCCAAGCTTTGTCTGGAGATTGAAACCATAATAGGCAAACAGTCCGCAACCGATGATAGACTGGAGGAAATAGTTGGTCAGACTCATCTTACCAAACTGGCGCAGGAACGACACCCCCTTTCTGAACCATTCCTTACCATACCACAACAGTACGAAGCCTGAAACTACGAACGAGAGGATAAAGAAGTTGTAGATAGGATAAAGCCAATTGTTCCATGTTTCCATGTGGCGCACATCAGCGATACCACCCACAATCAATACCAGGATGGAAACCGCCAGCACCTTCTTCCACAAAGACAGGTTGTTGTTCTCATTGTAGAACCAACGCTTTCTGCCCACCAGCATTCCGAGTATGAAGAGGCAGATGGTCTGCGTATGTCTTCCCTTCATCATGCACCAGTAATAGGTAGCCACCTGTCCGTATCGCAGGTTACCGTAAGCATTCTCCAGGAAGGAGCCATGCTGATGACCATGATACATGTTTCCATACACCTCTCTCAACGCCGATGCATCCACCTGCCATCCCGAAATAAGGGAGTAGATTTCTACCGGTTGGATAAAGAGGAAGGCAACCACCCACCAGAGCCATTTGGTAGGAAGATAGCTCAATGGGATGAGAACCAGTCCATAGATGGCATAGGAGAAAAGGATGTCGCCATCGAAGAAGGCGGTGTTCACGATACCGAGCACCGCCAGGAGGAACATTCGCCAGGCAAATCTTCCGGAAAAGCAATTTCCCCGCTGCTGCTGGTTATCGTTCATGATGAAGAAACTCAATCCGAAGAGCAGGGCAAAGATGCCATACATCTTTCCCGACAGCAGCAAAGCCAGCACATCTGCCATCCAATCATCACACCCCAGCGTATAAGCATGCGCTATGCTTCCATCGTACATATTGAAATGCTCCACAGAGTGATAGAGAATAATACCTGCTACGGCCAATCCTCTCAAGGCATCAGCCACGTCAATACGACTGTTTTTCAGTCCTAATGTCTTGTAAAAATTCATTTTGATATTGTATGTTAGTTATTATGAGTTGGCAAAGGTATAACATTTTATTGGAAAAAGCGAATAAATCAGCCTTTTCCTTAGTTATTCGTCAGAAAAAGTGTGGGAATTTGTTGATTATTCGTTAGAAAAAGTGTGGAGTTATTGCGATTATTCATCAGAAAAAATGCAAATTAACACAAAATCATTTAACGAATAAAAGCTTCGATTCTGACATTTCCGTCAGAATCGAAATGAAAGCCAATCATCAAACTTCACGTTCTGGAAGGTATGGATGCCCAGTTTCTCGGCAGCCTCACAGTTTTCCTTCAGATCATCGATGAAGAGGGTTTCATCGGGATTGATGTTCGCCTGCCTGATTACCTCCTCATAGATGCGGGCATCAGGTTTTGCCAGATGCATTCGCTGAGAGAGGAAACAGTGCTCGAAATAATCCTCTACCCCATGGTTCTGATAAGGGAAGAGATGCTCCACGCAATAATCCCAATGTATATCAATGGTATTGCTCAAGAGGAAGAGGCGGTAACCAGCCTTCTTCAACTGCAGGAGTCGCTCCTTTTTCTCATCAGGAATCTCCACCAGCATCTTGTTGGCAGCATCGATGATGTCTTCATTCGTCACATCAGTTTCTGTCAACTTACGGGCAGCATCGCAGAACGCTTCGGTGGTCATCATTCCCACACCCAGTTTGCTCATCAGCATCATCCCCTCACTCTGAGGATTTGAATCAACCAACTCCCCCATTCCTATCGCCTTGAAAGCCCCGATGCATCCTTCCGGATTGAGCTTCACCAAGACATTACCTAAATCAAATATGATATTCTTGTATTGCATAATCTAAATGTTTATATCTTAACCAATCACTTTCTTCTGCCTAGGGCAAAGGTACAGAAAATATTTCATCTAAGCAAATAAAATGAGAAAAACTTACGCTTTTGGGATTCCGAAAGTAGATAATTATGATGAGGTAATCAAGGATGTAAGCTGCATCATTACATGATAAGGTTTTTCTGAATTTAATACCACTATTACCACGCTACGAGATAACTATTTGGAATTTAATCGTTTAAGCGTGGCAATAAGGGTATTTTTTATTGCCACTTATTACCATTTTATTGCCACAAAACAGCGAAAATGGCATATTTTACGGCAAAAAGCATAAGTGTTTCAACGAAAAAACATGGATGATTCTACAAAAAACATGGATGATTCTACAAAAAACACATTATTTTCTTCGAAAAACATAAAAAAAATAGGGAAAAAGCTTGCATTCAGACCCATTTTTTTGTATCTTTGCAACCAGCAAGAAAAGTTCTTGCCGATTCCACCTAGAAGCTCATGACTCCTGTGAAACCACAACTCAAACTTAAAAACAAGATGAGCCTATGACTCAAGCAGATTTAGTAAGACTCTATTTCGCCAACGGCGAAAGTCACAGCACATGGACCTATTGCTTCAACCAGCAATGTCCCCTAGCACAGCAATGCGCACGCTATCTATCCGTGACCTATAAAGATCCGGAGCACACCATCGGCTACGCCGTCTTTCCCGATGCTTATCACGACGATAAGTGCGAACACTTCCTGCAACTACAACTGATGAAAATGGCATACGGTTTTGAGAAACTTCTTGACGAACTGAAGCGCAAAGACGGAGGCAGTTTCAGAACCCACATGACTTCCTACTTCGGAAGTAACACTTCATATTACAGATATAAGTTAGGACAGACGGGTCTCTTGCCAGAACAGCAGCAGTATGTGCTGAACTGGTGCAAGGCTCGTGGATACACCAACCTGAAATTCGATAAATATACAGAAGAGGTTAATTATTAAAAGAAATGACGTTCTGAAAGTGCCCACGAACATGGGTATTTGTGCCCGTCAAAGCGAGCACTCATGCCCGTAACTACGAGTACTTTTAACCACCTGCCTCGGGCACAAATGCCCAAGGCCTTGGGCAATATTGGGCAAAGGCTTTGGTAACTTTCCTCAACGGCTCGAAGCACCGTTCAGAACGTCATTTACAGCTTAACATATACGTCATAAGCTATTCTAAATATCGTTATATCATATAATTAGCTTGAATATGAAGTTTACCATCACTAGAATCAACAGGCAGAACCAACTGATGGTCAGCCAGAAAAGCATCGACCGTTTTTGGGAACGCATCGCCAAGGACGACGCCAAGCAGAGTGTCGCCAATTTCAGAATGAGTGCACCACTCATGGAAGGCGACTACCACAACTATATCGGCATGAAACAATGGCAGCAGGTTTATCCTGCCGCAGAATTCGGCAAGGACGAAAGCGGCAGCCTCATCTTCAAGAAATCGAACGGACTGATGATGCTCCACTTCATCAACCTGACCACCGAAGAAGAAATCAATGACCTGAAGAAAACCGCCAGTCTGCTACCGATGACCTTCGCTGCCATCAAGGGAGCCGACGGCAGAAGCCTCATCGTGCTCGTTTGCATCGCAGACGAAACCGGACAGGTTCCACAAAATGAACAAGATGCCGAACAACTTTATCTTGCCGGATACGAATCTATAAAGAATCTCTACCTATCACAGATTCCACCTGACAGCAAGATTATCCTCAAGGCAGAAAAGCCAACATTGAAATCATGCTTCATGCTTACGCAGGATGCTTCGCCTTATTATAACAGCAAGGCAGTTGCGATGCGCATCGCCAAAAACAGCCAACTATCAGCAGCTGCTCCCAAGCGAGTGGATGATCTGAAGGCATTTGAAGACAACGAGTTTCTTTACATGAAGGCTGTTCAGGAGGCGCAGGCAGACATGGCAGAAGCCAACATGAAGTGGGTTAATGAGAACGACCAGTTTTTCGCCTTCCTTTCAGCCGTTGCCGCCAAGCTCTGCCGCATGGGCATGAGCGAAGAGGAGGCATTCACCCATATCCGAAGAAACAACTGGAATGATGCTACCGAGGAAGAGTTCCGTCAGATTGTGGGCAGTGCCTACGCCACCCATTCCAAGGACCGGAAAACCGAGAAAGCCTCATCGGGAAGAAAAGGCAGAGCCGATATCCTGCAGATGAAGAATTTTCTGCAAAGCAGATACCAGTTTCGCTATAATGCCGTAATGAAATACACGGAATATCGCCCCAACAACTCGTGGGTGGGAGATTTCAACCCCGTGGATGGCCGCATGCTGAAAAGCATGACCATCGACACCCAGCTTGCCGACATCCACGTAACCATCAACGATGTCAAGAACTTTCTAGGCTCCAGTCATATCAAGAGTTACAATCCGATAGAGACTTTTCTTTACGACTGCGTAGGAAAATGGGACGGCAAGGATCGCATCCGTGCCCTCGCCCGTACCGTTCCTACCCGAAATCCGCATTGGGAAGACTGGTTCTACACCTGGTTTCTGGGCATGGTAGATCAGTGGCGAGGTTCCTATCGCCGCCAATACGGCAACAGCACGATGCCGCTGCTCATTTCCAAGCAGGGCTACAACAAGAGCACCTTCTGCCGCCGTCTGATACCGAGCGAACTGTCGTGGGGCTTCACCGACAACCTGCTTCTTTCGGAGAAGCGCCAGGTGTTGCAGGGCATGGTACAGTTTCTGCTCATCAACCTGGATGAGTTCAATCAGATTTCGCCCCAGATACAACAGGGTTTTCTGAAGAATCTGCTGCAACTGCCCACGGTAAAAATCAAGCCCCCGTATGGAAGTCATGTAGAGGAGTTCCCCCGCCTGGCCTCCTTCATAGCCACGAGCAACATGACGGACATTCTTGCCGACCCATCTGGCAACCGCCGTTTTCTGGGTGTGGAGCTGACGGGTCCTATCGATGTGAGTGGCAGATTGAACTATGAGCAGCTTTATGCGCAGGCGATGCAAGCCCTGGAGCAGGGAGAAAAATCCTATTTCGATGCCCAGGAAACAGCCGTTATCCTGCAATATAACAGACAATTTGAGCAGATTTCGCCCATTAAACAATGTTTTCTGGAGGTTTTTGAGCCAACAAATGACCCTGAAAAGGGCGAATATATGATGGCAGCCGCCATTTTCGACATTTTGAAGCAGAAATTCGGCTCCTCCCTGCAGGTTTCGAGTCTGCAGAGATTGGGCAGAGAGCTTCAGAACATCGATGGACTGGAAAGCAAGAAAACGAGATTTGGCACTGAGTATCTGGTAGTTAAAAAATAGTTTCTTTTTTATAGGAAGCGTAAAGACGATTGGCAAGGCGTGGTAATAATGGTAACAGGTGGTAATAAAAAGCCGCTTATTACCACGCCTTATCATTCTTATTATCAGATGGTTAGATTGTGCGTGGTAATAGTGGTAATAAAAAAGAGGAAATTATTTATATAATATAATCATTGGATTCATGCTGATAACCACTCATTAGAGTTGCTACGAAACATAAACAAAACTTTTTTGCCTTTTTCTTGTAACTTTCAGATTTTATATGTATCTTTGCAGAAACATTTATGCACTAAGCTATAAAAGAAAATGGAAAAAAAGACACAAGTGTATATTAAACAGATTGCCTTGAAGGACTACAAGTGCTTCAAAGGAGAAAATGTGTTCTCATTTGTACATAATACTGAAGATGGGAAATTCCAAGCTTACCAATGGACAGTACTCTTAGGCAACAATGGTACAGGAAAGACCAACCTGCTTAAAGCTATAGCCAATATGGAACCGGTAAAAGCAGATTATACCAATCAGCCAGATATCAAAAATCTGTATATTGACATGGCTGTCGGCTTAGGTGACAAAATTATCTCCAAGGACTTATCCAAAGAGGAAAAGTACCAGCCTAAAGTTATTGAAAGATATAAGGGAAATGCTGATTATAGGGTTGAGTGCAGTTTTATCTATACAGAATATGGGAAAGATAATATTACAAAAACGTCATTTCATAATCTAATTAGAAATACCACTTATGTCCCTGTACATCATTATGAAATAGAAAATCCAACAAGCCTATCTTATAGTTCGAATGCAAATCAGGTTGATCCAACAAAAGAATTAGACCTGCTGAAGATTTATGCTTACGGAGTATCTCGTGTTGCAGACAAATCGGGACTTAACACCACGCTTAAGGATTCTTCGGCCTCTCTATTCTCTGACAATGTTTCCCTGCTGAACTTCGAAGACTGGTTGCTGCAACTCGAATTAGCCAAAGCGCAAAACAAAGTGGGAGCAAGCAAAAGATTAAAACAGTTGGAAAACATTTTTAAGCGTTCTACACTGTTTCCAGATCTTAACGGTTTCAAGCTTGTCACAGATAAGGATTTCAACAACCATATAGAGTTTGAGTACTCTGATGGAAGTTACCGCTTTGAAGAGTTAGGCTATGGATACCAATGTATGCTAGCCTGGATATTCGATTTCAGTAAAAGAATGTTTGACAGATATCCACATAGCGACAATCCTCTGAAAGAAGCAGCCGTTGTCATCATAGATGAAATAGATCTCCATCTACATCCCAAATGGCAGCGTTCCCTATTGCATGATTTATCGGAATTCTTTCCAAACACCCAATTCATCGTATCAACCCACAGCCCACTCATCGTACAATCTATAGAGGGAATAAACCTCTATGTATTAAAGCGTGACAAAGAGACCAATGGTATTATCGCAGAGCGTAAAGAAAATACCAATTGGGAAGGTTGGCAAATGGAGGAAATCCTGGGAGAAATCATGGATGTGGATAACTGCTACACATCAGAACAACTGAAAAAGGAAATGGATGAATTTGATGAAGCAGTATCAGACGACAAGGTTGAGCGAGCAGAAGCTATATACAAAAAGCTTATCAATGCAGTGAATCCAAATGGAACTATTGCACAGATGCTAAATGCCCAAATTAGAGAATTAAGAAATTATCATGAGGCATATTAAACTATCAACCAAGCCCGTAGAACTATCTGAAGAAGTTCAGGAGGACTTGACGAGAACATTTCTCGACGATCACAGCAAGCGGGTATGGAACCAGCCATACATCAAGACTGCTCTTCTTGAGATGACACACCATAAGTGTGCCTATTCAGAAGTTGTGCTTGGCGAGAATAGCTCCTACATGGAAATAGACCATTTCTATCCCAAAAGTCTGTATCCAGACAAAGTGGTAGAATGGGGAAATCTTATTCCATGCTGCAAAACCTGCAATATCAAAAAGAGCAATACTGATCCTGTAAAAATCAGTTTGATAAATCCCTTTACAGATGAACCTGCAAAGCATATCGCTTATCAAGGAGCACACTGCAGAGGACTAGACGAAAAAGGTAAAAACAGCGTCTTTTATTACGACTTGAACAACCTACAGTTCAAGAAGCCAAGATTTGATGCGATACTTCGAAATCAAAAAGGGCTTGAAATGTTATCAGAGGAATGTACTCCAGCAGAACTCGTGGATAACAAATTAAGAAGATTCTACGCTCGTCTAGAAACCATCCTGCAAAGTGGTCAGCCAACGGAACCTTATTCTGTTTGCATAGCAACAGGAATTAAGAATAATCCAGACTATATCAAGATTAAAACAACACTTGGTAATCTTGGGCTTTGGAATGACAAGCTAGCCAGGCTTCATCATGGGTTAGATGAATAATCAAGATCTCTAAAGCACCATATTGAGTGGTCTGTCGGAATTTCCGACAAACCACTTTTTTCTTACAAAGTCCATTTAACGTTAAGTTTTATTTCTTTTGCTAAAATTTCTTCGTATAAAAAACGAAGTAATCAATATTTTTAGTATCTTTGTGGCGTAAACATTCAAACTAAGCGTTATGGAAAAGGATTATCAGAACAACAACAGCATATCAGACGCAACAAACAACAACGAAGAATCGAATAAGCCCGAACATGAAATTAAGGTAGAAATCGTTAGCATTGAAGTAGTAGGCGAAGATACTTGACGATAGCGCCGTACCGATACCATACTATCACTGCAAACGATACCAAGATTTAAGTTTCGCTTGTTGAATCCACATCATCTACTCTTGTAATTCGGAGTGGTTGTTCGGAAACTCCGAACAACCACTCCGGTACGAAATATAATAGCCTTACTCTACATCAAACTTCAAACCTAATTGATTGGCCGATTCCATGATACTCTTATAGGTTGGTGACGGTAGCACTCCCTTGTATTCGAATTAAATTTTCATCCTTGCACCATATTTTTGTATAAAATTACATCTCCAAGCAACAAACATACTTTATCGCACCTTTATGGAATTATCTACAATAGTAGAAATTATTGAAGCTTACTAGCCTTTAACTTAACCGTGATGTCGAGGGCTATCTACAATAGTAGAAATTATTGAAGCTTACTAGCATTTTTCCAGAAGGGTTTCGATGCCTGGATCTACAATAGTAGAAATTATTGAAGCTTACTAGCCCAAATCTTTTCTTCGGCTCTTCTCATTTCAATCTACAATAGTAGAAATTATTGAAGCTTACTAGCCGCGGAGATGGCAGACTTGATCATAGCTTGCATCTACAATAGTAGAAATTATTGAAGCTTACTAGCCGCCAGGCGGACGGCTTTAGCCGACACCGCAATCTACAATAGTAGAAATTATTGAAGCTTACTAGCCTCAGCGCAGCAGAAATCCTCTCAATGCTATCTACAATAGTAGAAATTATTGAAGCTTACTAGCCACAGATTTCAAGGGTACTAAGTATTGCCATCTACAATAGTAGAAATTATTGAAGCTTACTAGCCTTCTCGCAAGGATATTTGCAGTTATCTCATCTACAATAGTAGAAATTATTGAAGCTTACTAGCCGGAGGGCTTAGGTAAACAAAATACATTAATCTACAATAGTAGAAATTATTGAAGCTTACTAGCCCATAAATAAATACGCAATCTATCAGCTGATCTACAATAGTAGAAATTATTGAAGCTTACTAGCCGTGATGGGAACATACTTGCAGAACCAGCATCTACAATAGTAGAAATTATTGAAGCTTACTAGCCAAAAGATAAAGCTGGCGATAAGTTCTTTATCTACAATAGTAGAAATTATTGAAGCTTACTAGCCATACATTAAAAGTATTCTCGAAGCTGAAATCTACAATAGTAGAAATTATTGAAGCTTACTAGCCTATAAAGAGAATAGGGGAGGCATTCTGATCTACAATAGTAGAAATTATTGAAGCTTACTAGCCATGAAAGGTCTATACGAAATTCTGACCATCTACAATAGTAGAAATTATTGAAGCTTACTAGCCCGAAGCACCATTTCCCTTCAACTCCCAATCTACAATAGTAGAAATTATTGAAGCTTACTAGCCCCTTATCGACTGCAAAGATACAAAAAATCCTTGAAACAACGGCTTTTTTGCTTGAATATTTTGGAGATTTTATCCACCCCTCCCATTAAGGTTTAATCAAATATTTCAAAGAACGGCCTGTAAATAAGCAACTTATATGCTTTATCACAAAAATATAAAGACCAAGGTTTGCAATATCAAAAACAGATGTTTGCACTATCAAAAATAAACTATAGCCTGATCTCTATGAATAGCATTACCATACTTAGTAAGCTTATCAGAATCAACATCAAAGAGAATTACACTATCATCAGCTGTAAAATGTTTGGCATAAGCCTCTATCTTTGCAACAAGATTATCCATAATTCTCTTTGTGTTTCTTACTTCATATACAGAAAACTGAAGACGGATAGCCCCATTGCTTTTGAGCATTTTAGAGAAGTTGGTACGCATCTTGTCATCTGAAATATCATAACTAACTATTATCATTTAAAACTCAAATATTGGATATTCTTTTACTGACTTACATCCCATGAAACAACGATAATACTGCTGAACGAACTTGAATATGTCCATCTTACGAGCAATCAACTCGTCATAAAATACCCTATAATAGTCAGCACACTTCTCATACTTCAAATGATACTCCTGCTTTATCAAAGTAAAGTCTTTTTCAGAGAACTGCTTTCTATTAAACGCCAACAATACAGCATGGTCTATGATGCATCTGAAAGGTTCCATCAAGTCACATACCAATGATTTGCGCTTGAACCATAATCATTGTCCCCAAAGTTGATAAATCTGACCACGAAAGATGCGTTTGAGATTGTTCTTACGTTCTATCAACAAACGCTTATCCTGTTTATAGACATCAATCTTGCCAGATATTCCTAACTCATCGCAATAAACCGGGAGCGCCATAATATCACTCTTTCGAGTACTCCCTTTCTTTTCATCCACGCCTTGGTGCGCCAGAGTACCTTTGGTCTGTGAAGCGGCTTTATATAAATCTCCATCCGACTCCATATACACACTATGCAAGTATATGGAGTACGGACAGTAGATAAAGTCATTCAACGTTGAAAGCGGAATGTAATCATCCATTCTTATATGGCTTTTGTTGTGCAAAATTGAGCCAAGCCTTATTGGATATATCAAACTTGACGTTATTCAAATCCTCTGCATTCTTGATTTGCTCAATCATCATCAGTCCCTTGCGGGCGATGTTATAAGCGCCATTAGCATCCGCATTCTCAGGAAGTTCATCACCACAAGAACGGCTATCGTAGAATATTCCATTCTCATCGGCAACAGGAGAAAGGATATAATCTTCGTCAGTACCAGCCTTACTATTACGCAATTGTAGCAGCAATTTCATAAACTGCATCAAAGGTTCGAGATTCTTTTGTTTTTTACCTTTCAAATTACGGATCGCATCTTTTAGATTCTCATGAATATCAATACCTGCTTCTTCAAGAATTCTTTTGAATTCATCGGTCAGCGCTACTACTTCAGAATCCCAATTATATTGTTTTGCGGGATTTTTAAATGAACGCAAACGCATACCATAAGTACAGAGCGTCCACTTAGTACGTGTACCATGCGCCTTCTGAGTGAATTTATCGTAATCAAATTCAAACTCAAACCAGTCTTTCTCCTCGTTGTAACGAATCTCGTCAAATTTACTAAAGAACTCCTGTGCCTCAACTGCATTCGTATATCTCGTATCAAAGAGATTGGCAAAACCAGTAGCAGGATCTATTTTACTCGTATTCCAAGCTGGAATATAGAAAAGACATCCATTTTGATGCTCACTTTTCTTGAAATTTTCAAATTCAGAAGTAAGCTGAAGTGCATGCAACAAACCTCCCGTTTCATTGGCCTCTTTATGCTTGTCAACATAAAAATTCAACTTGTCAATTAGCATTCTTTCGAATTGCTCATATACGTTACGCTCGATTTTTTGTCTACCTCTGATAAAACCAGGATTCAAATCTTCAAGTACAACAATTGCATTGTATTCTACCATCATTTTACTAATGATATGTACGACTTGACTCAAATAACCTCGTTTAAGATCTTTGATATTCGCAATCTTCTTCCAATTGCGGCGAGCATCTTGACGTTCACCCTCTCGTTCTGTCAGCAAACCTTTATAATCAGTTCCCTTTGCATTATGATCATCCTTGAGAATATTGAGAGACTTCTGCATGACAATATTTCCCTTTAGATCTATTAAAGACAGATAAAGTAAATTACGTTCACCACGATCTATGCCAATAATATGCTTTATACCTCCATTACTAATTATTTCACGAACTTCAGAATTTACATCAATTTTATTGTTATTTGGTTGCGAATAATTCAATTTCACAGACAACTTAAAAAGGTACTTATCTACCGTAAAACGTTTATTCTTCACTATCTCATAGGCAAAAATACTTTTTTTCTTGTCATTGAGTTTATTCTTGTTGGCAATAAACTCATTAGCTTTATGTCTCGCTGTTGTTTCTGCCAATCCTTTAGTCTTGTGACGAAAGAATACCATTCCGCTTCCAATGGAAAAAACATTCTGTGTCATTCCAAGAAGGGCTTTGAGATACATTGTATGAAGATTCTCTGTTCCTCGACTTTTTCTTAATCCTTCAGAAGATTTTGCTGCATAAGAAAGATCCTTGTTGCTCATCTTAAAAAGAAACAAAGGTTTCTTCTCCCTCTTATTAGCTTCTTCTATTGCTGCCGTAGCAACAGGGAAATAGCCGAATGATTCGGATGGCAAATTCATTATTTCATCAATCAATTCGTCAACATCCAAGTCTGTTTGAGCGGCCAACTCTATTGCTGCGGGTACACGAATCAAAGTAGCCAATGTTGCAAGAATATGCTGCTTCATACTCTTGTAAGCATCAACAACATTATCGTCATTCATCAAAATTTGATAAAAATTAGCATAATTCTGCTTTAAGCGCTTGAGATATGTTGGCACTTTCTCATTATCTTTAGGAACCAGTTTCTTCTCCAACTGTAGCTTGGTTATAGCGGCATTAAATGCAGAAAGCACAGCTTTCGAATCTTCTCCATAGTTTCCTATATAGCTTTTTCCTAGTAAAGTGTTAGGCTTCAGGTGATAGTAATCAAATCTTTCATACATACCATCTTCATAACAGATAGTTTCATCACGACGAAACAGCTTAGCATCTGCAGAGATACCCAAATAAAAATCATATTCACCAATTTCATTCTTCTTTCTGAAGATATACCCTCCATATTGTGTTCCATTGTCAGATTTAGTTTGGTTGTCACTCCATCCAGATAATAACTTACCATTATTCTCAAAACATAGCTTTATCTTCTCAGGGTTATATATCTTACGAGAGAGCCAATTGCGTACCTTATCATAAAGCGGTGTAATGATGTCGAGTTCATCCCACACTTTACGAAGTTTTGCATCAAACTCATTGTCTTTATCAGCTTCATCACCATGACCTAATAAAGGCTTAATAAAGCGCTGTAAGCCCTTGTAGGCATCAAACAACTTTTGGATAAGCTCTATATCTGAGTCTGACTGGGCAATTTCGCCATGTTTCCCCCAAAAAAGATGTGATATAGCACAATAAGCACCATCAATTTGCTTAAAGAAATCATCTTTACGTTTTCCTTTTTCACGACAATAGGAGCCCAACAGTCTATAGTATTCATTAATAGTGATGTGCTCTTTTGTATCGACTAATCGATTAAGATAAGCAATAGAAAAGCTACCCTCTTTTTTGTACAATTTATCTATACGCTCATCATATAAATTAGGATTTTCTCTTTGCAGTTGGTCTTTGATTGCCAAAGTATAAGTGTCATAATATCCAAATATTTGCTGTGAAATGGAGGTCAACCCTGAATCTTTTGCAATGTAAATATGCTCAAGGTCAAAATTATCTATATCGAGCAATAAGTTGCGAAGACTATCAGCATTATCACCTACTAAAACATCTCTCAAAGATTCGTAAGCAGCTTTGATGGCAGTCAACATGTCGTTATCGCTTTTAAAACATTCCGGTAACCATGACGGGGCAATCCTATCACTCAAGATCATTTTATATAATGGTTTGAGCAATGGAACACGAACAGTTTTGTGCTGTTGCTTATAAAGATTTACAGCTTTATTGACTGCTCCTACAATATAGTTATAGTTGTCTATCTTTTTCTGAGTCAATGTATTATTAAAAAAGTCAATCTGAAAAAACTCAGTCAGACGCTTTCCTTTAAGAGTATCAGTAAATTCTGTCTCTATACCTAAAAAGCACTCATTAACTCCTGTCCCGGAAATTGCATTAAAGGATGCAATATTATCAAGAAACACCGGCAAATTCTCATGAATAAGTCGATAAGCTATAGTACCAGACTTGGCATCGCCAGAATATAAATTCTTACGATTGTCATTAAACGCATCAAAGTAAGTGGTAAATTTGCTAAATTTGTTCACCACACTCTTCTCTTCCTCACTTACAAAAGCTGGAAGATACTCCTTAATAAGATTTTTCTTGAATAAATTAGTAAATAAAGAATTCTTTCTGAATGCTTCAGTTATCTGATTACGCATTTTGGTCTTGATATTGTCAAAATCCTCAGCATCTCTATTAGAGTTTTCTGCCAATGACACATATTTCTCTAAATCATCTTTTTTGATTTTAACACAGTTAAGACACTTATCGATAAAATCCTTATGATAACGATCTATAATATCCTTTACTATTTTGTAATCTTCGGCACGCTGATCATCCTGCTCAATAAGCTTTTTAGCTTCAATGAGCTCTTGCGTCTTACCCACTGGCTTTAATTCTACCCCAATAGTCTTAGTTAAAGAATACAAGCCTGTTAGTTCTTTAATTTCTTTCATATAATTCTCTTTTAAAATGTTCACTAACTAATTACTACTACGAAAAAACAAAATTGAATTTCCGATTTTCCGGTAGGAGTTATTATTATGTACCTCTCATTTTCTCTTGCAAGTTCTTCCTTGCATGATCAGCAATTTCCTTCGCCTCCAAATAACACCCATCAATTTCTTCATAGGTGTATGCATTCCTAGCCTCAGCGATGCTTTCGGTTGCAACCTCTTCGAACATATCGAAGACGATTTGTTCATTATTATTTTGCTTCATATCTAACACTATTAAGAATTCGTATTTCCATGTTCGAGTATCACCCAAACACCGGTATTATCTTTACCTTCATGCCTTATGACACCCGCTTTTTGCATTACCGCCAAATCTCTTTCTATCGTTCTCGAAGTCACCGACAAAGTCTCCGACATTTGTTTCGCAGAAACAGTTGGATTAGACCTTATTATAGAAACGATAATTTACTGCCTATCAGATAGTTTAATCTCCGACACGTCTCCGACATTTGTTTCCGACATGTCTCCGACATTTACACCGACATCCCCATCACGCTCTGCGATAACTTCGTCTATCGTCTTGCGCTGAACAATCGCCATCACGCCACCTCCATTTTCTTCTATCGTTGGCAATGGCAAGCTGGCACGTTCAAACTCCTCGGCAATCTTCTTGAAACCACGTCCCCATGATTCCTTATATTCTATATTTTGACTTTCATTCTGCATATTCTATTCCTCCATACTTTTGATGATTGAATTGACTCTCTTCTCCCTTCCCAATGTCTCAGGAAATGCATAGTGGCCATTACCTATTTCACGAGGATTAGGCTCTATATGCTCGGCATACCATGCACGTTTATACTCGGTGGTGATGATGCCGTAATCTCTGGCGGCAATGATGGAAGCGG
>OBRN01000200.1_pt1 | contig 15549 bp, 17 predicted proteins | sample 1475621 | NCBI WGS metagenome assembly OBRN01 (sample SAMEA3360684, study PRJEB22359) | human gut metagenome | biome: ENVO:urban biome; feature: ENVO:human-associated habitat; material: ENVO:feces | place: Bangladesh | collected 2011 | reverse complement strand
AGCAGGCATAAGCAATACATGGAGCGGTATTGCGAGCCTCCGGCTCTGCTAATATATTATCTACTGGCATGTCAGGGATTTGCTCCTTGACAATGCTGATATATTTCTCGTTTGTCACTACCCACATGTTCTCGACTGGACAGATTGGCTTCAATCTATCTACTGTCAATTGTATGAGGGAACGGCCGACACCCATCACATCAATGAACTGCTTTGGGTAATCGGGTGTTGACATAGGCCAGAAGCGGCTGCCTACGCCGCCGGCCATGATAATGATTTGGATATCGTTGAAATTATGCATAAATCTTTTTTTTTTACCGCTTTGTCTCCTTAAAGGAAATGTTTTTTTCGAATCCCTCCGTCTCCCTTTAGCCAAAGGGAGCTCCACCTTTCTCACCAAGCCTCTCTTCCCTCAGGGACGAGAGGATGTAACCGCCCTCCGGTGCTCAGAACCGCTACGCTATAAGGTTGGCGGACCATCAAAGGTCTCGCCATATTGTGCGGGATGGGACCGCCTGGATATACATTGATTGTAAAGTATGTACTTTTTTCGAATTGCTCCAATATAGCATACTCTTTGATATTATACCTTTTTCTTAGAACAACATGTCCAACTAAATACTTTCTTTCCAACTTCTTTCCATTCAGATAGCTGAGATTGAGTAAAATCTTCTTCCCGAATATTCTTCCACCCATCATCATCCAATAAAGAGTCAAGTAGCTTTTTACCACAACCAGACACTAAAGATGCCTTACCACGAACTATATCAAAATAGGCTGATGAAGATTTATCTTTAACCAACTCTGATATTTCTTCCCAATCAATATCCATTCTTGAAAAATTATTTTTCCAATAAGCACGGCAATCTTTCTCATAAAGAATCTGATATTTGAGTCCCTCCTTAAAATCAAAATAAGAAAGTTCCGTATCTTCTATGTTTGTAATGTTGGAATTATACTTCTTTACCATCTTTATCGGTATCAGATTTTCTATCTCAGAAACATTAACCAGTATATAATAATCAGCATTGTAACGGTTATGAGCTAGAAACTTTATGCTTTTAGCTGTTTCTCCTATTTTCCCGTTAGGATATTTTTTATCACTGTCAGCTATTGCCAAGACAAAATTATCCGTTAAAACACTATCGTCCTTTAATGCATTACCAAAGTCTGACCCACCACCTTTCCATTTTTTATAACATGAAGACATGTTTAATATTCTTTTTTGAGAAAGATAATAATTACAAACAATCATGTAGAATTTTCCATCTCTTTGATTTTCGGTACAGAGGTAGGTTGGAGCATCCAAGAAGAAACCAGACGCTTCAAAAGGATTGATTTGAAGTTCTTTCCCGACACGTGAGCAATGCTTTGATATTGTTATAACAGCATATACATCCAACATTCCAACCAATCCATTGACATCTATACGTTCTTTTTGAAGTCTGCAAAATTCTCTCCAGGAATTTTCGTCTAAAGCTGCCTGCAATTCTTTTTCTTCCCCATCATCTAACTGACACTTCAAATAAACCTTATGATGATTCAATCGTGAGGCGGTCATTAGTTGCACTATAACATCTATAGCCCTTTCTCGTTTTTTATCTCGCTGCTGATTAAGAATCACATCGACAATATCTCTTTCTACTTTAATAAACATCTTCTGATAAAAATCCAGTTGGCCAATGATCAATAAATCCACGCTCATTATATCGAGCTTCTTCTATGTAATTCTCATATCCTTCAGCTGCCGCATTAAATAGGGCGACATTTACCTTGTCGTTATCCAAGTTATGTTGTTCTATTTCAATACCTACAGAATTTAATATCGCCTCACTATGAGTTTCAATAATGAAACGTATATATTTACCAGCCTCGCTTGATATAACTTTAGCTAACATTGCGCCAAACTTAGCTTGCATTCTAGGATGTAAATGCAACTCTGGCTGTTCGATGACTATAAATTTTAATATATCACCATTACTTCTGTAAAATACAGAACGATGAGGAGGTGTTTTGATAGCATTCCATATCATCGTAAGAATTGGCAGCAACTGTGTATATCCAAAACCTGTATCCACAAGATTTCTTGGAGAATTATTTCCTTCTAAGATTTGCAATTCGACATGCCCCTCATGCTTAAGAACAACAATAGAGAAGCCAAATAGTTTTGATGTCCAATCAGTAAACTTTATCATCTGACGATCTGAAAGATTTGCTAAATACATAGCCAAATTTTTACCATCAGAGTCTATTTCATCTACTGCATAATTCTGGTATCTGTAATATCTCTCCGTTGTAACTCGTAAAGGACGAACATAAGTAATACAGGAACTCATATCAAATAGATAATAATTTATACTATCTATTATATCATTTAAATGCATAAGAATATACATTCCATTAAGCATATAGTCTTCCCCATTTATATTGAGATTCCTCAAAAATGCTAAACTTGTTTTTTGATCTATCAAATAAAAGACTTCTTTCAAATCCATCATAGGATATGCCTCGTCATTTTCATTAGAAACTATATTATTTCTAAAAAAATCTATAGGCATGCTAATAGTTCCCATATATGGACTATCTTGTCTTTCCTCATATAAACGTGGTATCAAGTTGATTGCATTGTTACTTAATGCAGGATGGAATTTCGCATCAATTTCATGCCCATTAATTATTACCTGCACTCTTTCATCTTCTGATATTTTTATTTGTATCTCTTGATCCAAATATTGTATTAAAACAGAAGAAAAATAATCTTCGTTTTCTTTTCCATGTGATTTCTTGCCAGAAATCTCAAGCTTAACAGACATTTCAATTGTTTCAGGAATGTTTTCTTCTGTTATTCCTTTTGCATAAACTCGTCTTCTATACCTTGGGAGACGCAAATTTTGAGATTTCAAAGTAAAGCCAATCTCAATATTACCCATACCATTATGTACGGTATTAAGAAAATCTTTGAAATCTACATCAGAAGAATACCACAAGAATGTACCATTACGGTTCACGCCTAAACTTTGTTTAAGTAACGGAAAGAATTTTAAGAAAGAACTCTTGCCACTACTATTTGCCCCAACCAAAAAGGTAATTGGCTTAAGATGTATAACACCTGTATCTTTGAATTTTCTATAATTTGTCAATTGTAATGTATCCATAACATCTGAAATCAATTAGTTTGACAATAAATTCCAATCAATGCAATTCTGGCATATTTTATCTATATTACGAGTAAATTCTTTTGTATCTAAGAAATAGCTTGGATAGGCTTGCCTGAGTTCTTCTACCTTACTAACAGAAACCAAGACAGCTGCATTTTTATCATCTTTAAGATGACCTTCCAGTTCTGTATATTTTTCTGAAGCCAAACCCTCCTCATCTTTTTTGAATGAAGTAACTCGAACTATAGAGCGTTCAAAATCGATAAATATTAAATAATATGCATATTCTCTTGTTTTATCCTCTGTTTCATGAACACTAACATTCAAGGCCTTCAATATATCAGAATAACGATATCTCTTGTTTCTTGCATAACACTCTATCATTAATGATTTCATTGACATATTCTGCAAATTTCGAGCAACTGGCAAATGCTCCTTAAAGCAAAATAAAGCGCTAACAACTTTGAAAAATTTTAGCCAATCTGTTTTACCTTGACCAGATTTCAAAGAGGTTTTCGTATACAATCCAGCTGTCTCAACAGCCGTAGCCCACAAATGTTGAAGTCTAGTACGAATCTGCAACTCAATCCGCAAACCATCATAATCGTGATTATCACAATGGTATATATAGGAAAAATGAATACTACGATATCCTGTTTCCTTAGGTACATTGACATAATCATACATTCGTCTACACTCAAAATCAGCAACAGGTAAGCTACGCAATAAAGCCTGCAAACGGAGTAATTCTTTCACTGTATTTACCACCACTCTCAATCCACCAATATCTTGCATGCCACCTAATCCCATTTCTGGATTCAAGTCTAACTTATATTGGATGGATGTTAATCGTTTTAATCTTCTAGAAACCAATAGAGGATGAATATTATTGATATCCAAAAAATCCAGCAGTCTTTGTTGTAATATATCCAAAGGTATCAGATGCAAACTTCGCCAATCATTCAACTTCTCAATTGCTTGTTTGAAAATTTCCTGATTAGTAGCAGTCAGCATCAACTTGCCTGTCTTATCAATTTCTTTACGAGTGTACCTCATAATTGTATTTTAACTAAGTTATAACACAACCATCACATATACCGCCTTCGGTGATACGCCACCTAAGCTTATTCTTCATCTAAAAGATATTCTGCGAAACGTTTTAGATTCGCTATTTCAACATCCCACTTTTGACACAAATCTCTTGAATATTGTTCATCATAAGTTGGATGACTATGACGAAACGATTCATACAAATCTTCAAATTGAATATTGTCGTGGTTTAGATACAACTCTAAAACAAAACGAAACTTCCGCTTTTCATCTAATGGGTGCGTTGATTCAGGATGTTGACTAAGCCAAAAATCCATCTTTTCTTTTGTTTCTTTATCCATAATATTACTATATGTTTAAATGTAAACTACAAATACAGCGTCCTCACTATATTACAAGTAATATCTTATCTTAGAGAATTACTCTTCAGTTCTTGACAGATAACCTTCCCCATTGATTTCTCAATATCAAAGAAGGTCATGGGGTCGTTGTAATCAATCTCCGAAATGGTGTTATCCATATCATTAACGGCATAGCCTATCCATTCAATGGATTCTTCCAAGTCTTTCATATTGATTCGAGAATAGGTTTCCTCGAAACGGTCGAGAAAGAAGGATACCACATTAGGATTCTTCTTTAAGTACTGATGAAAGATCTTGCAGACCTTGGCTTGCCCTTTGTAGTTGAGCTTACGAATATCTTCAAACATCAGCATGGCACAGGAATAGGACTTTACAGAAGAAACCTTCTTCCCCATCTTCTTGCGAATTTCCTTTGCTTCAGGTATCGTATCATCGTAAATGTCTTGAAACTCCTCTGGGAGCATCGAGAGGATTCGCTCTAAAACCTCTTTATCTGCCATAAGACTCTAATTGTATAAATCTACATTGATATCAAATGGTGAATCGAAATCCTTCAGCATCGTATGCTTCGTATCTTTCTCGGAGAGATTGGCATGTTCTGTTGGGATTTTCCAATCGATACCGAGGGTATCATCAAGAATGCTAATGCCACCATCAGCCTCTGGGTGATAGAAGTTATCACACTTGTATTGGAAGACTGCTGTTTCTGAGAGGACTGCGAAACCATGAGCAAAGCCCTTTGGAATGAAGAACTGAACATGGTTATCTTCTGTCAACTCTACTGCCACATGCTTGCCATAGGTTGGTGAGCCTTTACGAATATCCACAGCAACATCAAGTACTCTACCCTTTACGCAGCGTACCAACTTGCTCTGAGTATAAGGTGGGCGCTGGAAGTGCAGGCCTCGCATCACGCCATAGCTGCTCATTGACTCGTTATCCTGGCAGAAGTAAACACTGTGTCCTAGGATAGGAGAGACCTTCTCTTCAAACTCTCGCTCGCTAAAGCTCTCGAAGAAATAGCCACGAGAGTCGCGGAAGAGGCGTGGCTCTATAATGAGAACGCCTTCAATATTTGTTTTTATTATTTTCATTTTGTTTCTATTAATCTTCCTGATTATATCATCCCTTTCTTAAATATCTTGGCAATTTCATGTACAGCTTTATCTACACACTCTTTTGCCACATATTTCTCTCGTTCTGTAAGAGATGAAGCCTCTATATTTTGCTTAGCACATTCCAAAGCTGAATCTCTGGTTTCATCAAATGTCCAATAGGCATAAGTTGAAAACCTCGTCATTCATTTCAGAAAAATCAATGAGTAAGTTTTTCACAAGACTACGTTGCTCTTCATTATTGCATAAATCATACAGTTCCTTTAAATGTTCTGTCTTATCTTTCAGCATGTCATATTGTCTTGTTAATAGATCAAAGACAAACTTTTTTTAGAATTGCATAATGAAGGCATTGTTGAATATGGATGAATAATACTGTATTTTATAAATTTCCTATCAACTGTTTTAGAGACGTTATTTCTTGCGATTTTTACATCTCATTTTGTTGAATGGGTACTTATTTTTTATTTTCAGATGGTGGTGGAGGAGGTGTAGTGTATTTGTAATCAGGAATACTACTACCGTTCCTCAACGTAGGACCAATTCTACTTGGCTTTTCTGTATTTGAAATTTTACTCATAATCTTTTCTATTTTGTGTTATACATTATAGTTACTTTTAAGATATGCTGCAGTTTCTTGGTTGGCATATTCTATATCGCTTTCCTTGGGAGCAATATTCATGTCATCTCCAAAGAAACAAACATTTTCTGCTTCAGCCTTCAAATTGAAGTATTGAAAAGCTGTTTTGCCCATACCTGTTCGTCCTCCTATAGTGACAAGAGTACCTTCAACAAGTCCACCAAGAACTTCGTCAAGTCTTTCATAACCTGTTGACAATCCAATCAGATGGTCAGGGGTTGCCTCCTGTATTCTTTTTATAGAATTATATATAGTATCTTTTATTTCTTTCATGTGATTTCCTTTTTTATATCACTTCACTCACGCTCACCTCATCCATTATCTTGCGCCACAAGTCCTTGGTTATGGCAATTCGTGACAGCAGAAATGTTGTCTGATGTATGGCAAATATAGGTGATATATGAATCTTTAGAACAGATAATCATATTGCGACAATAGTCTTTGATAATCATTCTCATATCTGGTCTTGTCGTTAGGACTGATATGAGGACTTTTGATAATCTGTTCCATTTCCTGGAGTACCTTGCCTCCTTCACGCATGATGGGGTCGAGGTGCTCCTTGAACTGTTCTATGAATGGTGAATAATAGTAACCAATCTCCTCAATGATGAAGGAATAGATGTTCCATGTGTCATTGAGGGTGATTCGGTTGTGTGCCACCTCATCCAAGGCGTACTTTCTCAGATAGTCGATGTTTTCTGCCTGCAACGCCACTTCCTTGTCATCTTTCACAGGATGGAAATATCGGTCTATCAGTACTTGGCGCTCTTGCAGGTTGCGCTGGTAAAAGATATTCTCATGGGTGATTGAGGTTTTGCTTTGCTCTACTTCCTCAAAGTGCTCGGCATGCACTCCGCTGATGGCTACGCTCAGTCCACCTACATCCATCACTAAGCGGCGATCTCGGTCAATACGAATGATGTAGCCTTCCAATCCTGCCATCTCACCTGTGGTGATACGGAGAAGGATGCGGTTGCGAGCATAATAATGATAAGGATGGAGAAGGAAACGGATGCGCTCAGGTGATGTCTCTACGACACGCATGAATGGTTGCATCTGTGAATCTTTGATTTCTGCCACTTTGCCTGTGCTGCAGTTCTTGCACAAATAAGTGCGAGGGAAATTCCTGTCAAGATAGGTTTGTATTTCTTCTGGAAAACCTTGAAAGAAGACCAGACCGCTGACGGTCGGCACTTCTTGATGCTGCACCCTATGTTTGCCAAGTTTCTTGAAATACCGTATGGTTTTATGCACAAAATAGGTTCTGCCATCTTTAATCAGCTGTGCCTCCATGCCCTGCACTTTGTTATGATGCATAAAGAGATACGACCATGTGGTTCCGTCCGATTGACGACACTTCTTTACCTCTGAACCAGTCTTTACGTCTGGCTCAGTAACGTGGTTGCCCTTTGGAGAAACAAGTTTCTCGTCGGCTGTAGAAAAAGAACTCGTACCATCCGGTTTCATAAATTCTGCTCTACTTTATGTCCTCAGCTGCAACCATACATGATGGTTGTGGAAGCCTAGTCCATTTGTTAATGTTGTGCATAATCTTAATCGTATCTATGAGTATTAGCCATATAGCCTCTACATATGTAGCTTTATCTTACATTTGTTGCACACTCTTATGGTAAGAGAACAAAAACAGCCGAATAGACTGCAAATCTGCCATTTTGAGAATTCTTTCGAGGCAGATTTGCTAAACATTTGTGTTAAATTTGGGGGATGGATTACAGAAAATGATAAAATTTGACACGTAATCCAACTATTTTTCGTACTTTTGCATCAAGTTGTATCTCTTACCATAAGAAAGGGCGAAGTTTGCTAAACATTTTACCCCATCATTCTGAGGATGTGGTAAACACAACTTTTTATTTACAACTCTTTCAAGATTTCTTTTATAATCCGCTCGTTGGCTTCATTGATGGTTGCTACGTCTATCGACTGCAAGTAAATCTGTGTGGTCTTGTAGGAGTTGTGTCCCATGCCCTCGCTGATGGTGGCTATCGGGATATTCATGTGCAAGGCTATGCTTGCCCATGTGTGGCGTGCCACGTAGGTGGTCAGCGGTATCTTCAAGCCTACCATCTCACCGATTTTCTTCAGGTTGTAGTTGGTGTTGTGCTCCACCTTGCGGTATGCGGTGTATGGTGAGGATTCCTTGCCTGTTAGGATGGGTAGCAGATAAGGAGAGTCTTTGGTCTGCTCGGCATATTTGTCGATGATGGCTTGCATCGGTTTCATCCACTCAATGTTGAGGTTTTGGTGGGTCTTGCGACGGTTGTAGCTTACCATACTACATTTCAAGTCTGTCTTCTTCAGAAATGCCATATCTACGAATGCCATTCCACGCAGATAGAAACTGATAAAAAACAGGTCTCGTGCCTTGTCAAGGGAGGAGCCTGTTGGCAAGTCCAGTTTTTCTATCTTACGAATTTCCTTTACAGTAATGGCTCGTTTGGCAGTTCGCACGTTGCTTGTCTGCACGTGAGCAAAGATGTTGTTGGGTGGAGCTTGTCCTGCTTCCACCGCCTTGTTGTAGAGAGTGCGGAGGGTTCGCAGATAGAAGGATACGGTGTTTTGTCCGATTCCTCTGTTCCATAGCCAAGCCTGATACATTTCTATCATCTCGCCTGTCATTTGGGAAAAAGTAAGGTCTTCATTGCCACGAAACTCCATGAATCTGTTGGCGGCACTGGTGTAGTTGTTCTTGGTGCCGATGCACTGCATCTGCTCCTTCTTGGCTATCTGCTGGCGGAAGAAAGCAAAAACGCTCTGGCTCGGTGGCAGCTGCTGTATCTCCTTGGCTATGTCGTCAATGGTATAAGGGATGCCCTCTGCATCTTTATCACGGATGATACGCTGCATCTGCTTCATCTCCCAATCTATCTGCGACTGGATGAGCTGCAGATGTGCCTGTCGGTTGTTGCGGTTAGAAACAATGATAGCCGACTTCTTGTCGTTCCACTCGTCAGGAAAGACATGATAGTCGGTACTGATCCAGCGCAGACTGCGCTGGTGGATGAGGTGATAATACAATGTGCCTTCCTTTCCTGGCACCGAGGATGCTCTAAATTTTACTTTTACTGTTGCCATAAAACTTACTTTTTTATTTGTGAATCATGTTACTTTTTGGTTGTTTACACCTTATTTATATATATGTAAGCAATGATATGGCAAGAATGTAGTTGTATATAGTTTTCGCATGTTTTGAAGTGGCATAAAAAAAGCCCTCCGAATGGGAGAGCTTGATATGGTATATCGTAAAACCTTTATTTTTCCATGATTTCTTCCTATTATTTCTTCCTAGTACTCTCGCGATATTTCAACGGAGAAACATGCAGGTGCTCCCTTACATATTTTCCGAAGAAAGAGGTGTTGGAGAAACCCAGGATGCCCGAAATCTCCTTGATAGACATGGTGGTAGAACGAAGGTAGTACGTAATATCGGCAAGCGTATATTCCGTAATCCACTCTATCGCCGTCTTGCCCGAATGGCGCTTGCAGATGATGGAGAGATACTTGGGCGTAATACAAAGCTTCTGGGCAAAGTATTCCACAGGACGGTGCTTGACTTCCTCCTTCTGCAAAATCTCCAGGAACCTATCGAAAATATCACTCGTACCCAAACATATCTCTTCCTTAGGCATATCGGCAAGCAGCATGTTGCTCACCGCCAGAAGCGCACTCTTCAACAATGTCTCCACTATTTCGCGGCGGTAAGGTTTCCAGGAAGTACGCTCGCAGAACGTATCATCCAGGCAAAGACGTACCAGCTCGGTGAACTTGGCGTAGAACAACATATCCACATCGTTCATCTTCAGCACCGATACCTTGCTCACATACATGGCACGATTCCATACTGAAATATGGGAACGGAGGATGCTGAGCAGACCATGATTGCTTACGCACATCGCCGTGCATGCGAAATCGGCCGACACCTCCTTGATGTCGAGTATAGAATTAGGCGGACTGATAAAGATATCGCCCCTTTCTACCTGAATTTCCCGCCCATTCAGTTCAGCCCGCAGACTGCCCCGATGGCAAGATGCAATCATGTTCATCTGAAACCTCATCGGGTCGGGATTCTGCAATACCTTGACATTATCAATAATCAAGATATCCTCGTCGAGATAGTTGGCACTGATCTCGGCACTCTGCGCAAACTCACCTTCCTCGATGCGTTGCTTGACGTCCTTCTGTTCTTTCATCAATATATATTTTTAATTCTAAAACGCTTCAATTCTAAAACGCTTCCCTGTATTTATTCTCATCCTTATCCTCCAGCATGGAGAGATAGCTCTGGTAACGGCTGGCTGCAATGTAATGTTCCTCCACGGCCTTGATTACGGCACAACCCGGTTCGTGGGTGTGGGTGCAATCAGAGAACCTGCAGTCTTGCGAGAACTTGAATATCTCCTTAAAGTAGCTGGTCAGCTCCTCCTTCTCTATATCGAAGGTTCCGAAACCCTTGATGCCCGGAGTATCTATCAGATAGCCTCCTTCGGGCAATTCCAGCATCTCGCTGAATGTGGTGGTGTGCATTCCGCTGTTGTGCGCCTCGCTGATTTCGGCGGTGCGCTGGGCTGCATCTGGTATGAGCTGGTTGATGAGCGTAGATTTCCCCACTCCACTATTGCCACTGAGCAAGGTCTTCTTGTCCTTGATGAGCGGGCGCAATTCATCTACGCCCTCACCTGTGGCTGCCGAAATCTCTACACACTGGTAGCCGATGGTTTCATAGAGGGTGCGCATCATTTTCTCGTAGCGCAACTCGTCGGCCGAAAGCAGGTCGCACTTGTTGAACACGATGATGACAGGCACTCTGTATGCCTCGGCTCCAGCCAGGAATCGGTCGATGAAGGTGGTGGAAGTTTCCGGGTAATTCACCGTTACTACAAGCAGTGCCTGGTCTAGATTGGCTGCCAGGATGTGGCTCTGCTTGCTGAGATTAGGCGATTTGCGAATGATATAGTTCTGGCGATCTTCGATGGAAGAGATGAACGCCGTACCCTCCTGGTTGGTGATGAGCTGCACATAGTCGCCCACAGCCACAGGATTGGTGCTGCGGATTCCCTTCAATCGGAAATTTCCCTTGATTTTACTTTCAATCAGCTGGCCATCGTCTGTCTTGACGGTGTACCAGCTGCCTGTATTCTTAATAACGAGTCCTCTCATTATCACATTTAATAATAATGTAAGCCTAAAAAGGGTGAGCCTTTCTAGACTGTCATAATTTCCTTTTCCTTCTCGTCCATCAAACCTTCGAGCTGCTTGATGTACTTGTCGTGGATCTTCTGCAGATCGTTCTCTGCATCCTTCTCCAAGTCCTCTGAAAGACCGTCCTTGATGGCCTTCTTCAACTTCTCCTTGATTTCCTGGCGCACGTTGCGAACCTCTATCTTGGCACGCTCGGCAATCTTGTTACACTGCTTTACGAGTTCCTTACGGCGCTCGCCAGTAGGCTGAGGAATACCGAGGCGAACGATTTCGCCATTGTTCTCTGGAGTAATACCTACACCGCTGTCCATGATAGCCTTCTCGATATCCTTAATGGCCTTCTTGTCCCAAGGACGGATGGCGATGGTACGCGCATCAGGAGTTGTAACGGTAGCCACCTGGTTCAAAGGAACCATGCTGCCATAGCTGTTAACACGCACGCCGTCGAGGATTGCTACATTGGCGCGACCTGCACGAATATGTGAGAGCTCTTCGGCGAGATACATTGCTGCCATCTCCATACGCTCTGCTGCAGAATTCAAAGTTTCTTTTACGTCGATCATACTCTGTATATTTTTATATTTATATTTATATATTTATACCTTATATATTTTATTTAATTAATTCCAATCGTTTCAATTCCTCGCCCACATAGTTGGTGAGTTCCACAAACTGCTGGATGGTGAGCTGCTCCGGACGCTTGGTCATGATGTCGGTGGTGTAGAAATCCTCTCGTGGAGTTACACCCGGGAACATCTGCTTGAGGCTCACGCGCAGCATCTTGCGGCGCTGGTTGAACACGGTCTTCACCAGTCGCTTGAAGAGCTTCTCATCGCAACCCAGGTCGGTCACCTTGTTGCGGGTCATACGAATCACGGCACTCTTCACCTTTGGCGGCGGATTGAACACGCCCTCATCCACAGTGAAGAGATACTCCACATCATACCATGCCTGAATCAGCACGCTGAGGATTCCGTACGCCTTGTTGCCTGGCTCGGATGCCATGCGCAGAGCCACCTCGCGCTGAATCATGCCGGTGCAGCAAGGAATGAGGTCCTTGTAGTCGAGCATCTTGAAGAAAATCTGCGATGAGATGTCGTATGGATAATTTCCCGTGAGCACAAACTGCTTGCCGTCGAATATCTGGTTGAGGTCCATTCTCAGGAAGTCCTCTCCGATGATATTATCCTTCAGCTGAGGGAAATTCTCGTGCAGATACGCCACCGACTCGGAGTCGATTTCCACCGCCTTTACGGGGCGAGGTTTTTCTACGAGATATTGCGTAAGCACACCCATACCTGGTCCGATTTCGAGAACAGGAATATCCGGGCAGGCATCCACCGTATCAGCGATGCGCTTGGCTATGTTGAGGTCAGTAAGGAAGTGCTGACCTAGATTTTTCTTTGGCTTTACAGCTTTCATCATTATCTATCCGTTTCCGACCTTTCGGTCTGTTTGTTATTTCTTACTATATATATTTTGCAAAAATACGATTATTTTTCGAGAAATCACAGATTGAATGCGATTTTTTTTATCTTTTATATAAAAAAGGGGAAATAAAAAGGGGGTAAAGCGTTTATTTATGCTAAAAATATGCGAAAGTAGTGCCATATAAGCAATAAAAGTATTACCTTTGCACTATGATGGAAAAGAAAAAGATAGCAAACAATATCTGGAAGGTGGCACTGTCGCTCTTTTTGGGCGGAGCCATCCTCTACTGGATGTATCGCGGATTTGACTTCAGGCAGGTGGAGGATGTAGTGCTCCACAAGATGAGTTGGACCTGGATGCTGCTGTCGTTCCCCTTTGGTATTACGGCACAGCTCTTCAGGGGCTGGAGATGGAAGCAGGCGCTGGAACCTATCGGCGAGAAGCCCAGAAACGGCGTAAGCATCAACTCTATCTTCCTATCCTACGCCCTGAGCCTCGTCATCCCAAGGTCGGGTGAATTCGCAAGATGCGCCGTGCTGAAGAGATGGGACGGCATCTCGTTTCCCAAATCGCTGGGTACGGTGGTAACGGAAAGAGCCATCGACTCGCTGCTCGTGCTGCTCATAGCCGGACTGGTGTTCCTGATGCAGATTCCCGTGTTCCTGAACTTCTTCGACAAGACGGGCACCAGCATGGACAGCATCCTGGGCAAGTTTACTGCCACGGGCTACCTGGTTACAGCCATCTGCGCCGTTGCCGTGCTCATCCTGGCTCACATCCTGCTCAAGAAGCTGTCTATATATAATAAGGTGAAAGCCACGCTGAGTGGACTCTGGCAGGGGGTCATCTCGCTGAAGGGCGTAAAGAACGTGCCGCTCTACATCGCCTTCACCCTGGGCATCTGGCTGAGTTACTTTCTGCACTATTATCTCACATTCCAGTGCTTCGAATCAACCAGCCACCTGAACCTGATGTGCGGACTGGTGACCTTCATCGTGGGCAGCATCGCCGTGATAGTGCCTACACCCAACGGAGCCGGCCCATGGCATTTCGCCGTGAAGACGATGCTCATCCTCTATGGCATCCAGCAGAACGACGCACTCTACTTCGTGCTCATCGTACACTCGGTGCAGACACTGCTCGTCATCCTGCTAGGCATCTACGCCTGGATAGCCCTGGCGTTTACAAAAAAAGTAAATTATAATTCTTAAATAAAGATTAAATAAAGATATTATGGCTGACATTAAGAATCTGAGTCCAGTTGAAATCTGGCGCAACTTCGACAAGTTGACACAAGTTCCACGTCCATCAGGACATTTGGAGAAAATTCAGGCTTATTTGCTCGATTGGGCAAAGGAAGCCGGCGTAGAGGCTTTCCAGGATGCTGCTGGAAACATCGTGATGCGCAAGCCTGCCACACCAGGCATGGAGAACCGCAAGGGTGTTATCCTTCAGGCTCACATGGATATGGTGCCTCAGAAGGCACCTGAGAGCAACCACGACTTCGAAAACGACCCTATCGAAACCATCATCGATGGCGACTGGGTACGTGCTAACAAAACTACCCTGGGTAGTGACGATGGTCTTGGCGTGGCTACTATCATGGCTGTGATGGAGGCTAAGGACCTGCAGCACGGACCAGTGGAGGGACTCATCACCGCAGACGAGGAGACTGGCATGTATGGTGCCAACGGTCTTCCTGAGGGTGAATTGAATGGAGACATCCTCCTGAACCTCGACACAGAGGTTTGGGGCGAGTTCGTAATCGGCAGTGCCGGCGGTATTGACATCACAGCTACACTCGACTACAAAGAGGTAGAGACCGACAAGGAAGATGCAGCCGTAAAGATTACCCTGAAGGATCTGAGGGGCGGACACTCCGGCATCGAGATCAACGAGGGCAGAGCCAACGCCAACAAGTGCATGGTACGTTTCGTTCGCGAGGCTATCTCAGAGCTTGATGCCCGTCTGGCTTCCTGGAACGGCGGCAACATGCGCAACGCCATCCCATTCCAGGCAGAGGTGGTTCTTACCTTGCCAAAGGAGAATGTTGAGGCCTTGAACGATATGGTAGCCGACTGGAAGGACGAGTTCTGCGATGAATTCAAAGGCATTGAGGGTGTTGATAGAATCCAGTTCTTCACAGAGAACGTAGAGACTCCAGCCACAGAGGTTCCTGCCGAGATTCAGGACAACCTGGTAGATGCAATCTACGCTTGCCACGACGGCGTATTGCGCATGTCTCCATCTATGCCAGGCATTGTAGAAACATCTTCCAACCTCGCCATCATCGAGATTGGCGGCGGCAAGGCAGCCATCAAGATTCTGGCACGTTCCAGCCACGAATACTATAAGATGTATCTTGCAACCATGCTGGAGAGTTGCTTCAGCATGGCAGGCATGAAGGTAGAGTTCAGCGGTGCATACGCCGGCTGGAACCCTAACCCAAAGAGCGACATCCTGGAGCATGTGTTGAAGATTTACAAGGAGCAGAACGGCAAGGACGGCGTAGTTCAGGCTGTTCACGCAGGTTTGGAGTGCTCTATCATCCTGGGCAAGTATCCTCACCTCGA
>OBRN01000196.1_pt1 | contig 15758 bp, 11 predicted proteins | sample 1475621 | NCBI WGS metagenome assembly OBRN01 (sample SAMEA3360684, study PRJEB22359) | human gut metagenome | biome: ENVO:urban biome; feature: ENVO:human-associated habitat; material: ENVO:feces | place: Bangladesh | collected 2011 | reverse complement strand
CATTGCCTTGCCTATCGGTTTGGTTTACCTCGTTGAAATGCTTCGCTACAAGATTGAGGGTCACGACGACGTTGAGAAGCTCACCAAGCTGCCTATCATCGGCGACGTTGCCATTGCAAGCTCTACAGCCAAGACCAAAGCCGACATTGTTGTGCATGAGAACACCAACAACGTTATGGAGGAGATTTTCCGCTCTATACGTTCGAATGTGCAGTTCATGCTCAAGGAGGGCGAGAAGGTCATCATGTTTACCTCTACCACATCTGGTGAGGGTAAGACATTTACCGCTGCCAACCTTGCTGTCAGCTTTGCTTTGCTTGGCAAGAAGGTTGTTCTCGTTGGTCTTGACATCCGTAAACCTCGACTTGCACAGCTCTTCGAGATTAACGACTTCAAGCATGGTATCACTCCACTGCTTATGCGTCAGAACCCAACCAAGGAGGATTTGAAGAGCCAGATTCTTAAGTCAGGCGTGAACAACAACCTCGACTTGCTCATGGCTGGTCCTATTCCTCCAAACCCTGCTGAGCTTGTCAACAACAAGTCGCTCGACATTGTTATCGACCAACTCAAGGAGGAATACGACTATGTGTTCATCGATACTGCTCCTGTAGGTTTGGTGACAGATACTCTGCAGATTGGCCGCATTGCCAACCTCACCATCTACATGTGTCGTGCCGACTACACTGCAAAGTCAAGCTTCGACCTCATCAACTCTCTCGCCAACGAGAAGAAGTTGCCTAATGTCAGCGTTGTCATCAACGGTATCGACATGTCGAAGAAGAAGTATGGTTACTCTTACGGCTACGGAAAGTATGGCAAGTATGGCAGATATGGCAAGTATGGTAAGTATGGTTCATACGGCACCTACGGTTCATATTCTGAAAGCCACTATGGCAACAAGAACGACGACTCTATCAAGAAGTAATAGTCGACGGGGAAGCCGGTATAAAAAACAAAACAAATAAAAAGTAAGATAATATATGGTTATAGCTGTTGATTTCGACGGAACAATAGTTGAACATAAATATCCAGCCATCGGTGAGGAAATTCCTTTCGCCACCGATACGCTGAAGATGCTTATCAAAGATCGTCATAAGCTTATCCTCTGGAGCGTGCGCGAAGGCAAGCTCCTTGAGGAAGCTGTGGAATGGTGCCGCAAACGCGGTGTAGAATTCTATGCTGTTAACAGGGACTATCCTGAGGAGACAATGCAGAACAACAACCATTTCTCACGCAAGCTTAAGGCCGACTACTTCATCGACGACCGCAACATCGGTGGTTTGCCCGACTGGGGACAGATTTATCAGATGGTTCACGACAACCTTTCATGGCATGACGTGTTGCGTCAGAGTCAATTCGGTGACGAAGATGATAAACCAAAGCGCAAGAAGAAATGGGGAATATTCTAAAAACAGTTTAGGATAAAGAACCAATAATAAGAAATAAAAAAATAGCATTTGACTGAAACAAGATGTTTGGTCGAATGCTATTTTTTTGTATATAATAAATCATCTGAGTTCGGTTCAAGCGACTGTTGTTCGAATCGAAATAAAGATTATTCCACCTTGAAGTCGTCGGCATTCTTAAAGCCATTCAGGAAGTCGCGTGCAGCCATACGCTTCTTTCCTGCTGCTTGAAGCTCCACTATTTCAAGCCATTCGTCGGCAGTAGCCACAAACAGATGTCCATGCTCAGCCTTAAGAGTGCCTACTGTCTTATCGCAAGCATTGCCAGTCTTTGCAGTCTTAAACACCTTAAGAACCGACGGAGCAATACCACCCTCATTCTTTGAAGTCAAAGTAGTCCAAGTACCTGGATAGGGACTTAGTCCGCGCACAAAGTCATAAATCTTCTTGGCTGGCTGACCCCACTTAATTTCGCAGGTTTCCTTAAATATCTTCGGAGCAGGTTTAAGCTCAACATCCTCTGACTGCGGCTGCGAAGGCACATCACCATCAGTCTGCAGAACAAGGTCGACAGTGTCCTGACAAATGCCAGCACCAAGATTCATGAGTCCATCGTACACATACTCCACATCAGCCTCATCGGGAATAGGGAACTCACGCTGCATGATAATGCGACCAGTGTCGATGTCATGGTCGAGGAAGAATGTGGTCACACCCGTCTTCTCCTCGCCATTGATTACTGCCCAATTGATAGGAGCAGCACCACGATACTGCGGCAGCAAAGCAGCATGAACATTAAATGTACCGAAGCGAGGCATAGCCCAAACCACCTCTGGCAACATACGGAAAGCCACTACAGCCTGAAGGTCGGCATTGTACGAACGTAATTCTTCAAGAAAGTCAGGATCCTTCATCTTCACAGGCTGCAATACTGGCAAACCATGCTCCAAGGCATACTCCTTGACAGCAGAGGCGCGAAGCACCGAACCATGACGGCCTACGGGTTTGTCAGGCTGCGTCACAACAGCCACCACATTATACCCATTCTCCACAAGGCGTTTCAGTGAGCCTACGGCAAACTCCGGAGTACCCATGAACACTATACGTAAATCTTTTTTATCCATATCTTATATTGTTTTTGTTGATTCTACAACATTTGTTTTGTTGATTTAGCTACAAAGGTAGGAATTTTCAGCGTAACATTTGGCGTAATATGCATAAAAATCTGTAACTTTGCGTTCGGTATAAAATAAATATTCAGAATAATGACACTTAAAGAAGACATCAAAAACGCTATTGACACAATGCGCAAGGGTGGAGTGATACTCTACCCTACTGACACAGTATGGGGAATTGGCTGCGACGCTACCAACGCCGAGGCTGTAGCTAAGGTATACAAGATAAAACATCGTGACGACTCCAAGGCCCTCATCTGCCTTGCCGATTCTGTCGACCGCGTGCAACGCTATGTGCGCAATGTGCCCAATGTGGCATGGGATCTCATGGAACTTGCCGACAAGCCCACAACCGTAATTCTGGATGGAGCCGTTAACCTCGCACCCAACCTTATTGCCGAGGACGGAAGCATAGGATTGCGCATCACCAACGAGCCTTTCTCCAAAGAACTCTGTTTCCGTTTCCAGAAACCCATCGTTAGCACAAGCGCAAACATAAGCGGGGAACCTACCGCACAAAACTACTGCGACATCAACCCAGAGTTGCTTGAAGCAGTCGACTATGTATGCTGGACACGCCGCCAGGAACACAAGCCACACACACCGAGCAGCATTATAAAGCTGACCGAGGACGGACAGGTGACAATCATAAGAAAATAAGACAAGCAGACACAAGCAAATGGAACAGGCAAATTCCAACACTTCCACAATGCGAAGTCTGGAGCTTTGGCTCTACCAATGGCGCACAAAGCATCTGTCCGACCGGCAGATGACCATTATTCTCGCCTTCTTAATAGGTTTCTTCGCATCAGTGGCAGCGTTCATACTCCACTCCATCATACATGAGATACAACATTTGCTCACCTCACGATTCAATGCAGCCTCGTTCAATTGGCTCTATCTCATGTTCCCTGTAGTGGGCATTTTCCTCACATCATTGTTTGTGAGGTATGTGGTAAAGGATAATATCTCGCATGGTATAACGCGCATCCTCTACGCTATATCCTCAAAGCAGTCGCGACTGAAAGGTCACAACTGTTGGACATCAGTCATAGCTTCTGCCATAACCATCGGCTTTGGCGGCTCAGTAGGTGCCGAGGCTCCTATCGTGCTCACAGGCTCAGCCATAGGCTCCAACCTTGGACAGTTCTTCCGTATGGACAAGAAGACTCTCATGCTTCTTGTAGGTTGTGGAGCAGCTGCTGCCATTGCCGGCATCTTCAAGGCCCCAATAGCCGGACTCGTGTTCACGCTTGAGGTGCTGATGGTAGACCTAAGCATGGCGTCGCTATTGCCAATACTTACGGCAGCCGTGACGGCAACTTGCTTCACCTATATATTTATGGGCAGCGACTCACTCTTCAACTTCCACCTTGACGGCGAATGGATGGTGAATCGTGTGCCGGCAAGCATCATGCTCGGAATAGTGTGCGGACTCGTGAGTCTCTACTTCATACGCTCAATGTCGGCATGTGAGGGAATGTTCGGAAAACTGAAACAGCATCGCTACGGCAAGCTTGCCCTTGGCGGCGTGATACTTAGCTCGCTCATTTTCCTCTTCCCTGTGCTCTATGGCGAGGGATACATAGCCATCAACGTGTTGCTCAACGGCATGAGCGAAGCCGACTGGAACGAGATTCTACGCAACTCTCTGTTCTATGGCCACGGCAATCTGCTTCTGCTCTATATAGCCTTGGTGATACTAACAAAGACATTTGCCACGGCTGCCACCAACGGTGGTGGAGGTTGCGGTGGTACGTTTGCCCCGTCACTATTCGTTGGAGCATTCAGCGGATTCCTCTTCTCCCGACTGTGGAACACCTACCAAGTGGGAATCTACATCCCAGAGAAGAATTTCACTCTACTTGGCATGGCAGGCGTAATGGCAGGCGTAATGCACGCCCCACTAACAGGAATATTCCTAATAGCCGAGATAACCAACGGCTACGACCTGTTTATGCCACTCATGATTGTTGCAGTAAGTTCGGTATTGACCATAAGCATATTCGAGCCTCACAGCATCTATGCCATGCGATTGGCACGCGAAGGCAAGCTCGTCACCCATCATACCGACAAATCGGTTCTGACACTTATGAGCATGGACAGCGTGATAGAGCACGACTATACAGCAGTGACTCCCGACATGCCTTTGGGAAAACTTGTAAACTCCATATCCAAGAGCCACACCAGTTTTATTCCTGTGCTTGATGCAGCAGGCAGTGTACTTGGCGAGATTGACATTACCAAGATTCGCCACGTGATGTTCCGCGCAGAGCTTTACAACAAGATGAACGTTAGCCAGCTTATGCAACCCATTGCAGCAGTAGTAGGCATAAACGACTCTATGGAAGAGGTTATGCGCAAGTTCGACCTTAAAGGCACACGCTATTTGCCCGTAGTAAACACCGCCGGACATATCACTGGCTACATATCACGCTCACGTGCCTACAGCATGTACCGCAAGATGGTGGCAGACTTCTCTAACGAATAGCGCAGCAAACTTAATAAAATAGTACGAATCTAAAAAAATCCCGTATGAACCAAATGATTCATACGGGATTTTTTCTATGTAAAAACTATTGTTTCAATTATTCCTCAGCTTCCTTCACCACGATATTCTTGAACTCGTAAGTAGGAGCCACAGCATCTGTGCTCTTGTAAACAAACGCAATGTGGATGGTGTTGCCTACATACTTAGCGAGAGACACAGGGTCAACAGTATAGAATGTCCACGACTGTCCGTCGGTACGTCCTGTAATGTTAAGCGACTCCCACTGAGCTGCATTTACATCGCTACCATCAAAGTTGGTAGAAACCTTAACCGAGAGGAAATCCTCAATGTTGTTGCTTCCGAGGAAGTTCATTGCCTCATCGAAAATCATTATAGGATTCTTGCCCTTCTTCATGTTGATAGCCGAAGAAACAAGCCAGCTCTCCGAAGCCACATTGATCTTGTTGGCAAAAGCAGAAGCCTTCCATCCATACTGAGTAGTGTTGCTCCAAACATAGTTGAGCGATGCGATGTTGATGTTGAAAGCAGAGAATCCGCCCTCGTCACCACACAGAGTGCTGCTGAGATAGTTGCTTATCTGTGCCTCATATCCATTCTCGGTCTTAGAGAATGTTGTAGTCTCCTTCTTGTAAACCTTCGACTCTGCCCATCCGTCAGTTACACTATAAGTGTATTCCACGAAAGCCATAGCCGATGAAGACTTGCGATAAGCCACACCTACCTTCTGTCCATCCTCAGCAAACGGATACTCGCGCTGAAGGAGAGTTGGCAGATATGTAGCATGCTTAGAGATAGTGTTGCTGCCAATAAGGTCGTACCATGAAGGCTGTGCGGCAACTACCTTAGCGTCATTTGCAGAGTAGAGCTTCCAAGCCTTACCATCGTAACGATAGATAGCCGACTTGTTGGCACCACCATTAGCAGCACGAGCCACAACCTTTGCCTTGGCAGAAGCCTCAGCTACGCTTGTCACCATAGTGTTGAGATACTTGCCGTTGGCACCAGTTGCACCAATAGCATAGCCATACACCACAATGTCCTTGCCGTTAAGGCCCTCGTCAACCAAGCCGTCGGGTACATTAGCAAGACTTCCCTGTTTCTCAGTTCCGTCGATGGTCACATTATAATATTTGTAACCCTTTGAGTTGGTTGTGATAGAGAGGTTGCCCTTGTATGTAACGTAAGCAACATACGGATTTGTAGAATATGCCTCGAAGTCGGCAGCTACAAGATTCTTGGCTGTAGGATTCTTGAAGTTAGGCACCTTGCCTGGAGTAACAACCTTCACATCAAGCTCAGTGTTCTTAGCTGGGAACTGCATCAGGCCACCATAGAGAGTGGTAGTGCCCGAAACAGCCACCTCATCACCAACACTCACATCGCTTGCCTTGTAGACAAGGATATAACCAGTGTTGTCCTTAAGCAAGAAACCAGTCTTATAAGTAGCGCACACGATGCCCTTGACAGAATACTGTCCACCATCGGTATTGGCTATAACATCCGAAATCTTATCATACTTTTCACCCGGAGTCTCACCACCACCAGCAGGCTCAAAGTCAGAGTAAGCATAGTTGACTACATAGATGTCGCCAACCTCTGCATCACTGTGAGAGTTCTTGATTATTTCGGCCAACTTCGACACTGTCTTCGGTGTAAGATAAGTAGCCGATGAGGCACCTTCCCATGCTTCGCTGTAATCATCGTTGGTAAGGGTGTACTCACCCTTAAGCTGATTGAAGTCGGCAATATACTCCGACTTACCTACATACTCGTTGTAAGTTACCTTGAATGTAGAGCCAAGATCGGCCTCCTTATACTTATTATATATATAGGCAGGCAAGAACTGGTCGGCAGTGATAAGATTGCCGAAGTACTTGGTTGAGCCCAACTTAGCCAAAGCCTCAGTATAGGCATTAGTGCCCGACTCAGCATCGAGTTTGGCAGCAAGGTCCTTGTTGGCAGTAAGTCCGGCAATAGTGGCATAGTCGGCATCAGCCAACACAATAGGAGTATTGTTCTTTACATCGGTAATCTGATTGCCGAGATTGAACTGATCCTCATAGTCGTCGCATGAAGCCAGACAAAGAGCAGCAACAGCCGACAATAAATATATCTTTTTCATGTCTTATATATCTTATTATATAATGTGAGTGTATAAAACTTAGAAGTTAATCTTCAGACGTGTGCTGAATGTGCGGCCAAATGTGTAGAAACCATAAATGGTGTTCTCGTTGACAGCACCCGACTGCGGGTTCCATGCCTTGCCAAGATACTGATAGTCGAAGAGGTTGTTGACATTGGCAGAGATAGTTGAGTTCAGACCTGCAATCTTGAACTTGTAAGAAGCATTCACGTCCACCTGGCTTGCTGAAGGAATCTTCCAAGGGTCAACCACAGTGTTGGTCTTGCCAAGACTGAGGTTGCTGCCACTGAGTGAGTAGTAAGCATAGTTGCGGCCATAGAATGTCCAGTCGGCACCAAGACGTATCTCCTTACCAATCTTCACTGTAGCACCAAGAGCAGCTGTTGTCTGTGCAGAACCACCAACGCGCACGCCCTTAAGATTGATACCTGTAGTGAGATGATCCTCAGCACCGATACCACTTGCGATAGCACCATCCTTTGTGAGAGGCTGACCATTGTTGTCGTAAACGTAGCCAGTAGCGTTGCTATCCCACTTCCAGTCACCAATAGAGAACATACCGTTGAGATCAAGCCAATAGAAAGGATTAGCCTTTACCTCAAGCTCAACACCCTTGTGCAGGGCATTAACACCAGTCATGTTGACGAAAGCCTCGGTCTGTGATGTACCGAGAGTAGAGCTCTTGGTCATAGTCTTGTCGAGCCACTTTGTCCAGTAGCCGTTCACATTAACAGTGAGCCACTTCAAGCGATAGCCATAACCTACCTCAAGCGAAACCACCTTCTCGTTCTTAGCATCAGGGTTGGTCACGTTGCTTGCCATAGGGCTAAGGAATGCACCATAGTTAAACTTAGGCGCACGGCTGATGTAGCCAGCGTTGAAGAACACGTTGTGCTGCTCGTTGAGGTTGTAGTTGGCACCACCCTTAACAGTGAATCCAAGATAGCTCTTGGTGTCCGACTTAGCATGCTCCTTATCATAGAACAAGCGGTCGTAACGCCAGTAAGAAGTATTTGACAATGAACCTGAAACGAATGCCGAAAGACCACGCTTAGAGTACTCTGTCTGGAAGAAAGCACCCTCCTGAACTACGTGTCCGTCGAAGTCGCGATATACGGCATCGCCCACACCAAGCTTCTGATAAGCCCATTGTGGATTGGCAGCAGCGCTGTTGTTGGCAGCCTTCACGTTCTTACGGGTTGTATCGATGTAATACTCACCGCCATAGAGGTCGATAATGTCATTGGTATGAGTACCCTTGTATGCACGGAAGTCCACACCACCATAGAAGTCAATGTTAGGAGTGAGCTTTGTTGTATAGGTAGAAACGAGTCCGTACCAGTTGTGATAGTTCTTTGCCTTCGACATGATGAGCATAGAACCGTGCTCCGAAGCAGCATTGATGTCCTGAATAGCTCCATAGTCGAATGTACCGTCGCTCTTGCGGAACTTTGTCTGCAATACGCCATAGTTAACTCCATACCAGTCCTTATAGCTGTAGCCATAGTCGTCGTTACCCTGACCGCTATAACCATAACCACGACCGATAGACATATAAAGCACAGTGCTCAATGATGAGCGGTCGTTGATTTGCCACTGATGGTTAAGGCTGAGCTGTGGCTTGTGGTAAACGTTGTACTCAGATGTGCGACGCTGACCATTGTTGTCGAAACCGTAAGTAGAGTTGTACTTATGATTCTGAATGCCCCACACCTGCTCAGTCATCTTCCAGTCGGCAAGCTTCAATCCATTCTTGCGCTGATAGTGCTCCTGAGGTGCGCCAAAGACTGTGAATGAAAGCTGGTGAGCATCATTTAGACGCTTAGAGATGTTAAGGAAATAAGTATAGCCAGAGAAGTCGGTACCCTGAGCATAGCCATCGCCCCATGTCTTAGATCCGAGCAATGTCATCGACCAGCCGCTCTTTGAAAGACCCGAAGACACAGTGAACATCATCTTGTTCATGTTGTCGTTGCCAATACCATAATAGAAAGAGCCACCCTTCTTAGCCTCAAGTGAGCGAGTAATGATGTTGATAGTACCGCCCACAGAAGGAGACGATACCTTTGATGCGCCAAGACCACGCTGAGTCTGCATTGTACGTGTCACGTCGGTAAGACCAGCCCAGTTCGACCAGTATACAGCCTGGTTTTCCATATCGTTCATAGGAACACCGTTCACCATAACGGCAATGTTGCTGTTGTCGAAACCACGCATGTAGATCTCAGAGTCGCCATAACCGCCACCTTCCTTATTGGCGTGAACACCCGGTGTAGACTTAAGGATTTCTGGGAACTCCTGTGTACCAATCTTCTCCTCAATAAACGACATAGGCACTTGTGAAACAGCCACAGGAGTCTTGCGGGCAACAGCCACCTGTGATGTAACCACTACATCGCCAAGCACCTGTCCGTCGTTCTTCAAGGCAATACTACCAAGCTCGCCCTTTGAATCAGCACCCACCTTAACGGTCTTCTGCTTGTAGCCAATGTACTGAAGTGTAACCTCCTTGGCTCCGCTCACACCCTTAACAACGAAAGCACCGTCGATGTCAGTAACTGTTTTGATACCCTTCACGGTAACCGTAGCTCCAATAAGCGGTTCGCCGGTTTCCGCATCTACAACCTTTCCTCGCAATGTGCCCGACTGTGCCATGACATTCATGGTGCCAGCAACCGTCAGTACTCCAATAAGAGCGAGGCCCTTTAGATGATTTTTCATACCTTAAACGTTTCTTAAATTAAATATATTAACAATCACTAATCTACACAACCAAAAAAAGCAACCACGAAAATCTAAGTCCATGGTTGCTTCTGTATTTCTGCTAAATATTACTCCTGAATATCCCAACCTACAGCCGACGCACCGAGTACAGCAGCTGAAGATCCGTCAAGACCAGACACGAGGAACTTAGCCTTGCCCTTGTAAATCTTGAGCACGGTCTCGTCGTAAGCCTTCTTGATAGGATTCATGATGAGGTCGCCAGCCTTAGTCAAGCCGCCGAAGAAGATGAATGCCTCAGGCGAAGAGAATGCCGCAAAGTTGGCACATGCCTCACCAAGCATTCTGCCTGTGAACTCATAAATGTCGTTGGCCAACTTGTCGCCCTTAGAGGCTGCAACCGACACATCGTAAGATGTAATCTTCGCAGGATCAAGCTCGCGGAGCAATGAAGGCTCATCGCTATTGGTAAGGAACTCACGTGCTGAGCGTGCAACACCTGTAGCCGAGCAATAAGTCTCAAGACAGCCACAACGTCCGCATCCACAAAGACGTCCGTTCTCCTTAACAATAACATGACCAAGCTCGCCAGCGAAACCGTCGCTGCCGTAAACCAACTGACCATTAACTACGATGCCCGAGCCTACACCTGTGCCAAGAGTGATAACGATGAAGTTCTTCATACCACGAGCCACACCATAAGCCATCTCGCCGATAGCGGCTGCATTAGCGTCGTTGGTAAGAGCTACTGGAATGCCGAGCTTATCAGAGAACATCTTAGCCAAAGGCACTACGCCGTCGCGACCCCACTCAAGGTTGGGAGCGAACTCAACACTACCATTATAATAGTTGCCGTTAGGAGCACCGATACCCATAGCCTTAATCTTATCGATACCACCAACCTGGTCGATGATAATCTGCAAAGCCTCAACCGAAGCGTCTACATACGCCTGCGGGTTGTCGCCATAACCCTGTGTCTTGATAGATGTAGTGGCCTTGATGTCGCCACGGCTATCAACGATGCCAAATACTGAGTTTGTACCTCCGAGGTCCAAACCAATAACATACGGTTTCAAAGATTCGTCTGTCATGATTATTTCTTTTTTTGTTATATTTAGTAAATTAATAGTAAAGATTTTCTAATCTTTATCTTAGTGAGTTAAGGGGGCTAACCATCACTCCGTGCATGGGGTGTAGACATGTGCATGAAGTTTTTACTTAGCAAAGGTATTAAAAATGTTGTAATGTAACAAAGTTTTAAGCCTAAAATTTGTCTATATCGTAAAAAATGCGCAATTTTGCACCCGTTATGCAGTTTCCAATCCAATTAGACATATTAGACTTTGTATTCAAAGGAATACTTATCGGCATCATGGCTTCGGCTCCAATGGGTCCGGTGGGAGTGCTTTGCATACAACGCACATTGAACAAAGGTCGCTGGTACGGCCTTATCACAGGTGTCGGAGCTTGCGTGAGCGACATTATCTATGCGCTGTTCACAGGCTTCGGCATGAGTTTCGTTATGGACTTCGTAAGCAACGAGCGCTATCGCTTCATGCTTCAGATTAGCGGCAGCATTGTGTTGCTGCTCTTTGGCATTTATTGCTACCGCTCCAACCCTACTAAGAACATGCACCAGAGCAACAAGACGCAGAAGGGCACACTCGTGCACAACGGCATCACGGCTTTCCTTGTCACTCTGTCCAACCCTCTCATCATCTTCCTCTTCATCTTCCTCTTCGCACAGTTCGCATTCATTGTGCCCAATCGCCCCATAGAGATGACGGTTGGATATGTGAGTGTAGTGGGAGGTGCCATGCTGTGGTGGTTTGGACTCACGTGGCTTATAGATAAGGTACGCGGCAAATTCGACACAAGCGGCATTCTCCTCATCAACCGTGTTGTGGGCTGCATTGTAGTGATATTCTCTATGATTATGCTGCTCGGAACAGTGTTCAACCTTTATAAACTTCCCTACTAAAATATGTTTATAGCTCAAGAATTACGCAAGAAGAGCACAGCAGAGTTTGTGCTCTACATGTGGCAGGTGGAGGACATAATTCGTGCCTACGGCTGTCAGCTGTCAAGAATAAAGAATGAATATATCGCACGTTTCGCCAACTATACCGACGAACAGCGCGAGGAAATGGTCGACTGGTATGGCAACCTCATAACCATGATGAACTCTGAAGGCAAGCGCGAAAAGGGCCATCTCACCATCAACCAGATAGTAGTGCAGGACATGAACGACCTTCACAACCAGTTGCTGCAAAGCTCGCGTTTCCCATTCTACAACTCTGAATATTATAAGGTGTTGCCTTTCATCGTTGAGCTGCGCAATCGTGGCGACAAGGATGTTAACGAGATAGAGACTTGTCTAAACGCTCTCTACGGCACAATGATGCTGCGACTGCAGAACAAGAAAATAAGTCCCGACACTGAACACGCCATCAAAGAAATCTCCATCTTCCTCGGTATGCTCAGCGACTATTATATCAAGGACAAGAACGAAGGACTTAAGTTTGATGACGACGAAGAGTTCTAAGAATACGACAAGGGTCTATATGCCACGATGACGGCGTATAGACCCTTGATTATATTGTGATATTCGTAAGAAACTGTCATACTTTCTGCTAAAAATTCATTAAAAAGGGTGTCTACTTCATGTGTTCAGGTGTCTACTTCCTATCAAGTAGACACTTTTACAGGGGAAGTAGACACCTTTTTCGAATTTTAATTTGTATATTTGCACTCATATCAGGTGTCATATTAGAACACATAACAATAAGAAACAATAAGAAACAACAAGAATTATGACAATGGCTACACTATTTTCCGATTGCTTCGTCTGCCTCCTGAAGCCTAACGTCTTAGGCGGTGGGGGGGTAATTGTGCCGTAACGTTAAGAGAACCACATAGCTGCAAAGCCTTCCGTAGGTGTCTTTCGAGACGCCTGCGGAAGGCTTTTTGCGTTTTAGCATTAACCAACTGAAATAAGGCTTACGATTAACTTTCTTAAAAGAACAAAACATACCATTCAATATATATGAAAGCAATCAAAATATTAACAATGGCAGCTTTGGCAACAGTAGTCTTTGCAAGCTGCTCCAACGAAGATGAATTGGCGCAAAGCAATTATCCTGCGGACAATGTGGTTAGAATCATGACAAGCGTAGATGGCATGAATACCCGTGCCTCTTATGGTAGCAGTACGGCGAAACTCAGTTCGTTCGGCATATGTATCAACAACGCAAGTAATGCCAAGTATACCTATGATAATATCAAGGTAACACAGGAAGGCAGCAATTGGAATCCTGCTACCCAGATGTTGTGGCAGAATTCAACTACAGCTGTTGACATCCTGGCTTATGCGCCATATCAGGATGGAAATAACGGAATCTTCGGAAAGACAGATTATGCCTTTTCTGTACAAGAAGACCAAAGCAAGGCAGATGACTATTCATCCGACCTTATTGTATATAAGCAAACAGGATTCACGCCTGGTTTGGAATTGAATACAAACAAAGCAGTTGAAGTTTCATTCACCCATCTACTCAGTCAGCTGAATCTCACTATCGAGTTAAGAGACCAGTTTAATCAGGATGAAAAAAAGCCTGTTACGTCAGCAACCGTAACTGATGTCAAGGTGGATGGCACCTTTATCCGCAGTAAGGTGAATTTTGCAGCAGACCCTATAAGTGTTCGATTTGACGGTCTGGCACCAAAAGCCATTACTCCTGAAACTGTAGCCTTCACGAAGACGGATAAAACAACCGACCATGCCACCTTCAAATATTCTGCCATTGTGATTCCACAGTGGATTATGGCAGGAACATTCTGTATCTCGTTTAAGGTGAATGGCAATGATTACATCTGGACATCCACCAGCGATGTGAATTTTGTATCTGGTAAGAAACATGACCTGCTTCTGTTAGTTGGTAAGGATGTAGTGCAAGGGGGTGCCATAAGTGCGAAACCTTGGGAAGAAGGAACTACTGGAACAACTGGTAGTTTAGAGACAGATTAAAGAATTGTTTGACATTTAAAATAGACAAGATATGAAGATTACAAAATATATGGGAGCATTTGCAGTTATAGCAATGCTTGCCGCTTGCTCTACAGATGAAGAGCAGGGCACTAACACTGCCGCCAATGAGGTGAAGATTGCTGCCACCGTTGGTGGAAACAGCATTTTTACCCGTAGCAATCCATTGGGTACAAAAGCGGAACAAGAAAGCTTTAATGAGAACGATGCCATCAGCGTAACGACTGAGGGTAAAACTGTGGTTTATACCAAAAATAAGGACGGACAATGGGCGAATGCGAATGACTATCTGGTCTGGACGGGTAATACCCAGACTTTCGAGGCTTGTTATCCTGAGAAGGCGGATGAAAGTACCACCAATTCTTTCTCTGTAGGTTATGTCTCAGCAGACCAATCTACAGTTGACAAAATAGAGAAGTCTGATTATATGACATGCAGAAAAGAGATAGAAAAGAAAGATATTCCTACCGACAGACAGTTGACATTGAACTTGGAACGTCAGACGGCTCGTGTCATTATCAAAGCAAGCGGTTTTGGAGATGAGTTCAAAGATCTTAACCCTACACTTTCTGCCGTAGAAGTTTATTCTAAGCTGAAAGTTCCTGCAGGAGATGGTGACAGCTACGCAGCTATCAAAGCATATCAAGCAACAGACGAAAGTGGCAAAAATGTGTTTTATGCTTTGGTATCCCCTGGAGCTGCCAATTCTACAGAGAAATTCCTCAAACTCACTGTGACATACAATGATAGTGAGGGCAAACCTACTCAGACTAAAGTTCTGGATGTAACTGGAATTCCTGCTCTAGAAAAAGCCAAGAGCTATACCTATGATGTAAAAATAGGTAAGGACAAAGCTACAATAGGAAGTGTAAGTGTTGCGGATTGGGGTAAAGGAGATGCAATTACCGGTGGCGATGCTGTAACAACTACAGAAAATGCCGTACTAATTATAAAAAATGCTTTGGCTGCGGGCAATACGAACATTGAAATCAGGAATTTGCCTGCAAATGCAGATAATAGTGTGTTTAATGCTATAAGAGAAGCTCTAAGCAGTGCAAGTGAAGGCAGTATAGATTTAACTGTTTACGGAGTTGAGGCTTTGCCTAGTGCATTTACGTATTGTCAAGCGCTGAAATCAATTAGCTTGCAAAATGTAAAGAGTATAGACTGGTATGCTTTTCGGGAGTGTAATGGTCTTGAAACAATCTATGCTCCGATAGTTTCATCTATAAGTGACTATGCCTTTTTTAATTGTCGAATGTTAAAATCGGTGACATTAGGTAATATTTCCACTGCAGGTTTCCGTATCTTTGAAGGTGTACCTACTGAAAATGTAGATTTAACTTTGTCAAAAGATCAAAAGGTTATGACAGGAAGTGATTATGAAGGGTGGAAATCTGATGAATCTGAGAAGTATGCAAATTCTCCGGATCATAAACAACGACAATTTCTTGGAAAAATATTCAAATCCATAAAATGTGGACGTAATACATATTAATAACAATTTAGAAATTAATAACATTAGATAAACTCCTAAGCTGGGCAGGAGTACAAGGTGCTCAGCAAACATAGTCACCCGCACCTCACGGGAAACGACAAGGGTCTATATGCCACGATGATAGGTGGGCGTATAGACCCTTGGTTATATGGAGATATTCGTAATCTACATCTCCGCTTTCAGCAGCTTTATCTCCTCTGCCGTCAGCCCCGTCATATCCATGATAGACGCTTCATCCATACCCTTTGCCAGCAT
>OBRN01000194.1_pt1 | contig 16057 bp, 13 predicted proteins | sample 1475621 | NCBI WGS metagenome assembly OBRN01 (sample SAMEA3360684, study PRJEB22359) | human gut metagenome | biome: ENVO:urban biome; feature: ENVO:human-associated habitat; material: ENVO:feces | place: Bangladesh | collected 2011 | reverse complement strand
GGCTCTCTCGAAGGCGACCCGTCCAACAGTAAAGACGAGCTGCTTTTCACTTATGGACAATTGGAGGTGTTGGAGGCTAAGGCTAAGAAGAAGTCTGACAATATCTTCACTCCCGAGGTGGGCAACATGAACGTCAATATGGAGACTTTCAGCAGCAATGTGGAGTTCAGACAGAGCAACAAGAGCCGCGACTTCGTAACCGAGGCCGACGAGAATGGCGACGAGGAGGAGCAGAAGCAGATGAGCTATATCAAGACTGGCAAAATTCTGCACTACCTTTTCTCTACCATCAACACCACCGACGACATCGATACGAGTCTCGCTCAACTCGAAATGGACGGACTTATCGAGGAGAGTGGCACAAGCATTGAACGGCTTCGCAAGATGCTGCACAAGAGATTTGCCAACAAGCAGGTGGCCGACTGGTTCTCTTCACGATGGACCTTGTTCAATGAGTGTACCATTCTCGACTATGATGCTGCTACCGACACCGTGCACGAGCATCGTCCCGACCGTGTAATGAAGGACGAAAGCACTCAAGAGGTGGTGATTGTCGACTTTAAGTTTGGCTCGCCCAAGCCTGAATATGTGGAACAGGTGAACCGCTATATCGCACTCACCCGAAGCATGGGCTACGAGAATGTGAAAGGCTATCTGTGGTTTGTTTATTCAAACAGGATAGAGCAAGTGGAATAAAAAAAACTGACATCAATTGCTGATTGTCTGTTCTACCAACGGTAAACTATGAATTCAACAAAGACATTCCTGGAGTACGTCTCCGAGGACATCATAAACAAATGGGGAACCAACCTCTCGCGGGTGGCTGTGGTGTTCCCCAACAAGCGTGCCGCTCTCTTCATGAACGAGCATTTGGCACGCTACGCACAACAGCCTATGTGGAGCCCTGCCTACATTACCATTAGCGACCTGTTCCGCCGACACTCCGACTTGCAGGTGGGCGACTCCATTAAGCTTATATGCGACCTTCACAAGTCGTTCATTAAATGTACTGGTCTCACCGAGTCGCTCGACCACTTCTATGGTTGGGGACAACTCCTCTTGGCCGACTTCGACGACATCGACAAGAACATGGCCGATGCCGACAAGATTTTCTGCAATCTCAAGGACATACACGAGCTTGACGACATTTCCTATCTCGACGACGAGCAAAGGGATATGCTCAAACGTTTCTTCGCCAACTTCAGCGACGACCATGAGTCGGAGCTTAAGCGTAGATTCCTTAGCTTGTGGAGCCATTTCAGCGACATCTACCACGACTACAACGCACGCCTCTCCCAGCAAGGATTGGGCTATGAGGGCGCCGTCTACCGTGAGGTGGCTACCAAGGACGACCTTACGTTCAAATACGACCGCTACATCTTCGTGGGCTTCAACCTTCTGCAACAAGTGGAACAGAAACTCTTTGCCAGACTGAAAAAGATGGGCAAGGCCTACTTCTATTGGGACTTCGACGAATACTATATGCCTCGGCACAAAACGTCGAGTGCCACCGACGCTGGCCATTACATATCTATGTATCTTGAGCATTTCCCCAACGAGCTCGACACTCGCTCTATGGACATCTACGGCAATATGCGCAAGCCTAAGCTTATTAGCTATCTCACGGCTGCTACCGAGAACATACAGGCAAGATACGTGAGCCAATGGCTCCGTGGGCAACAACGCTACAAGGACGGTAGACATACGGCTGTGGTTATGTGCGACGAGAATATCTTGCTGCCCGTGATGCACAGTCTGCCCAACGAGGCCGACAAGGTGAACATCACAAGCGGTTTCCCCTTGGGCATGACTCCAGTGGCTTCGCTCATTTCAGAGCTATTCGACCTCTACACCTCTGGCTCCATCAACAGCAGCGGCCGCTACCGCACGTTCCTTGTCTCTAAAGTGCTCACTCATCCCTATGCCCACTACATCTCGGAGGAGGCGAAAACGATATTCCAGAAACTTAAGGACGAGCATATATTCTATCCCGACCGTCTGCAACTCACAATGAACGACGAGGACGAGGGACTGAGCCTGCTGTTCCCTAAGTCTACCAACTTCACCGCAATTGACAACTCACCCAACGCTCCTATCATCAACATTGGCAACATTGCCTTGCTGCAACAGATTTGTGCCTTGATAAAACGTGTGGGAGTGAAGGCTAAGGACGAGAGCGACGCCTTGTTTCAGGAGTCTTTATTCCGTATGTACACCATCATTAACCGTCTGGAGCAACTTGCCTCCTCGGGCGACATGGATGTTGACATCACTACTTTGCGAAGACTCACCAAACAGCTCATCACCACTACCACAATTCCGTTTCATGGCGAACCTGTTGTGGGCATACAGATAATGGGTGTGCTGGAGACTCGAAACCTTGACTTCGACCATGTGCTGCTGCTGTCGTGCAACGAGGGCAACATGCCTAAGGGCGTGAACGACGCTTCGTTCATACCATATTCCATACGCAAGGCTCACGGACTTACCACCATCGACAACAAGGTGGCTATCTACTCCTACTATTTCCACAGGCTCTTGCAACGAGCCCAAGACGTTACCATTGTCTACAACAACACTACCGACAACGGACAAACGGGCGAGATGAGCCGGTTTATGCTGCAACTCATGGTCGACGGCACTCACAAGATTAGCCATTTTAATCTGTTGGCGCAAAACGCCACATCGCCTCTTGTCACCAAGGCTATCACTAAGGATGCCAACATTCAGCAGATGCTTGACAGCATGACGAGCATTTCGCCTTCTGCCATCAACCGATACATCATGTGCCCGCTCATCTTCTTCTATCAGGATGTGGTGAAAATTCTACAGCCCGACTGTGATGACGACACTGTGGACAGCCGTATGTTTGGAAACATCTTCCACAAGGCGGCTCAGTTTATCTACGAGAATGTGGCAAGCCGAAAGGGAATTGTCGAGAAGACGCATCTGCAGAAATATCTCAACGACAAGAAACTGATGGAGAGTGTGGTGGACCGTGCCTTCAACGAGGAACTCTTCAAACTGCCGGCATCGGCTGCTGCCAACACTACACGTCCACCTGAATACAACGGATTGCAGATTATCAACCGCAACGTGATTATCGAATATCTGCAGCAACTTCTCAAGACCGACCAGCGCCTTGCCCCTTTCACCATTCTTGGCATTGAGAAGAAGGCCTACAACTACATCGTCTTCGAAACGATGGATGGCACTAAGCGCAAGCTTAGCATAGGCGGAGTGATCGACCGTCTTGACTTGGTGACCGACAAAGCCACGGGCGAACAAACAATAAGGGTGATTGACTACAAGACGGGAAGTCCTTTAAAGTCGACAATAAAGAATATGGAGGAAGTGTTCGCTGGCCTCAGCAGCAAGCATTCCGACTACTATCTCCAGACGTTTCTCTATGCTTTCATTGTCAACAATTCGAGCAAGCTTAATCCCTCTCGAAACAATGTGAGTCCTGCCTTGCTTTTCATCAAGCAGGCTTCAAACGAAGACTACGACCCCGTGCTTGATATCGACGCTCACAGAATATCCGACATCGGCATATATCAGGCTGAATACATGAAACTGCTGAAAGAAAAGCTCTGCGAGATTTTCAGCAAAGAGGTTCCTTTCACTCCTACTGAAAATAGTGGGAAATGTAAAAATTGCACATACAGGAAATTGTGCGGAAAGTAAAAAAGTGAAGAGTGAAGAGTGAAGAGTGAAAAATCCATTTCTCCATAAATTTCCCCTCTTCACTCTTCCCTCTTCACTCTTCACTCTTCACTCTTCACTCTTCCCTTTCCTAAAATGGTGCCGGTTCACCAAACGGTCCCTCATCAGGCAATCCGCCAAAGGCATCGGGTGGCAAAGGCATATCGCCAGCATTCATCTTGCTGCCGATAATCTCCGAACCAACGGGAGGCATATCATTCAGAGGAGCCGACTGCTTCACTGGGTCTTGGAAGCGAGTAAACTCTCCACGGAATGTAAGCAGCACATCACCCGTGGCACCCTTACGGTGTTTGGCAATGATAATCTGAGCCATACCGCGAAGGTCATTGCCCTTCTCGTCCGTAAGGATATGATAGTATTCCGGACGATGCACAAAGAGCACCATATCGGCATCCTGCTCAATGGCTCCCGACTCACGAAGGTCGCTAAGCTGAGGACGCTTACCCTCAAGTCCCTCACGGTTCTCAACAGTACGGTTCAACTGCGATAGAGCCAGGATAGGTATGTCAAGTTCCTTGGCAAGTCCCTTGAGCGACTGCGAAATCTTCGACACCTCCTCCTGGCGGCTTCCGAAACGCATACCGTTGGCATTCATCAGCTGCAAGTAGTCAATCATTATTATCTTCACACCCTTCTCGCGCACAAGTCGGCGTGCCTTGGTGCGAAGCTCAAATATCGACAGACCCGGAGTATCGTCAATGAAAAGAGGAGCACCCTGAAGGTTACGGATGTTCTTGTCCAATCTCTCCCACTCGTCTTCCGAGAGCTGACCGTTAAGCATCTTGTTGCCCGGTATCTCACACACATTCGAGATAAGACGGTTGACAAGCTGCACATTGTTCATCTCAAGCGAGAAGAAGGCAATAGGGGTGTTGTAGTCCACGGCAATGTTCTTTGCCAGCGAGAGGGCAAACGAGGTCTTACCCATCGCAGGACGTCCTGCTATAATCACAAGGTCGCTGCTCTGCCATCCACTCGTCTTCTTGTCGAGCTCCTCATATCCAGTAGGCACACCCGTAAGACCTCCGGCATTGGCCGAAGCCTTCTGAAGTATTTCTATGGCACGCGTGATAACGGGGTCCACCTGCGTGTAGTCCTTCTTCATGTTGCGTTGCGAGAGTTCAAACAGCGAGCCCTCTGCCTCCTGCATCAGCTCATCTACGTCTTGAGTCTCGTCGAAGGCCTTTGTCTCCACAACACTCGCATAGGAGATAAGCTGGCGTGCAAGAAACTTCTGAGCGAGAATCTTGGCGTGATACTCTATATGGGCCGACGAGGCAACATGCGAGCTAAGCTCCACAATATATGGAGCTCCACCCACCTCGTCTATTGTTCCCTCGCGCTTCAGCTCGTCCACCACAGTCATAATGTCCACAGGGTTCTCATTCATCGAGAGCGTCTGTATGGCATTATATATCTTCTGATGTCGAGGCTCATAGAAAGTCTCTGGTCGCAAGGTCTCCGACACCATCGAGAAGGCATCCTTGTCGATCATCAAAGCACCGAGCACCACCTTCTCTATGTCCACCGCCTGTGGTTGCAGATGGCCGTAGTTCTTGTCAAAAGCCTTCTGGGCAGGACGTGCGGTCGATTTGCCTTGCGGTCGGTTGTCAGTATTTGTACTTGGCATAAGTTCTTTTAAGGATTATTTATCCACTCTGTTATTCTCTGGGAACACCACGGTAGGCTTAAACTCCTTAGCCTCCTCAAAGTCCATTAGCGCGTAGGACATGATTATCACGGTGTCGCCCACCTGCACCTTGCGTGCTGCTGCTCCATTAAGGCAGATGCAGCCCGAGCCTCGCTCACCCTTGATTATATAGGTGTCAAAACGCTCGCCATTGTTGTTGTCTACAATCTGCACCTTCTCTCCGGCTATCATATTGGCCGCGTCCATAAGGTCTTCGTCTATGGTGATGCTTCCCATATAGTTGAGGTTGGCTTGAGTCACCTGCACGCAATGCAGCTTCGACTTGAGTACTTCTATCATCATAATGATTTATGTGGAAAAAGTATTTTTGCTTTATCTTTATTATTTGTTCTTGTATGTTATGTGGTCGATAAGACGTATCGGTGTCTTGCCACAATACACAGTTATGCAGCCTGCTATGTAGTCGCTGTCCTCCCAGTTCTCCACGTCGAGCAAGGTGTTGCCATCCACAATCGAGAAGTATTCCACCTCAAGACCGTCCACAGCATTAATGTCGCTCACCACCTTGTCGTGGGTCTCCTTCAGTGTGTGGGTCTTGCCATACTCCACACTATTCTTCAATGCCTCATAAATCTTTGGGGCAATGGCACGCTCGTCGGCAGAAAGCAAGGTATTGCGCGAACTCTTGGCAAGCCCGTCCGCCTCGCGCACAGTCTCACACTCCACAATCTGGAGCTTAAGGTCGAGATAGCGCACAAGAGCCTTTATCACTGCTATCTGCTGCCAGTCCTTCTCGCCAAAATAGGCACGGTCGGGACGCACTATATAGAACAAGCGCGACACTACCTGACACACTCCATTGAAATGGCCCGGACGATGAGCACCCTCCATAACGGTGGTTACAGGCGGAAAAGCAAACTGGCGTTTGTCGGGAGTAGGATACATCTCTTCTACCGATGGGGCAAACACATAGCTTGCTCCACACTCCTCAAGCAGACTGCAGTCGGCATCAAGAGTGCGAGGATAACGCTCCAAGTCGTTCTTGTCGTTGAATTGGGTAGGATTGAGAAAAACCGAAACTACCGTCACATCATTCTCCTTAACACTACGTTTCACCAAAGAGGCGTGGCCCTCGTGAAGCGCGCCCATTGTCGGCACCAGTCCGACTGTCTTACCTTCTTTACGAACTTCAAACAACTCATTCTGAAGTTCAACAATACTTCTGAAAAGTTTCATCTTAACTATTTTTTTTAAAGCCTATGGCTTGTCGTCTTTTCAATTATCGGTGCAAAATAACAACTTTTTTCTTAAATATAAAAGAATAACTCTAAAAATATATCAAAACAACCTATTAATTAGCGTTATTCAAGAAAAACAACCGATATCTGAACTTTTTTTTGTACCTTTGCAGTCGGACGTGCGCATGTACACATCATGCAAACCTATCTGTTGCGCATGACTATGCAAACGCCCAACATAAAAATATATAAAGAGCATGGCAAAGAAAATCTTATTCATCAATCAGGAAATATCCCCGTATGTTCCAGAGTCTCCACTTTCAGTAATGGGAAGAGATCTTCCAAGCAAGATGCAGGAAGAAGGATTGGAAATCCGCACATTCATGCCTAAATGGGGCAACATCAACGAGCGTAGAGGTCAGTTGCACGAGGTGATTCGTCTGTCGGGCATGAACCTCGTCATCGACGATACCGACCACCCGCTGATTATCAAGGTGGCTTCTATACCGCAGACACGACTCCAGGTTTACTTCATCGACAACGACGACTATTTCCTTAAGCGCAAGATGGCTACCGACGACAATGGTGAGGAATACGACGACAATGGCGAGAGAGCCATCTTCTTTGCACGTGGCGTTTTGGAGACTGTCAAGAAGCTCCGCTGGTCGCCCGATGTAATCCATTGCCAGGGATGGATGGCCTACATAGTGCCTCTGTTCATCAAGGCTGCCTACAACACCGAGCCGGCATTTGCCGAGACTAAGGTTGTCACTTCTGTGTTCAAGGATGGACTCACCAAGAATATTGGCGACAACTTCAAAAACTGCCTTGTGTTCAAGGACATCACTGTTGACAGCCTGTCCGACTATAAGGACGACTTCGACTATATGGAGTTCTGCAAGCTCGCTATCGACAACAGCGATGCCGTGGTTGAAGCCGAGGATGGTGCCAACCCTGAGCTTATCGAATACGCCAAGAGCAAGGGATTACCCGTACTTGCCTATCCCGGAGAAGATTACACCGAGGCATACAAGGCGTTCTACGAGGCTCTGTAATTAGAGGGGGTAGAAAATAGAAAAACCAATAATATTTGTATATATTATGAACATCAAATACTGGGCAAGCCTTGCGCTTGCCTCTTTTTTCCTTGTGTCATGCGACGATACTACCGACAACATCGGCTCGTCGCTCATCGACAATGTGGACAAACTGCACATCACTACCGACACGTTTACCGTATCTACACGCTCCATTGTTGCCGACTCTGTCCTCTCACGCAACATGACTGGCTATCTTGGCAAGGTGCGCGACCCTGAGACAGGAGCCTATCTCTCGAGCAGCTTCATGACTCAGTTCTATTCGCCCGAGAATTTCTCCTTCCCCGACAAGGACAGCATACAAAGCCGTGACGAGCTGGGCGAGGTAATGGCCGACTCATGCGATATCCGACTCTACTATAACGGATTCTATGGCGACTCTCTTGCCACAATGAAGATGTCGGTTTACGAGCTTACAAAGCCTGTTGAGGAACAGAAGTTTTTCTACTCTAACTTCAACCCCGAGAAGGAGTATATCAACGGCAACGAGAACAAGACTAATAAGGTGTACACTCTGGTCGACCTTAACGTCGACGAGAAAACACGCTACAGTAAAGACTATATGCCGGCAATACGCATCTCTCTCGACAAGGAATATGGCACTAAGATTCTCAAGGCTTATTACGACAATCCTAACGCCTTCAAGAATGCCTACTCCTTCATACACGATGTGATGCCTGGCTTCTACTTCAAGAACGTGGGCGGATTGGGCTCTATGGCCTATATCTCGCTTAGCCAGCTCAACGTCTACTTCCGCCACAAGACAACTACCACTGCTTCCGACGGAACCAAGCGCGACACCATTATCACTTCGGTTGGTGCTTTCCCAGGAACAGAGGAGGTGCTTCAGACTACGACTGTGAGCAACGACAAGTCTACTCTGCAGAAGCTCGTCAGCGACAACTCTTGCACATATCTCAAGAGCCCCGCAGGCATCTTCACCGAAATGCGCATTCCAGTGAAGGATATTGTGGAGAAGCAATACATAGGCGAGGATGGCAAGACCTATAGCCATAAGAACGACACTATCAACTCGGCTAAGGTGGTGCTCACTCGCATCAACAACGCCCAGGACAGCGAATACACACTTGCCATTCCTCAGACGTTGCTGATTCTGCCTAAGGCCGACATGTACTCGTTCTTCGAGAAGAAGAAGGTGGCCGACTTCAAGACGTCGTTCCTTGCCACCTACAATAGCTCGACCAACACCTACACGTTCAACAACATAGGCGGTCTTGTGAAGTATCTCTACGAGAATGGCGACCGAACCAAGGCCGATTGGGACAAGGTGGTTATCATACCCGTGAAAACAACCTACAACACCACATCAACCACCAAGGAACTTATTGCCGTCAATCACGACATGTCGCTTACAAGCACCCGACTCGTTGGTGGTCCCGAAAGCAAGTATGGCGACATTAAGATTAGTGTCATCTACAGCAAGTTCAAATAAACCGTCTGGTCATCATATTTTTCAACATAAAGAGAAATGGCAGACAACTTTCTTGAACGCCAGCGACGCGACTACGAGGAGCGCAAGCAACAATGGCAGAAGAGCAACACTAAGAAAAGCGTCAGCGTAGCGGCAATACTCAGGAAGTCGCGCGAACGCTTCAACAATGACTGAGCACATAGCTTAATATACAGCAAAGGCGGATGCCCGAGACCAAAAGTCTTGAGCATCCGCCTTTGCTATATTTATGCCTATGCTATCCAAACATCCAAGCCTCACCATAGGCTTCACGTCAACCTCTTCTTGGCAACCATGACGTAGGAATCTCCTTGTAGTTCATGTCACCGGCATCGGTCATATCTATCAGTTTCAAGTGCCACGCATCCTTTCCACGACGTTCACCATATATAAAATACACCTTGTAGGGATTGTCACGCATTATCAGATACTGATCCATAAACTGGAATATCCTTTCATTAGCCATACACTCCCTGCCATGCAACGGAATGCCAGCCATGTCTCTGTACTTATAGAAATAATAGTTATGGCCCACTCTCAGCATGTCCATAAACCCGACACGCTCAACCACCGGCCTTCTGTCAAACTCCTGCATGGTATACAGATTCACCCATGTTGTCGTCTCCTCTCCTGCAAACACCACCTCCGCAATATTGTCGTCCGAGAGCCTCACACTCGTCAAGCCCTCCAATATCACACGATGGCTGTTGTTGCTTATGGCATATTCTCCGGTAAGATAATGCTCGCAGACGTATGCGTCCTTACTGTCAAACTCCTTTCCTCTATTCTTGTTTACAGCATAATAGGCATAAGTCACAAGGCACTCCTCCCCATTGATAGTTTTATGTATACCACCGCTCAGCGGCCTGCGCTTCTCTCCCGTGATATAATTACTGTCATGGGTAGCAATCTCCTGCATAGAGCCGCTTGCATTATCCATATACACATACTGCTCCTTGGCTCCAACCGTCATTGCCGACCATGGAACCCTCATACCAACATACACAACACTCCCATTCACATTGTGCATCAAGTAGTACTTCTTTATGCCATGCTCCGTCCTACTGGCCAACCGCCAGTTAAACCTCATATCATCGTATGTTGTATATTCCATCATGTATCTTCGCGACACTTAAAAATTTACATCAAATGCGCTTGCGCACAATTCAACACTCAAAACTCAAGATTGTGCTTCTCGCAACCAGTAGCAGGTAGTGGTTTCGCTCCACAGGCCCAAGCCTATTCATTCATACCTGCTTTACCTTATTACATTCTATATTACATTCATTCTTGAATACTATAACTCTTTACTTCGTTCCTTTCATTACTATTATGGTATTTACAATAATTGAGAGACTTTATCTAACTCTTCTAATATTTTCAATATTCCTTCCGCATGAAAAACAAATGAAAAGTTACTCTTTAATGCAGTTTTATTTCCATGCATATACGCATTTCTCGCCAGAATCATTTGTTTTCCATCATAGATTAACTTTGTGTCGCTTGTAGCTAATTGTGTACTTATTAGGTCCTCAAATTTTTCAGGAGTATTACTTCCTACTGCTGACAAATGTTTGCACAACAACGGAATAACGAACTCAAAAGCCACAAATGTATAAGCAAAGCTGTTTTTATTATTAGTTCCCGTTATTTTCAGCAACTGATGAAATGCCATATCTAATTGGGCGATAGTTTCCTTTTTATTATTCTCATTTAATCGAGGTGAAGCATTAATATTTTCCTTTATGCCCTCCACCAACTTGTAACTCTTACGCAAGTAACTTCGGCGATAGCAATATCCTATAGTTTTTACGAGATGCTTTGCATTTTCTTTTGATTCTTCTTTAGAAAAATGAAATAGCGGTGACTCTTTTAGGTAATATTCATCAGCTCCATTGTCGATTAGAGCTTTCAGATTCCATGATTTACTAGAAGCAGTAAATATTATCACTTGATTTCCTGGATTGGCCTGTTTGATACCTTGCAAAACTTTCATTCCAGAGAAATCCATAACATTTAAATCTTTATTCTCCTCACAAGCCATCAAACGCAAATCCAAAAATATTACATCATAATAACCTTCTTTCAGTTTATTCCTAAGGTCCTTTGGAAGAGCGTTATACGATGCTGTTTCTTTGTCGTGAACATCAAATGCTTCTACATCTCTGACACAACACATCAACACTTCTTTCCAACCTTCATTTCCTTTGTCGTCAATCAGCAGATACTTTCCTCCTTTTTGTTTGTCTTGCTTAGGTATAAGATTGGCATCCTTTTTCTCATTGTCAGACGTATCTTCCAAAACATCACGTATATCCATATTCTTTATTACAGAATATCTGAAAAACATATTCTTTTCTGCTTTTCGCAATATCTCAGAAATACAATTTGTGTCCTTCGACACAAAGCGATTAAGAGCCATCAATCCCCATTCGTTTGCCAACGAATGATGACCGTATGTTGCATATTCTTTAATATTTATTCTATTCAAGAATCCCGACTTAAAAGTGTCACAAGTCAATAGCGGAGTATTAGCTAAACAAGAATCCAAATCTTCAACGCTACAGATGGCAAAACCCTCTGTTTGTAGAATTTGTGAATATGGAAAATAGCGATAAAAACTATCTATTGATTGCTCGGTTACTCCAATAATACGCGCCAAAACAGCCTTGTGCAATTGTTCACACATCAGTCGTATTGTGAATGCCATTTGAATGCCACGTTTGGCATACTCGTCCAAATCGAGAATGATAGTGTCTGTAGTTGAATCTATAGTTGATATTATTATATCATCAATATCCTTATCATCATCTATAGCATAGAATTCGCATTTGTTAGCCTGTTTCAACAATTGGCAGCTACTTAAATTTTCTTCATTGCCAAATACAACAATGTTGTTTGGACTACTCGTTTCCAAATAGTCATTTGAAAATATTTCCAAGTCTACTTTGCCAACATTCTTATAATGCAGAACAAAATGCTTCAGTCGTTTATAAAACGTCTCTTTTGGCATCCCATATATTATTTGAGATCCTTCATCGTAATCGATGGTAGTACAACCTTTAGAATATTTCACTAATGGTATTTCATCCATTAAATCTTCTATGCCCTCCACCAACATCGAAGCTTGTTCCCAAACCCCATTGTCTTTTATAGCCAAGGATGAATGATAGCAGATGCAAGCTGCTTCATGAAAATCCTCCACCTTTGTTTCTTTACTCGGTTTCACCCATCTAACAACATCGTTGTATATGCCAGCCTCTATGTAGCCGCAGGCTTTAGACAACTCCCCATACTGGTTATCGTCAATTATATATATCATTTTATTACCATTCATAGTATATCAGTTTGATTTTATTTTATAGAAAACAAATTCATGAGTAAACCCAATTGTCTGTTCTGCTATTTCTTCTATCTCTTTCACACCTTCACTTCTTAATATATTCCAACGTAAGTTTTTGTCGTTCCATTTGGATATGATGGTCCAGTTACAATAACTTCTCATCTTTTCCTTTATAACTCCGAAATCACCGGCACCTTCATTTAACCTTTTAATAGCATCGTTTATATCTGCCGAGGGAAACGACCCAACCTGTGTAAACTGGATTGTGTACACTATCCAGCCATTCATAGAAGATCTCGTGCATGAAATTTTTAGTTCTTTATGTTCTGGATACTGTCTAAACATTAACAACACATGCACCAGACACCAACGCAACATATATACATTGGTGTAAAAGTCTGCTTTTTTTAATTCCTTTGAATCATAGTCAAATACAAACTGTGTATTCTGCCCTTCAAGGGCTTTTATCAAATCAAACAGTTTAGGTGACCTTATTCTTATTGTATTTCTGAATATATCTATAATGTCTCCATATCGTTTTATAGGATGTTCTTTCTTTTTTTCCCAATCATTCCATGTCTCCGTATGTAGCTTCTCGTCATAACCAAGCCATCCTTTTATATTGTTACTGACACCAGACATAAAAGTATGCACTAAGCTGTATAGTGACTGTGGTATATTGGGATGTCCCTTTGCTTCTTCGTTAAAAACGGTCCTACATTGCTTGAGAAGTTTATCTATTGTCCAACTTGCATCAGGAAAATCATGAGTCAAAAATTTTAATCCATTTGGTTCTTCAAATAAATGCAAGACTTCATATGTAGCCTCAATATCATGTTTCTTGACTTCCCTCTTGTTTTCTTCCTCTATTATATTTTCACAATCAATATTCTTCTTCGTGCCTTTTCCTAACAGTTTGTCCAATCGTGAACGCAGAGACATATACAAGGGATTCTTACATCCCTTTATCATTTTCAGATATTCAATTTTTCCATCAAGAACATTTTCCAATGAAACGAACTCACCATACGTCCTATGTTTTACATATGCATTATGATACAATGCATATTTTTGACTTGCAACCGCATAACTATAGCATTCCCACATAAATAACAGTGATCGAATCTCCCTTACATACGCTTTAGGAACATTCACCTTATCACTAATTACAAGCCCCGTAACCTCTTGATGCCCTCCACGCTTTTGTAACTTCACTTTTGATGTGTTTAAAGTAAAATGTTCATCTTCGATGATATGGCGTAGTTCTTTACAGAAATCTCCATCGTGTTGATATACATTGTGCATACTGCTGAATGTTATATCATCAGCATAACGTGTATAAGTCAATCCAAACCGTCGTGCTACACCTGAGAGTTTCCAATCCAAACGTTCACATACAATATTTGATAACATAGGAGACGTAGGGGCTCCTTGTGGCAAGACATATCGTTTAGTTCCTTTCTCGTCTTCTATCTCCATAGAACAAAGACCAGCAATAACACTTGCAACCTCTTTAGTCAGACACAAAGGTCGTAATTGTAGCTTTTTCCATACTCTTGCTTGGTCTATGCTTGGAAAAAAATCTTGTAGATCTACATTAAAGATGTAATTCTTACCTATATGAAGTGATGCATTATCAACTATAGACTTACCTCGAACAAAACCTGTTACATTGTCTTTTGGATAATACATTAATTCTAATAGATAGTTAAGACATTTCTGTATTTCTTTCAACCCTCTTATCGGAGCTGATATATGTCTATAGCCTCCTGATTTCTTAGGTATTTCGAAAGAGACATAATTACGGACTGATCTTTTCGGTGAGGAGAAATAGCAATAGTTCTCCCAAGAAATCGGATAGTATTCCACCCCAAATTCTTTTGCCATATTTTGTTTAATGATATTAAGAACATAGTGCAAATCCCTTGACGTAGTCATGGTACTTATCCTTTTTCTAATTATCCTATCATCCATAATTATTCCCTTTATTTAAAAAGAGAGCCTTCGAGATTTCTCTTCTTTATTTCACACGCGCAAGGCGAAATCGCTGGCGTGAACGTCTAAACATTGTTTATTCTCCAAAACTGAAGAACATCAGTCAAATCTACGACTGACGGCGCAAAAGTTTATCTCTCAGGCTCTTTTATATTTTACTATCCTTCATCATATCATGGTAGTATACCAACATTGCGCTTCGCGCATAGTGTTAACTGTTAACGCATAACAAAATGAAATTTTGAGTTTTTTGCCCTTTCAAATCAAGAGTCTGTTCTCATCCGCAGGTACAGGTATGCCACCCTTACCAGAAAGTTCTTTCATACGTGCCAAAGCATTTTTAAATGCTAAACTATCCGTTATTTTCTCATTCTTAAAACGAGAAATGTTAGAAGAAATGTGCTTATTATTTTCTTTAGAGCCTTCCAATGCCGAAGTTTCTGCTAATGATTGCGACAATAAAGTTATCAACGTTATTTTATCTTCCTTTGCCCAATTCTTCACTTCATTCCAAATTGGAGTGTTCTGTATATTGTTATTTGTCAATATCATAATAAATCCTCCTAATTTTAATAATTACAAAGAGATGTCTATACCAATTGCAAAGATATAAAATAAATCTGAAACGACAATATTTGAAGATATATTTTATAAGCCTTAAGGCTATCCTCGTATTCCATGAGTTCTGCCCTTGTGAACTTGGCTATTTCGGCTTCTGCAAACAATACACATCGAATATCGCCTTACGATCGGTATGTACGCAACCATTCAAAACTCAACATTGCGCTTCGCGCATAACTTTCTCCACCTCTTCCAATGGCACATTCAACATACGAGATACATAAAGCGGAGTAATGACATCCATGCTTCCCGACTGGCGTTCCATGCCAATCAGATACTCGATGTTCTTTTTCAAATCCCCAAGACTATTTGAGAATGTAGCTGAAGTCTGTTCCTTGTTTTCCGCTTCCTTTTCAAGCGTCTCACTTCCATCCTCACCATATTTACCGTCCTTTGCCTCGTATATGACCGATGGTTCCAGTATTTCCACTGTATGCCATGCACCTTGTGGCACAACACAGCCATAATTTCCAACGGTGGGGTCAAGATAAATACGCTCAATCTCGTTTCCGTTTTCATCACAAATAACCTCCATAATCTAACCGCACAAAAGCAAAACATTCTTTTTCTCATCGTTCAGTGACAATAACCTTAGTTCTTCACAGCATGGAAAGAGAATGACGAGAAGTCGGCAATAGCTCCCACCATCTTTTCATTACGTGATGCACCAAAAGCATGGGCAGCATCGCAGCAGATAGCAATACGACCAAGCATCTTCTGCAAGTCGGTCTTAGGAGTAAACATAGCCTTCTTGCCTTCCACGATACTATACAGTCTGTCGTAGTCGCAAGGAATACCAGCCAATTCAACTGGAATGATAGCCTTAGTATTAGGAGTGATAGCATTCAGCACAAAATCCATGTGATTCAACTTTAATTCATAATGCGCAAAGCGCACTAACTCCTAATTCGTAAT
>OBRN01000187.1_pt1 | contig 16513 bp, 11 predicted proteins | sample 1475621 | NCBI WGS metagenome assembly OBRN01 (sample SAMEA3360684, study PRJEB22359) | human gut metagenome | biome: ENVO:urban biome; feature: ENVO:human-associated habitat; material: ENVO:feces | place: Bangladesh | collected 2011 | reverse complement strand
TCATACGCTTGTCCATATTCTCCTGTAAGGCTATCAAGTGACGATTCACGGAATAACCTTGGAGAAGGTATTGCTTTATAACTGCATTCGCCCACTGACGAAAACGGGTTCCTATCGGACTCTTTACTCTATAGCCTACAGAGATTATAACATCCAAATTATAGATTTTAGTACGATATCTTTTGCCGTCTGCGGCAGTATGTAAGGATTCCTTACATACTGATTTTTCGTCTAACTCTTTCTCCTTAAAGATGTTACGAATATGCATAGTTATATTATTACGAGTTGTACGAAACAACTCTGTCATCTGTGCTTGGGTAAGCCAAACCGTATCTTGATCCAGTTTCACCTCCAACCTAATGCTATCATCTGGTTGATAAAGTACTATCTGAGAATCATCAGCCACAGGCTGTATATTATTGTCGTTTGCCATAATCATACATTTTTATTGCTAATATAGCGACAAAAGTACGATTTTATTTCATAACTACCAAGGATTTAAGAGAAAATCTTCATTAACTAACCATTTTTAGGCTATCACCCCAATCAGCATAAAGGGTTACCTTGGTGTCATCTACAATGTACATGTAAACATGTGTGTAGAAGCTTTTCTTACCTGACTGGTAACGGTAAATTATCTCGATGCTGTCTTTATGATAGACGAGGGTCTGGGAACTACCTAAGAAAAAGGTTGCTCCTGGTTTGATTGATAAAAAGGATTTCATGATGTTATATTTGGTTCCTCATTGCAGTATCGCTCTGCACTGGTCGCCACTCGAATGAGGAATATTGTTTTATTCTACTCGTGATAGGATTACTTCTGGGGAGGTGCCCATCAGGGTTATGGCGGAAATCTTATGACCGCCATTGGCATTTAAGGAATGACCGCAATGATAGAGGCTATCGTCTATGATAAGCCAGCGGTCATGAGACTCGTTTTTCCATTTGCGGATTTCAATTGTCGCAAAATTTGCGTCTGTTGGGTCAGAAGCAAACTCTTCATGAAGAGCATTGTTGTATACATTTTTATTGCTAATCTTTATTTTTACAACACACAAAATGATTCTGCTTCCTTATCTGCTTTTTTCTTCTATGTTCATAACGTAATCTCCTTATTAATTATTTCGACTCCCCTGTCCCCCTCTTGCGAAGAGGGGGTCCTTAACCCACTCCCAAGCCCTCGCCCTTTCCAAAAGGGCAAGGGATGTAACCGCCCTCCGGTGCTCGGAACCGCTACGCTAAATGGTTGGCGGACCAATCAAAGGTCTCGCCATATTGTGCGGGATGGGACCGCCTGGAGATAACTTGCAGATTGGGGCGACTTGATAAAGAGGATTAAACATTAAATTCTTCAAAGAATTGTTTTTTTTTTCCCTCTAATTCACCAGTTTTCTGACTCATGAATTGACAGGTGAAATCATACATCGGAATGGCGACACAATGATTGTTTGCGGAATTGCTCCAAGTTACTTAACAAGAAACGTCTTACTCGGAAACGGATGGCATCTTCTTTGATGTCCTGGATATCCATTGGTGTACCCTCTCCTTGCATCATGGCACGTTTCCAAGAACCTTCACCATGAATAAGATTGCTTAAACTTCTAGTTTTCTTTGCAGATAACTGTTCGAAAACACTATCAAAAATGAGCTTATATTCTTCTATTATGCTTGACTGCAAAACATCATGCAATGAATTTGAAATATATGCGGCATGAACTTCCGGAATATATGGTCCGAAAGGATGAGCATAAAATGTTGCCTCAAACAGAGAACTTCCTGTTCGAACTATACACTCTCGCTGTATAAAATAAAGCAAAATCTGCAACTTCATCTCATCAATACGAGAACCATACTGGTACTCGTAACGCTGACTGATATAAGATGCTATCTTTATTACATCTATCATAACGTTCCTTTCTTTTTATTCGTTTGCACGAAATGTTTCCTTTTGCCTGCAAATATACGGGTTTTTGATGAAACTGCCAAATTTTTGGGGGAGTTATTTTCAACTTTCTTCGATGACTTCCAGCAAATTTCTACTTATCGTAAGCGTGGCACCACTGATATACTTAATTTCGCTGCCGATGACGGCTTTCTTGCCATTATAGCTCTGTACGTATGCTTCCACACCTTTCATGCTGCCCGACACCACTCGCACTTTGATACCTTTCTTCAAAGGAACAGGGGCAGCAGTGACAGGCTCTTCGTCATTCTCTACAAAATATCGATAGTTGGCAATAACCTGGTCGGGAATTTTGTATATTTTCCTTTGTCCAGGCATCGTCAGCATCTTATACACATCCGAACGGAAGCGGATCTTATCAAGTTGTGACGGAGAGACATTGCAAAAGATGAAGGTGGAAAGAAATAGCTTATCTTTCACTCTTCGCTTTTTGGAACGCTTGTCTATATAAACGACTTTTACCTTGGGAATCCAATAATCAAACCAAATATGATTGTAATTAAGATTTATTCGTATAGAATCAGCTATTCTCGTTTCACAATTCACTCTCACTACAGCCACATACCATCCTGCATCAGCAGGTTTTTCAAGCCCTTCATTAGGTTTTTCCGGAACCTTTTTCTTAGCGTTTTCTTCACTTTTTGCCACGGCTTCGCCGTCGTCCCCTGCAATAGTGGACGTAACCTGTGGTTGTATATTTGTCTCTTTCATCATGCGAATCAAGTTCGTTATTTGATGTTGTTCATCTGAATCTCTACATAAGAGACACAGAAACTCTTGGCAAAATTACGAAAAAGGTTGGAAACTAGCAAATTATGCGTGTTAAAAAATTAATATCATTCTACGAAAATCAACATTATTTTACTATTCTTTTCGCACATAATTTTCTAAGTCGTTGATTGAACGAAAGTTTTCGGTTTTTCTGTATCTCTTATATAAAGATTCTGAAAAATTGGTTCATTTTGGTTCATTTAACAAAATCCCTCTTTTTATTCTTTTTTGTGGCTTATAGGGCTGCCAGTATTTTGGCGTTGGCATCATCTACTTCTGAGCTTTTGATAGAATTGAGATAGATTTGTGTGGTGGTTTCGGAATGATGCCCCAATGCCTCGCTGATGACTGACATAGAGATATCGTTGCCTCTTGCCGTCGTTGCCCAGGAATGGCGGGCGACATAGAGTGTGAGTTTGCCCTTGACACCTATCTTATCTCCTAACTTCCTGAGATGGTAGGAGATACGCGCTTCGGCATTGTGATATAGGCGCACCTCTTCCTTCTTTTTGTCAATAGTTTTATCCTGACTTCTGTTTCCATCATCAACAAGGAATGGGAAAAGATAAGGTGAGGAGGCGGTCTGTGCCTGGTACTTTTCCATCAACTCCTGCATATCCTTCTCCCATCGGATGGTGAGGCGCTGCCTGGTCTTGCTTCGGGTGTAATGGAGATAACCGTCCTTGAGGTTGGATTTGCGGAGATGAGCCAGGTCGATGAAAGAGATGCCTCGCAGATAGAAGCTCATCAGGAATGCATCTCTTGCCATCTCTTCTTTAGGAGTGAGATTCTTGACCGAATCCAAACGCTTCATCTGGCTGACATTCTCTGTAGGAATGGCTCTCTTGCGGGTTTTGGCAATACCGGTATAGACTTCCTTGAAAGGATGCTGCTGTGGAGTCAGTCCCTTTGCCACAGCTTTGTTATAGGTGGCGCGGAGGATGCGGAGATAGAAGGAACTGGTGTTACTGCATACCTCCGCCGTATGATGCAGATATGCCTCATACGATCGCATCTCTTCTGCATCTATCTCACAAAGGGCGATATCCTTGTCATCTCGGTATCGCTTAAAGCTATTGAGGGTTGCCTTGTAATGCAGCGAAGTGCGGTATTGCCCGTTCTTGATCAACAGGGCGATGAGGAGGTTCATGAACTGAAATAACGACTTTGTTGTTTTCTTGTTTCTTGACATAATACGTATTTTTAGTTGATAGTTAATAGTTGATTGTTTAGAGTTTAGAGTTGATAGTTGATAGTTTAGAGTTGATTGTTTAGAACTGTATTTTTAAAAGAACAAAGAGGGTGTGTCACAAGCCCTGATAAAGGACTTATAACACACCCTCTTTGTATTTCAGACTATCTATATTCAGTATCTTACTGCATATCATAAACCACCTGCATGAGCTTCTTGCCCAGCTCATCAGCCTGCTCCATGGTAGAAGCCTCGCTATATACGCGGATGATTGGCTCGGTGTTACTCTTGCGCAGATGAACCCACTTGTCTGGGAAGTCGAGCTTCACACCGTCGATATCGGTTACGGTGACATCCTTCTCCTTGCCATACATCTCCTTCACCTTGACGAGGATAGCATCTACATCAGTAGAAGCTGTCAGGTCGATGCGGTTCTTGGCGATGAAATAGTTAGGGAAGCTGGCACGAAGTTCGCTCACCTTGCAGCCCTTGTGAGCCAGACTGCTGAGGAAGAGGGCGATACCTACGAGGGCATCACGACCATAGTGGCTCTCTGGATAGATAACTCCACCATTGCCTTCGCCACCAATCACAGCGTGAACATCCTTCATCTTGGTAGTTACATTCACCTCGCCTACGGCTGAAGCGCAATAAGAACCACCATGCTTCTCGGTTACATCACGGAGCGCACGGGTAGATGAAAGGTTGCTGACGGTGTTGCCTGGAGTCTTGCTCAATACATAATCAGCAACACTTACCAGGGTATATTCCTCGCCAAACATCTTGCCATCCTCGCAGATGAATGCCAGGCGGTCAACATCCGGGTCAACAACGATACCCATATCATAACCACCCTTCTTCAACTCGTCCATGATACCACCCAGGTTCTTCTCCAATGGCTCTGGATTGTGAGCGAAATCACCTGTTGGCTCTGCATTCAGGAATGTATATTCTACGCCGAGTGCATCGAGCAACTCTGGGAGAATGATACCACCCACAGAGTTGATGGCATCTACGCATACCTTGAAGTGGGCATTCTTGATAGCCTCAACATCTACGAGCTTCAATGCAAGCACTGAGTCGATGTGACGCTTGTTGAAGGTATTATCCTCTGTATATTTACCAAGGTTGTCAACATCAGCATACTCGAAGTCTTCCTTCTCTGCGATGCTCAACACCTCGCTACCATTAGCTGCTGTAAGGAACTCACCCTTCTCGTTGAGAAGCTTGAGGGCGTTCCACTGACGTGGATTGTGAGAAGCTGTGATGATGATACCACCAGCCGCACCACTCATGGTAACAGCCAACTCGGTGGTAGGAGTAGTAGCCAGGCCGATGTTCAACACATCGTAGCCCATACCCATCAAGGTGCCACAAACCACATTCTTCACCATCTCGCCAGAGATGCGTGCATCACGACCTACTACGATGGTGTTGCTCTTAGAAGCACCGCTACGACGGATGAAGGTAGCGTATGCTGATGTAAACTTGACGATGTCGAGCGGATTCAACGTATCGCCCGCTGGACCGCCGATTGTTCCACGGATACCAGAAATTGACTTAATCAGTGTCATAAATATATCTTTTAAAGTTAATTGTCACACGGTGTTATTATCTGCCTCGCTGCAAGGTCATGTCGTAGAGGCAGGCATAAACGCTTCCAGATGCGGCTGTGGTGCCGTAAGAATGAGGAACCAGGATACGTACGTGGGCGATGTGCTCACTATCTGTCTTAGGACGGCCAATCTTCACCCAGCTGAACGGAATCAACCAGCCGCTTGGCACCACACCACTGACACCATAAGCACTTTTATAAGTGTTAGCCATCAGACTACTGTTAGTATCGAAAGAGCCTGTGAAGGTTCCCGAGTTGTTGGTTACACTCAGTTTGTCGAGCATATAGGAATAAGTCACAGTGTTGTTGGTCAACTGCAATGACTCATTGCAGATGGCTGCTCTTTTTCCCAGGTTGTACTCATAGAAACGAACGAGCACATCGGTGGTTTCACCCTTCTTGATATAATCGCCGCAACCCATCTCCAATACCTGCATGTAGATACCATTACTGTTGAAGAGCACATACTCGTTGTTGTTCTTGGAAGTATCAGTAAGAACCACGCTATTGTCCTTCTGCTTTCTCTCCCAACGACTCTTGAACTCCTCCTCAGAAATCACCTTTACATTCTCGTGGCGCAAGAAAGAACTGATAGAATCCAACTCACGGTCACGCTGCTCCTTATAAGTCTCTGTATCATTACATGCGGCAAGCGAGAAGAGAGCCGCAAAAGCCATTATAGCAAATATAATTTTCTTCATTATTATTATAAATATCTGATTTATTCGGCAAAGGTACAAAAAAGAAAAGACAACACCGAGAGGAAGAGGACGATTTTATTATTATTTATCACTTATTATCATCCTGACACTCCTTTCAGCGTTGTTTTCTTAATTTTTAAGCTATTTCTAACGAAAAAACAAAAGCATTCCTATTTCAATAAAAAAGCATTCTTATGGAAATAAGCCAATTCCTATTTCAATAAATCAGCAAAAGCCAGAATGGCTTTCTGTGCTATCTTCTCTGCCTCCTCGATGCTGCAAAGCAACTTGCCACCCGAAGCGTTGCGATGGCCTCCGCCATTGAAGAACTGCTCAGCCATCTTGTTGCAAGGGAAATCATCCACCGAACGGAGACTCACCAACACGCGGTTGTCAATATCCGTATCCTCACGAAGTGAGATGGAAAGCTTGTGACCCTTGATGGTTAGCGGAACATTCACCAGTCCTTCCAGGTCGCCCTTGATGAAATCATACTGCATCAGTTCCTTGCGGGTAACGGTATAATAACTGGCATGGAGCGGCTCGATGACCTGTAACTTCTCGCTCATCAGATGACCACGGAATCTTACTGCAGATACACGGGAATTGTTAAATACATTGCGATAGATCTTATCCTTGTCGATGCCCTTGGTGAGGAGCTGGCAGATGATATAATAGATATCAGGATTAGAGGAATTATAGGTGAATCCGCCTGTATCCGTCATCATACCGCAATATACGCAGGTAGCCCAGGTCTTGTCCAACCCAGGGAAACCACCCAACTGCCATATCACTCGGAACACCAACTCGCTGGCGCTGCTGGCATGCGGGTCTGAAATCTTCAAATCCACCTCCAGGTTAGGAGCCAGATGATGGTCTATCACCACTTTCCGGGCCTTGCATCCCATCAGCACAGGGTCCATCTCGTCGAGACGGCCCACGCTTCCGAAATCAAGACAGAACACGAGGTCGGCCTCATCAAAAGCCTGCTGCACCTGCTGGGGATGCTTGTCATATCGCAAGATACCATCACATCCCGGCAACCAGGAAAGGGCATCAGGTATCATATCAGGCACACAAACCACGGGATTCTTGCCCAAGGAGCGCAAATAATAGGCCCAGCCCAGCGAAGATCCGATGGCATCACCATCCGGCGACTTATGTGCACAGATGACAATACGCTGAGAAGCCGCTATCATCTCACGGAGAATAGCGGCTTCCTGATCTGTTATCTTATTTAAATTGATATCCATCTACTTGAATTAGAAGAGCTTGTTTGGATATACACCCTCGTCGATGAGGCTCTGGATCTTGTCAACCACGCTCTGACGGTCAGCAGCGTAAGTTACACCAAACCACTTGCTTGTTGTATCGAGAACCTTCACGGTAGATGTACCCTCGTTGATGAGCTTGTTAACCATCAATGGAATAAAGAACTCTGCCTTCTTGTTCTCCATGTTCTTAGGATCGCTCAAGAACTCCTTGAAGTAAGCCTCGCTGTGCTCGAAGTAGTCTGGAGTGAAGCCCCATACGTTCATGGAAACAGGAGTGTTGTCGCCGATGGCAACCCACTTGCCTTCCTCGTCCTTGTAAGAAACCTCACCGTTGATACGCATAATCTCGGTGCGCTCTACACAAGTAGTCAGGTTCTCGTTCTCATCCTTAGAGCAGATGCCACGAGCCACGGTACCATTCTCGCTCAGGGTGTTACCTACGCGGAAACCTACCATAGCATACTTGTTGGTGCTACCCTCTGGAAGCTCAGAGAGGAACTTACCGATAACCATGAAGCAATCACGGTTGTAGAAGTCATCGCAGTTGATAACGCAGAATGGCTCCTTGATGATGTCCTTAGCCATCAACACTGCATGGTTTGTACCCCATGGCTTCTCACGACCTTCTGGTACGCTGAATCCCTCTGGCAGATCGTCTAATGCCTGGAAGCAGAGCTCTGCAGGGATATGACCCTCGTACTTAGAGAGGATTTTCTCACGGAACTGATCCTCGAAATCCTTGCGGATAACGAAAACAATCTTTCCAAAACCAGCCTGAATAGCATCGTAGATGCTGTAGTCCATGATTGTCTCACCATTTGGGCCCAGACCATCGAGCTGTTTCAAACCACCATAACGGCTACCCATACCGGCAGCCAAAAGCAATAATGTAGGTTTCATATAATCTTTTTTTATTTAATAGTTGATAGTTTATATCTTAAACACTGCAAAAGTAATAAAAAAAACGCACCTAGCGGCAATTTTTCTCTACTTTTTTTGCTTTATATCAACATTTAAACGTTTTGTGGAGTTTTACATGCTAAAATGGGAGGCTTTTGCCCTTTCAGGGCGCATTATTATTGGCCTTCAAGACCCAGGGCGATGCCCTGGGCTAGGTGCTTCTGCCCTTTCAGGGCGTGTGGGGCAAACTTGCTTTAGAATGGATAACCCACGGCAAGATGAAGGCTCTGGTTCTTCTTGAAGCTCGGGATATTGTAGAATCCGCTCTTGCCGGTATCGTATGGCAGATGCAGACCGATACCCCAATCCACACGCACCACAAACATACCCATGTCGTAACGGATACCCAGACCCGTGCCCACGGCAAGCTGCTTATAGAACCTGTTGAACTTGAATGCCTCATACTCCGAGAAATCGGCATCCTTCATCCATACGTTACCGGCATCCAGGAACAAGGCGCCATAAAGGTCGCCCCAGATTTTAGGACGATACTCCAGGTTTGCCTGCAACTTGATGTCGCCCGTGCGAAGGATGTTGGCATACTTGTTTCCCACGGCACTGTAGTTCTGCTCTCCCGGACCAATGCCTCGCACATTGAAGGCACGGATGCTGTTGGCACCGCCCACATAGAACATCTCGGTATAGGGAGCGGTATCGGAATTGCCATAACTCCAGATGATGCCACCGTTCAGATGGCCTACCAACGTGGAATTCTCATTGATACGCCAGTATTTCACGAAATCTGACTCTACCTTCAAAAACTGGGAATACTCATTCTTAAAGAGCGTCTTCCCCTCCTTATTCCATTTCCAGCCACTGGCAAGATATCCTAGCGACAGGATGTTACCTGCCTCACTCACCGTGGTGGACCATACGATAGGACTGCGGTATTTCTGCGCACTGCGATAGGTATAGGTGTAACTCATCTTAGGCACAAAACGATTGGCCATCGTGGTTGCAATATACGTGTTGCTTGCCAGAATGCTATCAAACTTCGCCGAAGAGGAGTTCATATACTCATAAGAGAGAATCAGCGGACTGAACGAATGGCGATGCTGATAAGAGGTGGCCCAATCGTAGGTCAACTCGCCTCCTGCCACATGCCTGCGGAAATAGCCGGCACGGTTTAACACGTTCATGGATGCCTTCACCGTGGTGGATGGAGTGCCGTAATAGCTGCGTGGGATGTGTCCCCTGCGGAACCTGCGCTCGTTCTGCGCCATGGTGCGGAAGGCATTCCAAGGCGTGATGATGCTTGGGAAGGATACGGAGATATCGGAACCGAACTCATAGGAATTAATCTTACTGGAACTGCCGCCCTGTCCGGTGATAGTCTGCCACTCATGTGCTCCATGAAGGTTGATATCCAGCTTCTCTCCTCCCCGGAAGGCATTGCGCTTGGTTAAACCCACCACAAGCTCTGGTCCTACTCTTCCCGTGGTCTTGCCCTTGGCATTCGCCTCGATATAGAAATCGTATGGTTTGTCGAACACCAGGTCGATGTTGGCATCCAGGGTATCGCAATATTGCACATTTCCCAAACTATCCAAGGTCTGGGTAGAGCGAGGCACAAACTGCAGGTTGGTATAGCTGAAGAGGCCCATCGACTGCAATCCTGCCTTCGCCGTGGTTTCATCATCCACCATATAGAGTTTGCGTGGTCGGAGTTTCAAGTCGCGAAGCACCACACCCGCACGAATCGGCATCTTCTTGCCTGCATACCGGAAACTCAGGTAGCGACGCACGAAGGAATCGGTCATCTCTTCCGAAAACTGCTTTTTGAAGTTAATGTTGATGTTGCCGATATACCACTGTCGCTTGGCTTCCGGTTCGATGCTATCTACCATCGAGAGTCGCACGTTCACCTTGCCCGGCACATTCACCGTGTCGGCAAGATAGGAAGCGTAACTGTTCTGATAGAAATAATAGCCATGATTTCGGAAAAGTCGGGTCAGTCGCTGGCGTTCCTGCTCCAGCTTCGAGACATTGAAAGGACTGCCCTTCCTGATAAGTGCCTGCGACATGGTGGAATCGATGAGCTGCTTGCCATGCTCCGGGAAATTGAGATAAGCCACGGAATCCAGGCGCCAGAGATGCCCCATATCTACCTTATAAGCCACCTTCGCCTCCTTCGGATTGCGCTGGGTCTGCACCTCATAATCTACCCTGCCATTGAAGTAGCCATATTTATCGAGCTGATGCTCAGCTACCTGCGCACGCAACTGCGGATTTACATTCGCCATCAGTTTAGGCTTGGATCCGAACACCTTGGTTATCCATCTGGAAAGTCCATCATTCGATGGCGAGAAAGCATTCCATATCCACAGGCGCACCGGGAATGGGGTACGGAAATAGCTGCTACCCATAAAGGCGCCCGTAGGGGCAGATGCCAAGGCATACTCCATTTCCTCCTTCACGGAGTCGGCATAGCTGTTCTCCTCGTAGTTGGTATATTCGATAGGCTTCAATCCCGCAAAAAGCTGCTCGTCTTCCTTCAGGGCACTCGTAGAGGAGCACCCCGTAAAGAGGAGGGATGACAGCATCGTGGATGCTGCCATATATATAATAAGGTGAAGTCTATTCTCTTTTCTCATGATCACTTGTTTTTAATTGAATCTTTACTGACGGAATCCCTCTTCATTCTTGAATTCGGCATGAGGTCGGAATCCTGCTTGTCTGCCTTCAAACGGAAGATATCCGTGAACTTCGATAGCTTTCTGCGCCAGGTGAAACCGGCGCCATATTCGCCGATCTGTCCTTCCAGCCAATCGTAGGTGTTGGCGTTATAGAAAGCGCGCACATACATGCTGGCTTTCTCGTTCAGACGATACTGCACCTCGACATTGTTGAAGAACGATTCGTTCTTGTTGTAATTCGCATTATCCAACTCGGCACCGGTGGAAACCTGTCCACCCACGGTGAAGCTCAGACGATTGTTGAAGAATCGCTTCGCAAACTTGAAGTTGTAGTCAGTATGCACGGAACCAGCCGCATTGGTCTGGTTATCCACCGTCATACCCACATCAAGTCCGATGCTTCGCATGGCTGTACCTGCGATATTGTTGATTTCCGAATTGAGGAAGGAAGTCAGCGCGCTGTTCATCGAGAACGAACTCGTTGAACCACTCGCCAGATACATACCCGATGCCAGCATCGTGATGGCTATCTTGCCTCGCTCCTCTACGCTCATCGAATTCAACTCATCCTGCACGGTCTGGTCGTTCGATGCGGAAATGATAAACTGGATACCTGGCTTCTCCAAAGTCTGGCTCAGTTTCACACCACAGATGAAATCCACCGAACGGCCGCTACCCTCGCCTTCGTTCACGGTGGTCTTGATGTCCTCCGTAGCCGTGATGCTCAGGGTTGGATTGAATGGGTCGCCCGTAAACTGGATGTAACTTCCATCCTGGATATCAAAGGTCTTCAGCGGAATGATAGGCAGCGAGTATTTCATCTCGCCATCATTCAGGGTATATCTGCCCGTGAGGCGGATGCCATCTGCCGTATTATATCGCATCTGCAAATCGCCACCACCCAACAAATCCACATAGTTGGTCTTGTCGGCATTCAGGGCACACAGGATATGGGCTGACTCATCGATAGAGATACTCATCAGCATATCGAAACCTTCCAGGGTTGGCTTGGCTACTACCACCTGCTTACCGCTCTTGAAATCGGTGAACTTCACCAGTTCTTCCAACTGGGTATCGGTGGTCAATTCCGATTCACGCAGCACGTAGGTCATATCGGTCTTGCCCAACACATCAATCTTACCCATCATCTTCAGATTGTTCAAGGCTCCCTGCATACTGCCATAGAAGTTGACATACGCCTTTCCGAAAGCCTCCGAACGGGCATTCTCCTTGGCATCGATGAGCAGGAAGTTCTGGGCACGCATGCGCACATTGAGCTTCATGTTCTCCACATTCGTGAAATCCAGGTCGCCCTGAATATTCAGCGGACTCTCGTTGTTGGCATACATCATGAAGTTCTCGAAGAGCAACTTACTGTCGATGATGCGCACCGGGTCGTTGGCAAATCGCATCGAGATGCCGTATGGCACACTCACCAGATAAGCGGAATCCAGATATACCTCGCCATCCATATCCAGGTTGCTCAACGCACCCTTCATGGTCAGCTTGCCTTCGCCATATCCCTTCAAGCCCATCAGCTGGTCGGGAATAAAACCGTTGATAAAGTGCAGAGGCAGTCGCTCCAAACCTACTTCGGCATCGAGTTTGCCTGCGCCTCCTGATTGATAGGTACCCTTAACCGTGGCTACTTCCTCGCCATTATAGGTCAGGATACCATCCACATAGTGCGATCCGTCGCTCTTTGGCATATAGGTGAATTCAGAACCCACATTGCCCATCGGGCACTTCTCATATACCATGTTGTCTATCTTCAGGTTAGAAGATACCGACAACTCATCCTTGGTCTGTATCACGTGGAAGTCACCATCCATGATGCCCGAAATATCAGGCATATATGGAATCACACTCAGCACCTTGTCGAGATTAAACTGGCTCATGCTGACGGTGATATCCTGCAATGCATCTTCGTTGTCATCGTTGGAATAAACACGCATACCCATACCGCCCGAACCTCTCAACACCAGGTTGGCAGATACACGGCCATCGTCAGCCAACATCAGATAGTTATCCTCATTGGCTGTAAATTTCTTGTATCCCAACACCGGATGCGGATCTATCAGGGCAAGCTTCACGCCGTTAGGCTGCAACATGGCAGCCAGACCCACATCCACACCCAGGCGGTTGTTGGCATCATAGATACGTGCCTTCAGGTTGGAACCCAAATCCTGCACCTCTCCATCCACCAGGGCACGGAACACATACTGCGGATTATTCTTGTTGTTCTGTATGCGAGCCGAGTAGCGGATGGTATCCGACTGGGTATGAACCGTGGCACGGATGGTATCTATCTGCATGCCGCTGGCCACCAGTGAATCGATGTTGAGATAGCCCTCGAGTCCGGCTACAGGAGAAGAATTGAAGTCCATCTCCACCGACTTGAAGTTGTATCCCATATACTGGATGAAGCGCGAGATGAAGTTGTCCTTACCCGTAGTGAGATAGATATGACCGAGAGGAAAACTGTTTCTAATCTTCACCTGGTCAATATGATGGTTCTTGAATTGGGAAACCAGTTCTTTCTTCAATCCCATCACCTGGTCCAGAAGCTTCTCATAGCCACCATGTGCATCCATGTTCAGACGGAAATCGCCACATGCGGCAATGGCATGGGTGGTATCCCTGCTGGTCTTGATGTCCACATTCATACCGCCCGGACGATAGATACTGTCTGGCGTACGTATCGTGATATCATCCATCAAAGCCCAAACCTGATGACTGTCCTTCAAGTCAGAATTCATATCAATATGTCCGCAAAGCGATGCTGAAACCGGCTTCTTGGTAACCTGCAACTCATACATATCAGCATGGCGCACGTCGGCTACCAAAGTAGCCTGCAATTTCTTGGTACTAGCCAGGGCATCCACCGAAATCACGCCATCCAGCAGTTCGTTCTTGCTATCCAACTTGGCGTGAATCTTGCCATTGGCTATCTGTGCGTCAGCCAATACATGATGGAGGTTATACTTGCCATAATGCAACTGGCTTACCTTCGCCTTTGCCACCAATCGGGTTCTTGGCGAGAGGAAATCGGTGCCCATACCTCTGGCCTCCACATCTCCGGTAAAGGTATGGATTTCCTGTTTTGGCAGGAAATGCTGCGCCTGGATATTGCGTGCATGGATTCTAGCCTGATAAGCCAGGCGATTCATGTCGATGCTGCCATCCTTGCGGGTCTTGGCATCGACGGTGGCATCCACCTTCATGCTTCCCCTACCCTCGGTAAGCGCCAGCTTGGCCCCATATTTCGTACCGTCCATCTTCAGATTGCCCTGGATGCCGATACCGTTCGGTATGCGGACTTCCTGCATCATAGAAGGGTCGAGCATGGCGGTAACCATACCTAAATTATAGGTCTTCGCCTTCAGGTTGATGTTCGCCTTGATGCGATCCATATCGCCCATATTGGCGATGGTGCCATCCGAGGTCAACTGGAAAACGGTAGGCAAATCTATCTTCACTCCCGAGAAAGAGACACGCTGCATGTTGCCCCTAAAGGTTCCTTCCAGTTTCATCGGATAGTAAGGCCAGCGGTTCTTCATCGGCTTTGGCAATGCATCGCCCACAAAGAGGAAAAGGTCTGAACGCCCCAGGGAACCCTTCAACTGAGCCATCATCTTTCCTGGCACTTTCTCGTTGAAGGCATTCAAATCCATATCTACGGAAGCCTGCAGGTTGGAAACCGGCGTGCGAAGCGCCATATCCAGCAGCTGTATCTTCAAAGAATCCATCACAAAGCGGCCGGCAAGCTGGTCTATCTTCAAGCCGCATTTCTCTTTCAGTTTGGCTTCCTTTATCTTGATGTCAAGCTTGGAATCACAGAAATAGAAGGAATCAGCCTTCAAAGCCATGTCGGAGAAGGCAAGATGGTTGAAGTCCATTCCCGAAACAGGGCGCACGTAATTCTGATCGTAGTTCACCCTGCCGTTCTTCCAGTCCAGATGTCTTATCTGGTAGAGACCTTTATACAGGTCGAGATAGGTGGTGCGAGCCAGCGCATCACCCATGTAAGCATTCACCTGGAGGGTATCTCCAGGCATGTGTAAGGTAAAGTCGGTGTTCTTTAGTTTCAGCTGCTGTATGTTAATCTTCCAGTAATTGCTGCTTGGCGTGGTATCAGGCGGAACGGTATCGCTCAGTTCCACCGATAATCTGGCATCTGCTATAAGCGCATGGTTCACGTTCACCCGCTCCTTGCCCAGGTCTATGCCATGTGCCTTCAAGCGGAGTTTGCCCACATTGCCCTTGATGCGGGCCTCGTGGATGAAATTGGTGGTGTTCACCTTCATCTTCGTGAAGTCCAGCTCATCAACCATCACCTGGTTGCTGAAGAGTGGCAGCAATTGCACATCTACCACCATCTTCTGGATGTCGGCTACGGTATCTTTTCTGTTTCTTAAAGCTAAGTTAGGGCTGTTCCTGAGCGAATCAACTGGTTGCAAAACCTTTACACCTTCTACGCCCAGCTTAAGCGGGAAGACCAGCTTTACTTCCTTTACAGAAATATCCATGCCCGTCGATTCAGAAGCATAAGAAGCTACTTGCTTCACCGCCCAATTCTGTACAGGAGGCAAGTAAAGCAACACAGCCAACAATATGATAAGCAGGAATGGAATCAAAAGTGCCACACCCACCCACTTCGCATACTTCTTCATAAGCATGTTATTTTACTAGAAATATTCTGAACGAATCAATAAGTTAGTATTTATAGAATGATGAGAGACTAACTCCCCCGATTTTCATCAAGGGGCGATAGCTCTCCATAAGTTATCATCTGGCAGAGGAGCCTCCACCACGATGGTTTCCTTCGATACGGGATGCACAAGCTCTACTCTGTGCGAAAGAAGCGAGATACTGCCGTCGGCATTGCTGCGAGGGGAACCGTATTTCAGGTCGCCCTTGATAGGGCAGCCCATCTTTGCCAACTGGCACCTGATCTGATGATGTCTTCCCGTCATCAGGTTCACTTCCAGAAGTGTATAATGATCGGTATGTCCTATCACCTTATACTTCAATATCGCCTTCTTCGAATTCTTCACCTCATGGTCGTATGCATAACTCTTGTTCTGCTTTTCGTTTCTCACAATCCAATGGGTCAATGTCGCCTCGGTCTCCTTCGGCATATTCTTCACAATCGCCCAATAGGTCTTGTGAACCTCGCCATCCCTGAACATGTTGTTCAGGCGGCTCAGTGCCTTCGAAGTCTTGGCAAACACCACGAGTCCCGACACCGGACGGTCAAGTCGATGCACCACACCCAGGAATACATTTCCCGGTTTCTGGTATTTCTCCTTGATATACTGTTTTACCGTCTCTGAGAGAGGCTCGTCGCCGGTCTTGTCGCCCTGCACGATTTCACCACTTCTCTTAGAGACGATAATTA
>OBRN01000177.1_pt1 | contig 17120 bp, 12 predicted proteins | sample 1475621 | NCBI WGS metagenome assembly OBRN01 (sample SAMEA3360684, study PRJEB22359) | human gut metagenome | biome: ENVO:urban biome; feature: ENVO:human-associated habitat; material: ENVO:feces | place: Bangladesh | collected 2011 | reverse complement strand
CAGACGTGTGCTCTTCCGATCTTGTAGCGAAGCATTTCAACGAGGTAAACCAAACCGATAGGCAAGGCAATGCCGAGAATCAATGCTATGAGCAAGATGATAGGAGCCTTAGGGCTTATCTTGCCCTTAACCAAAGGATTGTCGATAATCTTACCCTTGTCGGCTGTGGCTGCAAGAGAGATAGAGTTCTCCTCGCGCTTCTGCAAGAGCATAAGGTAAAGACCCGACTTAACCTCCTGCTGACGACCAATCTGAGTGAGGATGCGCTCCTGCTCAGGAGTTGAAGATATCTGACCATTGTAGAGGCTATACTGCTGCTGAATGTTGTTGCGCTGTATCTCGGTGTTGCGCTGAGCCTGGCTCATTGCGCGGCGAATGCTGTTGGCAAGGTCTTCAAGCTGTGCTGTGAGCGGAGTTACAGAAGGAGAAGTCTCGCTTGCGCTACGCAAGAGGCGGTTGCGCTCCATAGCAATCTCGTTGTACTTTGTAATGAGAGCCGAAGCTGCTGGGTCGCTCAAACCAACGTTTGAAGGCAAAGCCTGATTTTTGTTGGCAGGCTCGTTCATGTACTCGTTGATGCTGCGGAGAAGCTCAATCTGTGTGTTGGCTTCTACAAGCTTCTGTGTGTACATGTCAGAGTTGGCAACAGTCTGAGCCGAGTTGATCTTAGGATCGATGATGCCATAGCGGCGTTTTGTTGACTCAAGATTGCCTTCTGTAGCACCAAGCTCGTTGTTGATCTTCTCAAGACGAGTGTTGATGAACTGCTCTGTACGCATGGCAATCTCGTTCTTGTCGATGTTTGCCTGACGGTTGTAGCAAACGACGAGCTGCTTGAGGTAGTCGGTTGCACGCTCAGGCACAGCATCATTGATAACCATCTCTGCGATAGTTGTGGTTTTAGAGGTCTGGCTTACCGACATAGCCTTGGCATAAGCAGCACCGGCATCATCAGGCGACACGATGACAGCCGTAAGGGTGCGATCCTCAGGCATTATATGACCAGGGTTAGCCTTGAAGGAGATAGTACCAACGCTTGTGCGGATAGAGAAGGGCAGAGTCTTGGTCGTGCGGTCGATAGTATACTTAATCGGCTTCTTCTCGTTGTCATCAGGCACGTAGGTGTAGGCGCCCTTGATGTGGTACTCACCCTTGGCATAATCCACGGTCAACTTGATAGGCTTCTTGAGGTTGGCCTGTCCGTATGCGTCAAGGTCGATGTTGATAGGCTGTGTCTTGTAGACAATCTTGTCCTTGACAGGAGCCGACATGTAGTAGCTCACATAGAGCTTGAGGTCTTTCACTGTCTCGCTTGCCAATGACTTAGAGCCGAGAATCACCATCTCGTTGTCGATACCGGCAGAGTTACTCATGATACCGAGTGTGGTAGACATGAGCATCTGGTTCTTAGCTGCTGCGCTGCTTCTCGAACTGTTGGGGTCGTCCTTGATGAGCAACTTTACATCAGCCTGATAGATAGGTGTGGCATATCTAAGATAAACCACAGCCAAGCCAAGGCAGATGATAAGCGACAGAACGAGCCATTGCCAGTTGAGAATGATCATTGTGTAGATCGTTTTAAAGTCGAACGAAGATCCTGCTTCGTTCTCTTGCTGGACGCTGTACAATCCTGCTTTCTTGTTTTCTTCCATTGTTTATTCGTGCAATAATATGTGCAATAAAATTATACTTGTTTCTGTGTCTTTATTTCTCGGTTTCGCTTTCGGCAAGCTGCAGTAGGTATTTGCCGTAATTGTTCTTGCTCATAGGCTGTGCCACCTCTTTCAGTCGCTCCTTGTCAATCCAACCCTTCTTGAATGCAATCTCCTCAAGACAAGCCACCTTCAGACCCTGTCGTTTCTCAATCACCTCTATAAAGGTACTTGCCTCTGACAGACTGTCGTGTGTGCCTGTATCAAGCCATGCGAATCCGCGTTGCAATGTCTTCACCTTGAGGTTGCCCTGCGCCAGGTATTCCTGATTGACAGTGGTAATCTCAAGCTCTCCACGCTTGCTTGGCTTTATGTGGTTGGCTATTTCCACCACGCTGTTGGGATAGAAGTAGAGTCCCACTACTGCATAGTTACTCTTTGGGTTCTCTGGCTTCTCCTCAATGCTAAGGCAGTTGCCGTTGGCGTCGAACTCTGCCACGCCGTAGCGTTCAGGGTCGTTGACGTAATAGCCGAAGACAGTAGCCTTGCCCTCGCGCTCAACATTCTCAACACTCTCATGCAGCAACTGCGAGAAGCCAGCACCATAGAATATATTGTCGCCCAATACAAGGCAGGCTGAGTCGCCGCCAAGGAAATCGGCTCCAATGATAAATGCCTGTGCCAATCCACCGGGATAAGGCTGCTCGGCATATTCGAACTTTACTCCATAGTCGCTACCGTCGCCAAGCAGTCGCTTGAATGAGGGCAGGTCGGTAGGAGTGGAGATGATGAGTATCTCCCTGATGTCGGCAAGCATTAGTACCGATATAGGATAGTATATCATCGGTTTGTCGAAAATGGGGATAAGCTGCTTGCTTATTCCTTTTGTGATAGGGTAGAGACGTGTACCCGAACCACCGGCTAAAACGATTCCTTTCATAGCTTATGGATGTGTTGAATGTTCGTTAAACTCTACGTTGTTTACTAACAATGCGCATAAAATGCGTACAAAGTTACGAATAAAAGTCGGAATAAACCACTATGGCAAATAAAAATATTTACATATATGCGTATTTATTATTTATTTGGACGTATCGGGCAAAAACTTTTGCCAGTTTGGAATAGTTTTCGTAATTTTGCATGAAATAGCGAAAAATATTTAAACAAAACTTAAACATGGGATTTTTATCAAGATTATTTGGAAAAAAAGACGAAGATAACAAGGCTGGCGGTATGGAAGACTACATGCAGCTCGTGCGTGTCTATTTTCAAGCTTCAATAGCTGCCAACGTGGGTATTACCAATCTTGCAATGTTGCCCGACTTGAGAGTGTTCAAGTCGACTCTTCATGTGCAGACTGTAAACAACAAGCTCGGCCTCGGCGAGAAGAACGCTTGCCGAAAGATGCTCAAGGACATCTATGGCACCGATGACAACTTCTTTAAAGAGGTGGACCAGAGCATTCGCAAGAACTGCCGCAAGATGCAGGATGTGCAGACTTATCTTGTGCAGTTCCAGGGATTCACTCAGGACCTTATGATGCTTATGGGCAACCTTATGAAGTTTAAGTTGCGCCTGCCGTCGATGTTCAAGAGTGCTCTCTACAAGATGACAGAGAAGACCATAGGCGAAATATTCAGCAAGAACGACTATACCGACCCTGCTGTGCTCAAGGCCGTAGTGGCTATTCGCCAGTATAACCATCGTCTCGGATTCTCGCAGAAGTGGATTTCAGACTTCGTTTATCAGGTGGTTATGCTTGCTAAGAAGGAGCCTAAGGCTGCTGACGAGGACGCAGCGAAGAAATAATAACGAGTGTTGCGGTAAAAAACTGCTGATATTTTTGTGCCGTTCACAGAAATAAGTTAATTTTGTAAACAAATTGTAGCATAATGGAAGCTGACGAGAAATCTATCGACCTTTTCACAACCCGTGTGAGGCAGATGATACTTCAGTATAATGAACTGAGTAAGCAGAATGCTGTGCTTAATGCTACCGTGAATGAGCAGAAGAATCATATCGGGAGGCTTGAGGCACAAATAGTGCAGCTGCGCAACGACTACAATAGTCTGAAGATGGCTCGTATGCTTGAAATTACCGATGGCGACATGGCTATGGTACAAAAGCGGATAGCCAAACTCATAAGGGATGTTGACAAGTGTATTACGCTTCTCAGCGCTGACAATTAAACGAAATGAACAATGCCTGGTGATAATCAAGAGAAACTGAGAATAAGGCTTCATGTCTACGACACGGAGTTTCCTGTGAACATTCGTCCAGAGGATGAACCGTTCTATAGGGATGCTGCTACGCTCATAACTAACACGATGAACGCTTATGCGTCGAGATACAAGGGCCCGAACAATAAGAAGGATCTTCTTTATATGGCTCTTATCGACATCGCGCTGAGATATGAGATGGAACGGGCACGCAACGACACCAAACCTTATGCCGACATTCTTGCGAAGCTCACCTCGGAGATTGAGGACACGTTGAAGGGAGACAAACACTGAGACGTGGTTTCATAAAATAAATGTTGGAGAAATAAACACTTAGTATTAATAATGTAATATATATATAATAATGTTAGGTATAATCATCACTGCCATAGTGTCTCTCGTCGTGGGCGGAGCTGCTGGCTATACTATTTTCCGCTATGTAATAAAGGGGAAATATAATGAAATGATTGCAGCCGCCAATAAGGAGGCTGATGTAGTAAAGGAGAAAAAACTCCTTGAAGTAAAGGAGAAATTCCTTAACAAGAAGTCGGAACTCGAAAAGGAAGTGCAACAGCGCAACCAGAAGATTCAGCAGAGCGAAAACCGACTCAAACAGCGTGAGATTTCGCTCAACCAGCGCCAAGAGGAACTTGGACGACGCAAGCAGGAGGTGGAGCAGAATCAGCAGCGCATCGATAACGAGAAGAAACTCATTGCCTTGAAGCAGGAGGAACTTGACAAGATGCAGACTAAGGAGCGCGAGAAACTTGAGGAACTCTCAGGACTTAGTGCTGAAGAGGCCAAGAATCGCCTTGTGGAAAGCCTTAAGGATGAGGCTCGCACTGATGCTGCTTCTTACATCAACGAGATTATGGACGATGCCAAGCTCAATGCCAACACTCAGGCTAAGAAGATTGTCATTCAGACAATACAGCGTGTTGCTACCGAGACGGCTATTGAGAATTCTGTAAGCGTGTTCCATATCGAGAATGATGAGGTGAAGGGACGTATCATCGGTCGTGAGGGTAGAAACATACGTGCTCTTGAGGCTGCAACTGGCGTGGAGATTGTTGTTGACGACACTCCTGAAGCTATTGTTATCTCTGCATTCGACCCAGTTCGCCGTGAGGTTTGCCGACTTGCCTTGCATCAGCTTGTAGCTGACGGACGTATACATCCTGCACGCATCGAGGAGGTTGTGGCTAAGGTTAAGAAACAGCTCGACAATGAGATTATTGAGACAGGTAAGCGCACTGCCATCGACCTTGGTATACATGGTTTGCATCCTGAACTTATACGCATCATCGGTAAGATGAAGTATCGTTCTTCTTACGGTCAGAACTTGCTTCAACATGCTCGCGAGACAGCCAACCTTTGCGCTTGTTATGGCTGCCGAGTTGGGCTTGAACCGAAGAAGGCTAAGCGTGCCGGACTGTTGCACGATATAGGTAAGGTGCCTGATGAGGAGAGCGAGTTGCCACACGCACTTTATGGTGCCAAGATTGCTGAAAAGTATAAGGAGAAACCGGATATCTGCAACGCTATAGGTGCTCACCATGACGAGATGGAGATGAACACTCTTCTTGCTCCTATCGTACAGGTGTGTGATGCTATCTCTGGTGCACGTCCTGGTGCACGTCGTGAGATTGTAGAGGCTTACATCAAGCGTCTTAACGATCTTGAGGCCATTGCAATGTCTTATCCAGGTGTAACAAAGACTTATGCCATCCAGGCAGGTCGCGAGCTTCGTGTTATCGTTGGTGCCGACAAGATGGATGACAAGGAGACAGAGAAACTCTCTGGCGAGATAGCCAACAAGATTCAGACTGAGATGACTTATCCGGGTCAGGTTAAAATTACCGTTATCCGTGAGACTCGCTCAGTGGCTTACGCCAAGTAGAATCAGCTACTTACGCTAAGTAAATACACAAATCCCCGGAAGGCTTTAGTGCTTTCCGGGGATTTTATTTTTTGTTTTGAGAATAATGTCGTAACTTTGCAGACATATTGACAAAAGATAAAACAGAATAATAGCAGATGAATAGAAGATTTTTTAGTTTGGTAGGCTTGGCTATGCTCTCGCTGACAGTGTTTGGTCAGCAATCTAATACAGAGAGTGCAGCTGATAGCAAAATTCTTAACCACATGGACATTGCCGTTACTGGTGGTTCTACAGGTCTTGGCTTGGACGTGTCGATGCCCATTGGCAATAGTGTGACAGTGCGCACCGGATTCACTTTCGTGCCGAGCATATTCAGCGACATGACTATGGGCATTCAGATTGGTGATGATAATTTGTCGCAGGCTGAGCAGAATCAGAAGTTCGATAAGATGGCGAGTTTCATAGAACAGTATCTTGGCACCAAGATAGACCAGAACATACAGATGCGACGTATGCCCAACTTCAACAACTTCAAACTCCTTGTTGATGTTCACCCGTTGCGCAACAAGAATTGGTTTGTTACTGGTGGTTTCTATTGGGGACCTTCTACCATTGCACGTGCTGAGAATGCTGCCATTGACGGTACATCGCTTGTAGGTGTGGCAATGTACAATAAGTTCTACGATGCGGCTGCTAACGATACTCCTATTTATGGAGATGCTTATCTTGACCCTGAGCTTGCTGCTAAGTTTCTTAATAATGGTAGAATGAGTGTGCATTTGGGTGATTTTAAGGATACAGAAAGAAATAGGGAGAATGGAAGAACTGGTGGCTACCGTCTTGTGCCTGATGAGAACAACATGATTAAGTGCAAGCTCAACGTCAACAGTTTCCGTCCTTACTTAGGTTTTGGTTATGGCGGCAGAATCGTTAAGAATTCCGACATGTATCATATTTATGTAAGCTGTGGCGCAATGTTTTGGGGTGGCACTCCAAAGCTCTATACTCACGACGGTGTAGACCTTATAAACGATGTGGAGAATATTGGTGGAAGTGTTGGCAATAATGTCAAGTTCTTCAAGCAATTCAAGTTCTTCCCTGTATTTGAATTGCGTTTAGCACATAAGATATTCTAAGAAACACATTAATTATATATACGAAAAAAGGAGAGTTCAAACAACCCTCCTTTTTTCGTATAGTTTACTTAACTACAATTTTCTTTCCATTAAACAAGTAAATGCCCTTGGCAAGACCTTCAGTAGATGTAGCGTTCTTGCGTACAATAGTACCGTTGAGGTTGTAGATGTTTGCAGGCTTGTTGCATGTGTCGATTGTGATATCGTTGATGCCTGTAGACTTGTATTCATCCTCACTTAACAGTTTAAGCGAAGCAGCAGTTCCATTAGCAACACTGAGATAGTTGGTGTTGTGGGCTATTGTGGTGCGGTTTGCGAAATCCTCATTCTTGTTAGAGCCTGGTTTCAGACAAACCTCTGTTGTAGCCAATAAATCTGTAGCAGTGTTGTAAACCAATTTGCCGTCTTCCACATTGAGAGTGCGCATTGTTTTTTCATCAAACTGTACAGAGTTGTAGTGTCCGCTTCTCCAGTTGCCTACACTAAAGAATACGCCAGTGAGTTTATTGCCTGATATTGCAGCAACATTGTCAGCGAGAGGCTTAATCTTGTTGTCTGCTACGTCCTTTGACGAGCATTCAATGTATACAGGAGTCTTTGCAGGGATAGTGCCGCTGATTTCCTTGTAAACAGCAATGCCGCTCTTCTCGTCAACATTTGAGATGTAGTATGCCTTCATGCCGCTTGAAGCGAGATTATAGGCAAAGCCTGTGTAGAAAGAAGCAAAATACTTGCCGTCTGACTCGATGTTTGGTGTGATGCCAATGAAGTTATCAGTTTCGGTAGACACCGGTGTGATATACCAGTCTCTATATTCCTTGTAGTCGCTTGATGTAGTGACATAGCTGATACCGTCTTTGAATCCTTTGTCTGCAAGATACAGAGCGTAACCTTTGCTTGTCTGGTAAGCGCGGTAAGCACCCTTAGTATACGATGACTCAATTATCTTAATGTAATAATTAGTCATAGAGTGCATGTCGGCACCCTGTGAAATGATGTTGTACTCATTGCCGCTGATTTTCTTAATATAGAAAACAGAGCCTGGGTCGGATATGATGTTGCTTTTGTCTCCTCTTGTCTCAAGAGCACCAGTTTCAGCTTGTGTTGCACTGTAGTCTATTCCATCACTATGATTATCGCAAAGCGTCATATATCTGCCGCTTTTAGCATTCTGTATGCGATAGTAACCATCTCCATTGATCTGAGCATTTGCCGGCATAGTCGACAAGCCTACCAATGCCAATGTTATTAATTGCTTATTCATTGTTTATTTTTGTATTATAAAAAAATAACCAATCCTTTATATGTGTTATCATAGGATAAAGATAAAGGATTGGTTATGTAGTAATTTATCTATTGCAGTATAATTTGCAATATGCTTGCTTTTTTATTACTTAGCAATACAGATAGTAACGCGGTTCTCGTCGTTGTTAACGAATGGCTGAACTTCAGAACCCTTAGAGTCTGTAGCAATGCGGCTCTTTGAGATGCCACGGTTAACAAGGAACTTAGTAACGGCCTGAGCACGCTGAGCAGCAATGCGACGGTTGATAGCAGCGCTACCAGTACCCTTATCTGCATAACCAGTAACAACTACGCGAGCAGAAGGATTCTCTTTGAGATATTCTACGATCTCGTTAATCTTGCTCTGTTCTGCATCGCTGATGTTGAACTTGCCGATGTTGAAGAATACGTCGCGACGGATACCGTTCTCCTTAACATATTCCTTCTTTGCGCTCTCATTGTTAGTAACCTGTGTAGCTGGAGCAGGAACCTGCTTCTCTACAATGCGCTCGATAACGCGCTCAACTGGAGCAACCTGCTCAACCTTGCGTGTAGAGTGTGTCTTGCCAAGAGCAACCTTTGCGCCTACAAGAGCGTTGAAATACCAGTCGGCATTGCCAGCTCTCTTAGAGTTGTACTTGTCGTTGAGAGTGTTTGCAGAAACCTCAAGGCCAAGGCTTACGCGCTCGTTGATACGGAAGTCAACATTAGCACCTACGCGTGCAGCAAGACGAAGCTTAGAGCCGTCCCATGCATACTCCAGAGGATTCTTGTCGTAAACAATCTTGTTTGAGTTGGCAGCGAGAACAGCCTTTTTTACGTCGTTAGCCTCGTCGTTACCCCAAGCGATGTTGGCACCAACACCACCGAATACGCTTACGTTAACAAGACGGTTGGGATCGTACTTGCAGAAGAGGTTGGTAAGGTTGAATGTAGCGTCAACCATAGGAGCAGCATAGCTCCACTTCCAATCCTTCTTGCCGATGCCAGCAAATCTCTGACCTGCCTTGCTCTGCCAGAAGTTAACAGAGAAACGAGCACCTACAACCTTGTTGAAGTTGTATCCAGCGCCAAGCTGGAAGTTAGGAGAAAGGAGAGAGCTGAAATCTATCTCGCCAAGAGTCTCCTGAACACCGCCCTGAATCTGAACGTATGCGTGTGGCTCAAAAACTTCCTCAGTCTTTGCTTCCTGAGCTGCAGCTGTTGTGCAACCCATAGCTACCATACTTGAAAGTACAATATTTTTCAGTTTCATAATTTTATTTCTTTTAGATGATTATTCTATTCATGGGGTTGTCTGTTCATATAAATGAACGACAACCTCATGTTATCCAAAGTTCAATGAGTTCTCCTGTACGGATTACTCAACAACCTTAACGTAGAATGTACGCTTAACAGTCTTGCCAGAGTAGTCAACTGCCTCGTATACAATCTCGTATGTACCAGGCTTGTTAGCCTCGAAGCCGATCTTGTAGATGTTGCCGTCGATTACCTTGTTGATGTTAGCACCTGTAACGGTTGCACCCTCAGGACCATTTACGTGTACATACTTCTTGTAGGCAGGAGCGAGGAGCTCGCCAGTGTAAGAAGTAGCTACGAATATAGTAGAAGCCTTGCCACCGTTCAACTTCAAGTGAGCAGCAGCAGTCTTAACGTTAGGCAACTGGTTCCAGTTTCCGTTCTGTGCTGTATAGAGCATAGTAGGCTGGAGAAGTGAGTTAGACTTTGTGAGGAGGTGCTCAAACTTCTTGATGTAGTTGTTGAGGCGTGTGATAACCTGACCGTCGATGCTCTGAACATAACCGTTCACCTTGTCGATAAGGTCGTTAACACCACCAATCATGTTCTCAACGTTGTTGTTAACGTCGTTGATAACACGGTTGAACTCGTCCATAGAAACTACAATATCGTATGTCTCTTCTTTCTCGCCAACCTTGATGGTTGCGCCAGAGAAGTCAATGTCACCGATGGTAACCTTTACGTCCTTAATAAGACCGCTATTCTTATCGAACTCCTTCTTAATATCAACTGAAGGTGTTACCTTTCCATTAATCTTGATATTCTCAGTATCAGGAATTGTCAATGTTACAGAAGTTTTCATGTTTTCAATACCCTCAATCGGAGTCCAGTTGAACTTGTACTGAACGAGATTAAGCTTAGACTCAAGTGACGGGATTGTAGGCAGGTCAACATTGATGCCATCCTTCAAGAACTCGTATGACAGCGGCTTGAATGCTGTAGCAGCGAGGTTGAGTCCAGATACTGTAGACTTTGTAACCCACTCGCCCTTCTCGTTCTTGAACTTCCAAGTAGCCTTAACGCCATAGCGTGTAAGACGGTTGTTGAATACGTTCTCGATAGAAGAAGCGATATCACCGATGTTGAGAGAGTTTGTTTTTGGGTGACGGAGCTTACCGAGAACATTCTTGGCAGCATCCTTCAAGTCAGCAGCATCAGCTGATGTCCAAGTCTTAGCTTTGTCTACATCCGCAGCGTCAAGCTTAACCTGCAAAGCATAGAAACCACTCTTCTCGTTTACGTTAATACCACGAGAAACACCGAACTTAAGCACGCGGTTGGTATTAACCGGAGTGAGCTTGAACGGAGCCTCGTTGCCCTGGCTGTCAACAAGCTTAAAGTCGATGCAGTTAGGATCTACGTTAGTCGGGTTAACTGTAACGAAGATAAGACCAGTATTTGAGTCTGAGTCGCTGATGATGGTACCCTTATTGAATCTTTCACCACCGAACTCGAAGCCTTCTGAAGTTCTGCCATAGTAAGCACCGATAACGCTCATATCAAGACCGAACGGAGTCTGAACATAGCCAGTTACTGGGCTCTCAGAACCCTGAACAACAACGCCTGTTACGAGCTTGCTGTAGAAGTCTGTCAAGCTTGCGATGAGGTCCTTGTAATTGTTCTCAATAGTTGTGAAGCGGTTGTCAATACCAGAATTTTCGTACCATTTGTTGATTGTGCCGAGTGTAAGGTTCTCAAGGTCGTCCTTAGAAACATACTTGTTAGCTACCTCATCAAGAATATCGTTCTTTGTGGTCTCAATCAAAGTTTTCAACTCTGTATCGAGAGCATTTGCCTTCTGGAGAGCCTCGTCAGCAACACCCTTTGCTGTGATGATGTCATTCTTAGCCTGCTCGAGATCGTCAGAAAGATTAGGAATAGTTACGTTGTTAAGCTTTTTGTAATCTTCCTTGAGCTGGTCGATATCAGTTCTGTTGTTTTTAACCTTCTTTTCCAATTCGTCGAGACGGATAGAGTCTGACTGAGCAAGAGTCAAAGCCATCTTAACAGAGTCGGTCAATGCCTGAGTCTTCTCTGTCCATCCTGCCTTTGCGCTATTGAAATCACTCTGGAGGTCGTCGAGCTGCTTCTTCATACCAGCGTCGCCATTCTCACCATAGATTTCAACGAGCAGCTTGTGAACTGCCTCTGACTTAGCGATAGCATCGTTCAATGCGCTGTTCTCCTTGAGCAATTCGGCGATAACAGCATCAACAGCACCCTTATTGAGAGCTGCCTTGTTCTCGTCGATTGTCTTCTGGATGAGCTCTTTCATCGCAGCTTCTGTGCATCCGCACTGCTTGATGTTGGCAAGTTTGTTGTTAATGTCAGCAAGATCCTTCTTCTGCTGCTCAATAATCTCCTCAAACTTCTTGTTCACCTGATCATTGATGTCGTCGTAGACACCATCACTGTCGTAATCTTTACAAGAAACGAAAGTTGTTGCTCCACTCAACATAAGAGTTGAGACGAGCAAGATGTTAGTTAGGCTTCTTTTTTTCATTGCTTTTTATTGTTTAATTAAACTTGTTTGTTCTGTTTCTGTTTACCGGTAATCCTAAAGTTTGTGTTCCATTTGCGAAATGCGTATGGATCTTTTTCCTGATTTCCTCTATCATGAGAAATGAATAGTTGTTGCGTTGTTTCACATTGGAATACATGCAATATGGTTCCTGTATTTTTTGTTTGTTTGCAAAGTTATGCTTTTTTTTTGGTTTGAGTAAAAAAAAAGAGAGAAATTTGCAGTGTATTCATGCTTTTGTCTTAAAAAACAGTGTTTTAGACCACATTATTAGTCTGTTTTGGCTATTGTTGGCGTAAACAATGTGACGCAACAAGCCACAATGCATACCACTCCCTCCGCTATAAGGGTGGAGTGGTATGCAGTGGTTGTAACAAGTATCTTATATACAATAAGGTGTAAAACTAATGGTAAAAAGTGCTGTAACCTTGGCGGGTTGTTGTCTTCCTCTTATTTGGTTATTTCGCCACACAGGCTCTTGTTCATAAGGTATCGGATGGTGTGGCAGTCGGAGTAGCGTGCCTGCAGATACATGAGCTTCGTAACAGCACTCTCCACAGTGCAGTCGTAACCGCTTACTATTCCTGCATCCTTAAGCTGATAGCTTGCCTCATAGCGTCCCATCTTGACGCATCCAGCAACACATTGACTTATGTTGACCACTGTGACACCACGTTTGGTGGCATCCTTGAGCAGTTGTCTGAGCCAAGGCTTCTGTGGAGCGTTGCCACTTCCGAACGATCGCATGACAATACCGCGCAACTCTGGAGCCTCAAGCACATGGCGAACGATGTTTTCCTGTACTCCAGGGAAAAGCGAGAATACCACAACATTTGGATCCATGGCATAGTGGGGAATCATGGGCCTGCTGAAGTCGGGCTTTAATATATAATGGTGGCGGAAGTTGAACTCCACTCCTGCTTCGCATAGGTGGGGATAGTTGAACGAGTTGAAAGCATTGAATCCATCGGCGTTCTCCTTTGTGCTACGGTTGCCTCGCAACAGTCGTCCGCTAAAGTAGATGCATACCTCAGGCACAATGGCATGGCCATCGTCGTTGTAGGCAGACGCAAGCTCAATACTCGTAACAAGGTTCTCCTTGCCATCGGTGCGCAGTTGGCCAATGGGGAGCTGTGAGCCTGTGAGTATGACAGGCTTGGTGAGGTTCTCCATCATGAACGACAGAGCACTTGCAGTATATGCCATAGTGTCGGTGCCGTGCAGGATTACAAAGCCATCGTAGGAGTCGTAGCTGTCGTGGATGATGCGCACAAGTTGTGCCCATCGTCTGAGCGACATGTCCGACGAGTCGATGGGAGGCGTGAACTGATAGGTGTCAATCTCAGTCTTGAGATACGCGAATTCGGGCAGATTGGCAATGAGATGCTCGAAGTTGAGCGGCTCAAGGGCATCTGTCTGTGGGTTGCGTCCCATACCAATCGTTCCGCCGGTGTATATCAGCAGCACTTTGTTGTGACGCACGTTGGCATTGTCATTGTTCATCGTTCTTGTTTGTTTTGTTCATGGCAAAATTAATACAAAAATCTGACAACAGGGATTGTTTGGCGAAGTTTTTGTGATTAAAAAACATGGAATTTACAATATTTCATGATTTGACCCTTGAAAATGATAAATTCTAAGCTAAAACCGACGTTTTGAAAGGAACTGTCTACGGATTGATATTGCCAAAGGAATGACTAACTTTCTTTTTGTAAAATGTGGAGAATGCGATTCCATATAGTTGAAAGAGGCATTTTCCTGATATTTAAGCCTAATATTAAAGTTGTGGAAAAATTATCGGCACAAAACTTTGCGAGTGTCAGAAATTAGTAATAACTTTGCACAAACTAAAACACAAATATGTTGCAGCGTATATTATGAAGAAATTGTTAATTCCCATTGTCTTTATGGCAATTGCTCTTTTGCTGGACGCATGTAGCTCAGCAAAGCAGGTAGCGTACTTCCAGAACATCGACTCAGTTAGTCTTGCTTCGTCAAAGGGCCTTTATGATGCCCGTATCATGCCGAAGGACTTGCTGACAATCACCGTTGTCACTTCTGATCCGGCGACTTCTAAGCCTTTCAACCTGTCGATTTCCAATACTCTTGGCACCGACGGACGTCTTGGAAGCAACACAGGCTCATTGCTCCAGTATCTTGTGGACAACGAGGGCAACATCAACTTTCCTATCGTGGGTACTGTGCATGTAGCTGGCCTCACAAAGAATGAGTGTCAGGATTTGATCAAGTCGAAAGTGCAGCCTTTCCTCGCTGCGTCTGAGGTGCCAGTGGTAACAGTGAGCATGTCGAGCTACCGTGTTACAGTGGCAGGTGAAGTTACAGCACCAAAGGTGGTGCCAGTTTCTACTGAAAAGATGAGTGTGCTTGAGGCTATTGCCCAGGCAGGCGACCTTACTATCTATGGCCGCCGTGACAATGTGCTTCTCATACGTGAGAACAGCAACGGACAGAAGGAGGCCCATCGCCTTAACTTGAATGACGCAAATGTTATCAACTCGCCGTACTACTATGTACAGCAGAACGACTATATATATGTAGAGCCCAACAGCACGAAGGCTAAGAACTCTGCTATTGGTCAGTCTACGACGTTGTGGTTCTCATTCGTGAGCATTATGACGTCTGTGGCTTCATTGTTGGTTAATATTATCAGAAATTAGTGCTATTATGCATATTTAAGCGTTGGGCTATGGGCTTGACGCTTAATTTTTATCCATAAGTCTTCATCATAAAAACACAATAAGAGTTATAAATAAATAATAAAAGAATAATAATCGTGGAACCATTAAAGCATGAGTGTGGCGTGGCAATGATAAGGTTGCTCAAGCCATTGGAATACTATCAGGAGAAGTATGGCACTTGGATGTTCGGCATTAACAAGCTCTATCTGATGATGGAGAAGCAGCACAACCGCGGACAGGAAGGTGCCGGTATGGCTTGTGTGAAGCTCGACGGACAGCCAGGCACGGAGTATATGTTTCGTGAAAGAGCCGAGGGCAAGGATGCGATAACCGAGATATTCGGACGTGTGCAGAAGGAGTTTGCATGTCTTTCGCCAGAACTGCTTGCCGATGCCGACTTTGCAAAGGAGCATCTGCCGTTTGCCGGCGAACTCTATATGGGACACTTGCGCTATTCCACGACAGGAAAGAAGGGACTCTCGTATGTGCATCCTTTCCTGCGCCGCAACAACTGGCAGGCAAAGAATCTCTGCATCTGCGGCAACTTCAACATGACTAATATCGACGAGATATTTCAGAAGATGCTCACACGGGGCATGTTTCCACGCATCTACAGCGATGGCTACACATTGCTCGAACTGATGGGACACCGTCTCGACCGCGAGGCTGAGCGCAACTTTGTAGAAGCAAAGAAGCAAGGACTCGACGGCATGGAGCTTACACATTATATAGATGAGCACATGGACATGGCTAATGTGCTGAAGACATCTATGCCTGACTTCGATGGCGGATATGTGATGTGCGGACTCACTGGCTCGGGAGAAATGTTCTCCATGCGCGACCCTTGGGGCATACGCCCTGCCTTCTACTATGCCAACGACGAATTCGTGGCAGTGGCCTCAGAACGTCCTGTGTTGCAGACCACATTCGATCTTGAGTGTGAGGACATAAAAGAACTGCAACCTGGCAATGCAATTCTCGTAAGCCGACAGGGTGAGGTGCGTATGGAGCAGATACTCAAGCAGCGTGGCGACTCGGCTTGCTCGTTTGAGCGCATATACTTCAGCCGTGGTTCCGATCGTGACATCTACCGTGAGCGTAAGAAGCTTGGCGAACAGCTCGTGCCTCAGATACTTAAAGCCGTTGACGGAGACATCGACCATACTGTGTTCTCGTTCATACCAAATACGGCTGAGGTGGCTTACTACGGTTTGCTCTCTGGTTTCAAGAAATACAGCAATGAGCAGAAGGTGAAGCGCATACAACAGCTCGACCATAAGCCTACCGACGAGGAATTGCACGAAATACTCGACACATTGGTGCGCTCGGAGAAGGTGGCTATAAAGGATATAAAACTGCGCACGTTTATCACTGAGGGCAACTCGCGCAACGACCTTGCCTCTCATGTATATGATATTACATACGGCTGCATAGAACCTTACGTGGACAACCTTGTGGTGATAGACGATTCAATTGTGCGCGGAACAACACTCAAGGAGAGCATCTTGCGCATTCTCGACCGCTTGCATCCAAAGAAGATTGTCATCGTGTCGTCGGCTCCGCAGATACGCTATCCCGACTACTATGGCATTGATATGCCAAGACTGGAGGAGTTCTGTGTGTTCCGTGCTACAATGGAACTTATCAAGGAGCGTGGTATGCAAGACTTGCTGAAGCGTGTGTACGAGTCGTGCAAACTCGAGCTGCTGAAGCCGAAAGAGATGATGCACAACTGTGTGCGTGATGTCTACAAGCCGTTCTCTATTGATGAGATAAACCAGAAGATAGTAGAAATGCTTCGCCCGGACGAACTGGAGACTCCAGTGGAACTTGTGTATCAGTCGATAGACGGACTGCATGAGGCTATACCTGACCATAAGGGCGACTGGTACTTCACGGGTAAATATCCCACACCAGGCGGTACGAAGCTCTGCAACCAGGCATTTGTCAACTATATGGAGAAGCTAATGTAAATCATAGGAAGTAAGGCTCTCATGCCATAGCTCCATGATGAGCAATACGCCCTGGGAGGGCAAAAGTATATACCACAAGATTACACTTTTGCGCTTTCAGGGCGTCTGTGCGCGATAATGTAAAGTATGTATAATCATTTCAACAACAATAAATCAAACAAAAATATAGAGAAATAACGATAAGATATAACTATGAGAAATGTAACTTTAGTATTGGAAGACGGAACCAAGTTCCATGGTAAGTCATTTGGTTATGAAGCACCTGTGGCTGGAGAGGTCGTTTTCAACACAGCGATGATGGGTTATCCAGAATCGTTGACCGACCCTTCTTATGCAGGACAGCTCATGACTCTGACATATCCGCTTGTAGGTAACTATGGCGTGCCTCCTTTCTCTTTCGAGGAGAACGGACTGCCCACGTTCATGGAGAGTGACAAAATCTACGCTTCGGCTAT
>OBRN01000175.1_pt1 | contig 17166 bp, 10 predicted proteins | sample 1475621 | NCBI WGS metagenome assembly OBRN01 (sample SAMEA3360684, study PRJEB22359) | human gut metagenome | biome: ENVO:urban biome; feature: ENVO:human-associated habitat; material: ENVO:feces | place: Bangladesh | collected 2011 | reverse complement strand
AGAGGAGGAAGGTCTCGACATCTACGAGCATGGTGAGAGTGCTTATAGCAACTAATTGCGAAATTCGATTATCAGCATAAATTTAGGTCAATGGTGTTTCATTTTGAGGAATGAAACACCATTTTTTTATGATAAATCCTCAACTTGCACAATGAAATAGCCACAACTTGCACAATAAAAATGCCACAACTTGCACAATGAAATAGCCTCAACTTGCACAATGAAAATGCCTCAACTTGCATAATTTAACGTTTAAAATGCTAGTATTCAGTAACTTTTGATTATCTTTGCAGCGGTGCTTAAAAAATATGATTATGAAGAAATATAAGGCAAGAATAGCAGATAAAATGTTAAGTCGGAGACTTTTGGGGAGTGGTGCCGTTTTGATACAAGGCCCCAAGTGGTGTGGAAAGACGACAACTGCAGAACAGCAAGCAAAGAGCGTTGTGTATATGGATGATCCTGAATACATGGAGCAGAATGTGGAACTTGCAAATCTTTCTCCCAAAAAGTTGCTTTCAGGAGAAGTGCCTCGTCTTATTGATGAATGGCAATTAGCCCCGCAACTTTGGGATGCTGCCCGTTTTGAGGTTGATCATAGAGATGAACTAGGGCAATTCATCTTTACTGGTTCTGCAGTCCCTGTTGATACAAGTAAAATTCACCATTCAGGGACTGGTCGATTTGCATGGTTGACAATGAGAACAATGAGTCTTTCTGAATCTGGCGATTCTACAAACGAAGTCAGTCTAGAAGAATTGTTTGCCAATCCCATAGCAGATGTTTTTGCAACTAATCCTCTCAACATTGATTCTTTGGCATGGTTGATATGTCGGGGTGGTTGGCCAAAGGCAACGATGGTTAGTAAGGAGGTAGCACTTGATATGGCATATAGATATTATGAAGCCGTGGTGCACTCTGACATTTCTCGTGTAGATAATGTGAGCCGTGATCCGGAAAGAGCAAAAAGAATATTGCGTTCTCTAGCAAGAAACCAATGTGCTCAGGTAACGGTAAATACTATCTGTGCTGATTTGGAGAATAATGATGTTGTAGCCACCAATCGCAATACAGTGGCTTCCTATATAGAGGCTTTGAAGAAAATCTTCGTATTGGAAGATTCCTTGGCATGGAATCCAAATTTGCGAAGTAAAACGGCTATTCGCACTTCGGATACCCGATATTTTTCTGATCCTTCTATTGGTGTTGCGGCTTTAGGTATAGGTCCAAATGATTTGGTGAATGACCTCAGTACGATGGGTTTGTTCTTTGAATCAATGTGTATCAGAGACTTGCGTGTTTATGCCGATGCTATTGATGGAACAGTGTATCATTATCGTGATGGTAATGGTTTGGAGTGTGATGCTGTAGTTCATTTGCGTAATGGGAATTATGGACTGATAGAAGTTAAATTGGGTGGTGAGAAGAACATCGAAGAAGGAGCAAAGAATCTAAAGCTCTTGGCTTCTAAAATCGATGATACGAAAATGAAATCCCCATCTTTCCTTATGGTTCTGACAGGTACATCTCGTTATGCAGTTCGTAGACCTGATGGTGTGTACGTTGTGCCAATTGGTTGTTTGAAAGATTAATCAAAATACAGAATCTTTGTACTCTAGCACCTTGACTGTATGTTTAGTACGGTCGAGGTGCTATCTTTATATAATAAGGTGTAAACCTGTTTTTACGATGATCTCCTTCTTCTTCTTTCTTTTGGGATAATTTGGGGAAAGTAATCAATTTGCAGTTGGTCTGTGAACGCTGAAGGTTGCTGCTGTTTTGTCGGTGTAAATGTCGGTGTAAAATGTCGGTGTAAATGTTGTTTTGGCGGTAATGTGGCGGTAATGCCGATGTAAATGTCGGAGAAAAATGTCGGAGACATCAAGGGTGGTAAAAAGAGATTTGGCGGTGATGCAAAAAGTGGATATTCTAAGGCATGAAGGTAAGGGTAATGTCGGTGTTTGTTGTTTACTTGCTAAACTGGCATTTCGATAGGATAAAATGAAATATTAGTATAATAATTCTTAAAGAAATAACAACGTATAAGTTTTTTTATTAACTTTGTGTGCATAAAACAAATATTTATGAAATTTAAAATAACCTTGAAGATAGATAGAAAATATGGTGACTTGCTGCCCTTTAATTATCAGTATGAGCAGTCGGCAGTCATTTATCGCATATTGGCGCAAGCTGATACGCAATATTCGTCATGGCTTCATGAAAATGGCTATCTATTACATGAAAGAAAGAGGTTTAAGCTATTTTGTTATTCACCCTTCATCTTTGAGAAAGTAAGACCTTTGCCTGAAGCAGGGTGTTTGAAAATCATAGGTGAAAGAGCAGTATGGTACATTAGTTTTATACCGGAGAAAAGTACTCTTGAATTCATTCAAGGTATATTTGCTCATCAAAGCTTTAGCATTGGCAATAAGAAATATCAAGTTGCTTTTGATGTTGTTGGAGTAGAGGCTATACCTATGCCACCATTATCTGAAGAAATGACTTTCGTAGCTCTGTCTCCTATTTGTGTCAAGCTGCATGAAGACAACAAGACTCAATATCTATCTCCTGACAATCCTATGTTCGCTGAAGGAGTATTAAAGGGATTGATGGCGAGATATGAGAGCATTCATGGTCAGCCATTTGATATGGAAAACAAGGAGTTTTCATTTGAATTGACAGATAAAAAGGTCAAGTCGAAGTTGATAACGATAAAAGCCAATACTCCTTACGAATCAAGAGTACGTGGATATCTCTGCTCTTTCCGCATGAAAGCACCTTTAGAGTTGATGAAGATTGCTTATGAAGGAGGTGTTGGAGAACAATGTTCGCAGGGGTTTGGATTTATAACAAATTAAGGAATAGACTTATGAAACAAGATATAGAAAATATTGATTATGAATGGCTTTTTAAGCCCACAGGTGATCCGTTTGTTGATGCTGGAGGCTATGCTTTAGAAGAGTTTTCTCATTACTATCCTGATGCAAATTTGATGGATTTAATAGAGAAAGCTGCAAGTATTTATGTGAATAAATGGGGACGTAAAGTTCATGCTTTCTTTTTAAATTCCCCTATTACCCAAACAGCTTTTAAAGGGAAAGAAAAAGCAGAAACGTTAAAATATTACCAATCTCTTATTAATAATGTAAACGGCAAGCAAGGCTTTTGTCGTATAACAGGAAGATATGGTTATGTTTTTGTTGGCGGACGTAATAATTCTATTTTGACAGGTTCTGGTACATATGTAAACTTTCATCATGATTTTCAAAATGGGATAATTGTATCTAAAGAAATTATCATAAGGTGCTTTTTTTTACCATTAGCTTGTGAACAACTCCAAGGACGTATATCATTGTTGAATTGCAGTAATCCTGAAGTTACAGCATTTTTTGCAGAGTTAGTTTGTAGGCGAAATATGGAAGCAATTAAAAACAACATTTCTACGTCAGTATTTAAATCGAAATCTGCATCAACAAGTACTGCTTTATTTAGATTTGTAGATGAGGTATTAAGAAATAAAACTATACAATTTGAGGAGAATAAGCAATGTGACTTACGAATGTATCTTTATACTAATTTTGGAGCTTCTCCTGATTTACAGATTATTTCTTTGCCTTTTCCAATTTGGCATTTCTACCGATTTGTAATGAAGAGTAAATATTGTGACAATTGGTGTGATTTTGTCTCGCAGTATTATTATATAAAAGGCGGAAAGTATGTTTCAAATGTTGAATATAACTTGATTGTAGGAAAAGAAGTTAAAAAAGTGACAGAGAATGAATTTAAATTTTGGGATAATAAGATTTACAAGAATCTTATAAATGGCAAATCCATTCTACCAGAACTGTTAGTTTATTCAAAGAAAGAAATTTTAGATTTTAACATTGTAAAAGTTTACGCTATAAAAATAAGAAAAATGAAAGTTGAAACAATAGAAAAAATTAATCAAATGGCCGACTTTATTATTGCCAATAACGATGATAGAAATATTGGAAAGGCTATGACGAAACTAAATGCTGTAACGAACTCATTCTTGTTAAGACGTTTTATCTTGAATGATATAGTGAAGCCTAATTATGATGGAGAACATGAAGAGGCTATAGTTACAGTCAAAGATTATGTTGAATATCTCTTTCCTGATTCCGATTCTTGGAAAGAAATGAGGGATGTTTTATTGATAGCAATTTATGAAAGATTGCATAAATTAAAGAAGAAAGTAAATATAGAAGATAACAAAGAATTATAAAAACTATTTAATTATGATGAAAGAAAATATAAAAGTACAAGGCTATGTCCTATTGGATGTAGATGTAGTAGCATTAAACAATGCAGGTAAGGACACCATGTCAAATTTTGACAATGCAGTAAAAACTAAGTCTATATATAAGAATGGACTTAATTATGTCTATGTCTCAGGACAGGCTTGGCGATTTTGGTGGAGAGAAGCTTTGCAAAAGAACGTTGGTTGGACGTTGTCACCAGTAATAAGAGATAAGAATATTGCATTTACCACTGCTAATCCTTTGACATATCCAGATGATGATATCTTTGGATATATGAGAGCTGCAACTGAAGAGTATGAAGAGAAGGGTAAGAAAAAAACAAGAAATATAACTGTTACGCGTGTCTCTCCGCTAAAAAATTCAGCTTTGATTTCTGTTGCTTCTATTCGTCCTGTTTCAAATTGGTCAAGTATGGCACGTCAAAATGGAGATTCAGTTCCATTTGCTCGTCAAGAGTATAGTGCAATCATGAAAGGTATGTTTTCTTTGGATGTGGATATGGTTGGAACTTTCTCTGACTATAATCGCTCTGGATATAAAAATATTTCAGAGACCTTAAAGGAAAAAGCAATCAATGAAGGTGCATCTGAAATTGCAGATCCATTTGGTACAGGTAAGTTAGTTCGTCTTCCATTAGCTATTCGTCAGAAACGAATAGTGGATACTGTGCTATCATTAAAAAATATTTCTGGTGGAGCAATGCAGACAAATAATATGGGAGACGTAACTCCTAAATTTATAGTCTTGGCTTCTATGAATACGGGTAATCATCCTTTCTCGCATATCGCAATATCACGTGGTGATAGAGATGAACGGGCTTTATTGAATATCACAGGCTTGCGAGAAGTTTTGAATGAATACAAGGAAAATTTTATAGGAAAAGTTTTTATTGGTCGCAGAAGCGGATTCTTTGATGATTATGATAAAGAACTGAAAGAATTGGCGGATGATTATAAGGATAGAATCGAATATCTGCCAGTAAATGCGGCGATAGATAAATTTTCAGAACAATTAAAATCCCAAATAAGATAGCATGAGAATATATCGTATAGAAATAACATCGTGGACAGCAAGTTTCAGATATCCTAATATTATATCAGGGTATCAACCAACTTTATGTGTTCCACCACTGAGTACGGTATTGGGTTTGATTAATGCATGTGCAGGAAAGTATTTGAATTTTAAGAACGAAGAAATTGGTTACTATTTTGATTATCAGTCTAAATCTGAAGATTTAGAAACTATATATCAAATAGAATCAAAAGATGGAGTGCCAAAGAAAGAAGTTAAATCAAATGTTTTAAGGAGAGAATTCCTTTATGGTTGTAGACTATTTGTTTATCTCAAGAAAACAAAACTAGTAGATTATTTCAAACAGCCATATTTTCAACTTCTTCTTGGTAGAAGCAATGATTTGGCAACAATATGTTCTATATCAGAGCGAGATTTACATGAGAAGAAAAATGCGTCCAAAATAAGAGGACAAATAGTTCCTTTTAGGGGGTATTTTCTTCCTGGAACAATTCAAGCTTTACCTCAATACTTTACGAATGAGTTGCCGCGTGAGAATATTGGAACCCAACCATACTCTATCATAAATTATGATACTGATGATTTCGATACATCGTTAACAGCTTATACAGATTTGATTGATAACAAAGAAATTGATATTTATTTTCACAAATTGAATTTTGGAGACGAATAAGATTATAAATAATGCGAAATCTTTGGTTCTGGCTAAGTCAGAACCAAAGATTTCTCTGGAGCAACATATAGATGATTGCTTACATATTTGTTGCCAATTAAAAGAAGCTCTTCCTGATATAACTGTGCGCTATGGTATGGAATTTTGGAAAGCGTTAAGAACGGCAATCATTTTGCATGATACAGGCAAATCACATGTTGAATTCCAAAAGTATCTTTTGGGAAAGAACAATGAATGGTATCATCAGCGTCATGAAATGTTTTCTGTGTATTTTGCACAAAATTCTGATAGTAGAGATATTCTTGGTAGTGGAGGTTTGTTGGCTATTTTAGGACATCATAAATCTTTGAAAGATTTGTATGATTTTATTGATAAAAATTATACAAAAGATGAATGGTGCTTAGAAGATGACGGATTGGATTACAATGACGAATGTAAAAAGCTGAATTCTCCCTTTGTTTGGAATTTGATGAAGCAATATGATATTGAGCAAAAGACACATTGTCCAATAGACCTAAAAAAAATTATAAAGAGTTACATCCGAAACGCAAAAGGATTACTGCATGAGCAAACAATAGAAAACATATTGTTAGTAGGTGCACTCAAACAATGTGATCATTTAGCCTCTGCAGGAATCCAAAAGATTAACTGTATTGATTCGAGTGATTTTGCTTTCTTAGATAGAATTACATTTTATGATCATCAGAAATTAGCTGGTGATAAAGAGGGTAATGTTATTTTAACAGCGCCTACAGGTACAGGTAAGACTGAAGCGGCACTGAATTGGTTGCGGAAACAGATACATAGCAGGGGAATGGGAAGAGTATTTTATATTTTACCTTATACCGCCTCTATCAATGCTATGTATGAACGGCTTTTCTTTGATATTGGGAAGGACAAGGTAGGTTTGTTGCATAGCAAATTACTGCAATATCTTGATGCAAAATTTTCGAGTAGTTCATATGATTGTTCTAGCATAAAGAAAATGGCAGAAAATTTCAAAACAATGGTGACTCCATTTAAAGTTACGACTCCATTTCAAATGTTAAAACATTTGTATGGGTTAAATGGCTTTGAAAAAGGACTTGTTGAATGGAGTGGAGCTTATTTTATAATAGATGAGATTCATGCCTATGATGCAAGAACATTTGCTCAACTTATTGTTCTACTTCATTTTGCAGTAAATCAGTTGGATGTTCGAGTTCATGTGATGACTGCGACATTGCCAACATATATGAAAAAAGAGTTGTTTGAAGTTTTACCCTCTTGCTATAATGTTGTGGCAAATCAAGAACTCTATGCGAGGCTTATACGTCACAAGATAGTGTTTAAAGAGGGGACGTTGTTAGATAACATTTATTTCATGCAAGAATGCATAGATAAGGGGCTTAAAGTACTTGTCGTATGTAATACTGTAGACGATGCCCAATATGTATTTCAATTATTGGATTCTGAAAACAAGGTCTTGCTTCATGGACGTTTTTGTGCAAAAGATAGAAACGATAAGGAACTCTTGCTGAAAGAATCAGATATACGATTGTTGGTTGGAACGCAAGCAATAGAAGTAAGCCTTGATATTGATTTCGATGTGCTTTTTACGTCACCAGCACCAATAGATGCACTTGTTCAACGTTTCGGTAGAATTAACCGAAAATGTAAGAAAGATATTTGCCCATGCTTCATATTTAGAGAGTCTGGCGAGAAGGATCACTTTATTTATAGAAACAAAGAGGTGATAGCTAGAACCATTTATGCATTTGATATGATTGTGGCAAATAATAATGGCGTTATCAAAGAGGATATCTTGCAGAAATATATAGACTATGTTTATCCAGACTGGGCAGAAGAAGACAAAATTGATTATGAGGATACTAAGCGAATTTTTGAAAAATTTATATCAGAAGAAATGGCTCCATTGGAATATAGTGAACAGAAAGAAGAGGATTACTATAAACAATTTGATGGGTATAAAGTATTACCAATTTCATTGTCGGAAGAATACCAGCAATATCTTTTGGATTATGCTTTTGTTAAGGCTGAGTCGCTATTGGTGTCTGTGTCTACAAATCGTCTCAGATCACTTTTTTATAGTGGGCAAGCAGAATGGAAATCATTTGCTTATCCTGTAAAGGATAGCATTGAACATAAAAAGGAACTTGTTGTAAGAATACCTTATACATCAGAATTAGGACTACAATTTAATACAGATAACAATAATTCGTATTTTCAAGAGGATAATTACTTATGATAGTAACCGGCACTCATTTCAACTATTACCAGCTTTGCCATCGCAAACTATGGTTGTTTGCCAATGGCATCAACATGGAACAAGAGTCAGACTTGGTCTATGAAGGAAAGCTGGTGCATGAATCAAGTTATCCGCAACGTACATCAAAGTATGAGGAAGTGGAGATTGATGGTATCAAAGTAGATTACTATGATGCCAAGAACAAGGTCATCCATGAGATAAAGAAATCTAATAAGGTGGATAAAGCTCATGAATGGCAACTGAAATATTACATGTATGTTTTCGAGCAACATGGAATAGAAGGCGTGAAGGGCATCTTGGAATATCCTCTTTTGAGAAAGACAAAAGAAGTAATCTTGACAGATGTTGATAGAGATGACATTCAGGTTATATCTAAGGACATTATTAAGATAATCTCTCAAGATGTTTGCCCGTCTAAAGTAAAGAAAGGCATCTGTAAGAATTGTAGTTATTTCGATTTTTGTTATATAAACGAGTTGGAGGAAGAAGAATGAAAAGAAGTTTCTATCTGTTCAATCCAGGCATCATGGAACGCAGAGATAATACGCTGAAGTTCACGCCTGTTATCGTAAATGAAGATAATGAAGAAATCAAGCAGCAACCTCGATACATTCCTATTGAGGATGTTGCGGAACTGTATGCCTTTGGAAGTCTGCGGGCAAATAGTGCTTTGTTCAACTTTTTGGGGCAGAAAGGTATTCCTGTCCACTTCTTCGACTATTATGAGAACTATACCGGAAGCTTCATGCCTCGCGAAAGTCTTCTTTCTGGCAAGGCATTGTTGGCACAAACATCTGCATACCAAAACAAGAAGAAAAGAGTTGAATTGGCACGAAAGTTCATTCAGGGAGCAGCATGGAATATGGTTATGAACCTCAACTACTATAATCGTAGAGGAAAAGACCTGCAAGATATTATCGATACTATTAAAAGATTGAGTAATACTTTGCCAGATGCTAAGGCTGTAGATGAGATAATGGGAATTGAGGGAAATATCAGACAGGCATATTATGCTGCATTCGATATCATTCTCGATGATTTCAACATGGGATCAAGAACCAAGCAACCGCCAGAGAATGAGGTGAATGCTCTCATATCTTTTGGCAACATGATGTGTTATACTGAAACTCTCCGGGCAGTTCATCAAACTCAGCTCAATCCAACGATAAGCTTTCTGCATACTCCAGGAGAAAGGCGTTTTTCGTTATGTCTTGATATATCCGAGATCTTCAAACCTATTATCGTGGATAGAGTCATCTTCAAGGTACTCAATAAGCATGCTTTAAGCACCAGTCATTTTGATAAGAAACTCAACAAATGTCTTTTGAACGAAAAGGGAAAGAAAATTTTTGTAAAGGCCATGGAAGAGCGTTATGATGAGACATTCCGTCATCGTTCTTTAGGACGTAATGTAAGCTATAAGCATCTTATAAAGTTGGAATGCTATAAGCTACTAAAAGATATTTTAGGAATAGAAGAATATAAACCTTTTAAAATGTATTGGTGATATGTATGTGATTATAGTTTATGATGTAGGTGAGAAGCGAGTAGGCAAAATGTTGAAGCTTTGCCGCCAATATTTGTGTTGGATTCAGAACTCAGTTTTGGAGGGAGAATTATCTGAAGCTAAACTTCGGGAATTGCAAATGAAGATGAAAGCTATCATTGATGAATCCGAGGATAGTGTCATTGTTTTCACCAATAAAATGGGGTATAATATGAACAAACAGATTCTTGGAAAAGAAAGAATGTCTACCGATAATTTCTTATAAAGAGTTGTCGATGTGGTTCTATTTTTCCGTTTCTAGGTTCGGAAAAAACTCCGAAAGTGTTCTTTGACTTATTGAAACCTCCATAAATAGGCAGGTTGTCGTAAGGCCGCAGAAAAAATATCTTTAGGCATCGACATTTTTTCTGAAGATTTTTTGTATCTTTGCACCCGCAAACCCATAGATTCTTAGGACATCTATTCCTTAAATCTTACGGGTTCTAATCGTACCTTTATGGAATTGAAATGAAGAAACTCAGCAAGAAGGGCATTTGATAATGGCGTTCTAATCGTACCTTTATGGAATTGAAATGAAGGTGGTTGGGATTCTCTCTGCAACGGTGTAGGGTTCTAATCGTACCTTTATGGAATTGAAATGCAGGAGGCAAGGTAGTGATGCGCCGTGATGCCGGTTCTAATCGTACCTTTATGGAATTGAAATAAAAAAGGCAGTCCTCTATAAATCCTCGGCGGCGGGTTCTAATCGTACCTTTATGGAATTGAAATCGTGCCAAGGAAATACTGAAGTTGACGGAAGACTGTTCTAATCGTACCTTTATGGAATTGAAATATGGCGGCAAGAAAATAAGTTTTTAACAAATAAAGTTCTAATCGTACCTTTATGGAATTGAAATTTCATTCTCGCTAGCGGTTCACTGCCAGGCTTCGATTGTTCTAATCGTACCTTTATGGAATTGAAATGGCTTTGCGCCAACAGCGTGAACTTAAAAAAGCGGTTCTAATCGTACCTTTATGGAATTGAAATGAAGAATATTCTCGTGGCCATTCATTCTTTACTTATGTTCTAATCGTACCTTTATGGAATTGAAATGTTGGACGCAAGGCGGAGGGCGATAGCCCACACCGTTCTAATCGTACCTTTATGGAATTGAAATAGTAAAGAAGAACTTATCTATCGTTTTATACTTAGTTCTAATCGTACCTTTATGGAATTGAAATACGATTTCGAGGTTAGAAGTAGCATTGAGTTTAAAAGTTCTAATCGTACCTTTATGGAATTGAAATCTATTCGAGAAGTACAGAGATAGAACTGGTAAAAGTTCTAATCGTACCTTTATGGAATTGAAATGTCCAACAACTCACAAATTTCATCGTGAAATATGGTTCTAATCGTACCTTTATGGAATTGAAATAGCGAGAACGCCAGGCGGAGGGCGATAGCCCACACCGGTTCTAATCGTACCTTTATGGAATTGAAATCCATCTAAAGGGTACGAGCAATCTTAGATAGCGTGTTCTAATCGTACCTTTATGGAATTGAAATTTGAAGGATGGTGAAGATTATACATATGGAAAGCATTGTTCTAATCGTACCTTTATGGAATTGAAATGGAACAGAAGGATGCTTATGAGCAGGGATTGTCTCGTTCTAATCGTACCTTTATGGAATTGAAATACTTGGAGCAACTGCCAGCACGTATTGCAGAGCAGAGTTCTAATCGTACCTTTATGGAATTGAAATAAAGAAGAGAGGGATGAAAAATATAAGGTTATTCGTTCTAATCGTACCTTTATGGAATTGAAATAACTTCTCTACATGACACTTGATGAGGTATGCCGGTTCTAATCGTACCTTTATGGAATTGAAATACAACAAGAAGGCTCCTTAATGAAATGGTACAAGAGTTCTAATCGTACCTTTATGGAATTGAAATGAAGGACAGTAGAGAGGAACGGACGCAACTGCATGTTCTAATCGTACCTTTATGGAATTGAAATTATTCAGGTGGGCGAGGTGGTTGCTTTTCCTCCTGTTCTAATCGTACCTTTATGGAATTGAAATACAACAACATCAACTGTCTCGTTGTCGGGCAGGTGGGTTCTAATCGTACCTTTATGGAATTGAAATTGTGGCTACATTATTACTTCAGCAACTTCCATAGCGTTCTAATCGTACCTTTATGGAATTGAAATAATACAAAAAAATAGCTGAGAGTGCCTTATTTAAGTTCTAATCGTACCTTTATGGAATTGAAATCAGACCAAGTAAAGCTCTATGGTGACAAGGTGCAAGTTCTAATCGTACCTTTATGGAATTGAAATTTATAACCGATACCAGGAAGTTCTTGAATCTTTTGTTCTAATCGTACCTTTATGGAATTGAAATTATATAGACCATATAAACACAATTAAAACAGATAATCGTTCTAATCGTACCTTTATGGAATTGAAATTCAGGAAGGAGACAAAACTACCAGCGTGAGGATGCAGTTCTAATCGTACCTTTATGGAATTGAAATTACAAAATCGTATGGGTAGAGTTTTTCCCTAGTCAAGTTCTAATCGTACCTTTATGGAATTGAAATGAGATTTTTCCAACTCCCTGCTTTGGAGTATTTTGTTCTAATCGTACCTTTATGGAATTGAAATGTTCATCGGTTGGAAGTGCGGATCCTGCCAGTGCAGTTCTAATCGTACCTTTATGGAATTGAAATGAATACTTGTCCGTAATATGCAGACAATTGACACCGTTCTAATCGTACCTTTATGGAATTGAAATGTTCATCGCTTGGAAGTGCGGATCCTGCCAGTGCAGTTCTAATCGTACCTTTATGGAATTGAAATAGCAGACTTCCTCAGAAGGTGGCAATGGTACCGTCTATTCTAATCGTACCTTTATGGAATTGAAATTTGTATTCCCTGGTCAGCGCATCGACCTCTACGGTAAGTTCTAATCGTACCTTTATGGAATTGAAATCCACTATATCGCGCTGAGACTCGAACCACTTTTTGAGTGTTCTAATCGTACCTTTATGGAATTGAAATAAAATATAATGAATAAGAGAGATGAAAGATTTGAAGGTTCTAATCGTACCTTTATGGAATTGAAATTCTGTTTGTTGACGGCGTAGATAACTCCGCTTCTTGTTCTAATCGTACCTTTATGGAATTGAAATATCGCCGAAGTCGCCGTTGTCCTTCACGATGTAGGTTCTAATCGTACCTTTATGGAATTGAAATTTATTAAAGGATGTACCAGGGTTCGATGGTATCCGTGTTCTAATCGTACCTTTATGGAATTGAAATAACACTTGCGCCTTTGAATCATCCGGCGAGAATAGTTCTAATCGTACCTTTATGGAATTGAAATATCACAAAGACAATGACGGATTTCAACGCCAAGAGTTCTAATCGTACCTTTATGGAATTGAAATATATATAAATAGTTTTCTGAAAAACTCGCTGGCTGGTTCTAATCGTACCTTTATGGAATTGAAATTCGCGAGAGTACAGCGGATAAACCGCTGCACACTCGTTCTAATCGTACCTTTATGGAATTGAAATAACAATATTCAAAGGGTACAAACCAGCCTTAACGGCGTTCTAATCGTACCTTTATGGAATTGAAATCTAGTATCTTTAGGATGGTTACCAACATGGAAGAGAAGTTCTAATCGTACCTTTATGGAATTGAAATGTGTTCTTGCTTGTTATAAGTCCGGCGTTAGTTACGTTCTAATCGTACCTTTATGGAATTGAAATAGGGAAATGTTCATAACAAACAATGAGAATTTTCGTTCTAATCGTACCTTTATGGAATTGAAATAACTTATCCAGCAGTTCCTTCCAGTTAACCTCACCGCGTTCTAATCGTACCTTTATGGAATTGAAATAGGGTACAGAAGGTGCAGAAGGAACAGAAGGTTCAGTTCTAATCGTACCTTTATGGAATTGAAATCATATTCGGCATCAAGAACGTTCTTGATTGCTTGCGTTCTAATCGTACCTTTATGGAATTGAAATAGGTGATATTCCGAAGATTTCAATTTCCCGCGAAAAGTTCTAATCGTACCTTTATGGAATTGAAATACTTCCTGAGACAAGTAGAAATTACGTAAAACATAAAGTTCTAATCGTACCTTTATGGAATTGAAATGTGTTAGTTACTGAACAGTAAGTTGCTCCGGCGGTTACGTTCTAATCGTACCTTTATGGAATTGAAATGTCTGTCATGGTCGCACCCTCTTCCATCATAGGCGTTCTAATCGTACCTTTATGGAATTGAAATCAAACGGTACAATGCAGCATCTACATGCGGAATCTTCGTTCTAATCGTACCTTTATGGAATTGAAATAGAATTGTCTGCACAACTACATACAGGCTCTCGTTGGTTCTAATCGTACCTTTATGGAATTGAAATCGCACAAAGCTAGCAGTATTCAACGGCATGGTACGTTCTAATCGTACCTTTATGGAATTGAAATTTTTCAAGGCAGCACCTTCGGTACTGCCTTTTCCGTTCTAATCGTACCTTTATGGAATTGAAATTGGTGTTTTTCTTTTTTGTTCTTGTCGTATTTTCGTTCTAATCGTACCTTTATGGAATTGAAATTGATGACCTTGCTGGTCTGGATGAATTTCAGATGGTTCTAATCGTACCTTTATGGAATTGAAATTATCATACACCTCTCCTTTCTATCGTCAAGAAGTTTGTTCTAATCGTACCTTTATGGAATTGAAATAAATGTACCAATATCAGTATGAACTACTTCTTCACAGTGTTCTAATCGTACCTTTATGGAATTGAAATTCGGGTTTTACGCCTCCTGCCTGAATGAACGTATGGGTTCTAATCGTACCTTTATGGAATTGAAATTCGTTAGCTGGATGGATCTGGAGAAACTTTCTGCGTTCTAATCGTACCTTTATGGAATTGAAATAAGTTACAAGATGTGTTTGCTACACATGGCTGTGAGGTTCTAATCGTACCTTTATGGAATTGAAATGCGACAATGCGAGGCAGCAAGCCTCATTGCAGAGCTGGTTCTAATCGTACCTTTATGGAATTGAAATCCTTCTGAAAGGTACGAGTAAACATAGATAGTTTGTTCTAATCGTACCTTTATGGAATTGAAATATGACCGTAGGATCATCTGTCATGCGGAACTCAACGTTCTAATCGTACCTTTATGGAATTGAAATAGGTATGTGAATCCTTGATGACAAGATAGTCTTTGTTCTAATCGTACCTTTATGGAATTGAAATAGTCTTGTGGCTTCATGCAATTATCAAAGATGGTGAGTTCTAATCGTACCTTTATGGAATTGAAATTCGTTTGAGGATGGAATGGATAATGATGTCTATATTGGTTCTAATCGTACCTTTATGGAATTGAAATGAAGCATGAACGTCTGAGATAGAAAGGTTGACCTGTTCTAATCGTACCTTTATGGAATTGAAATTTGTATCAGTCTGTTGACCCAGATAATCCTGGCAACGGTTCTAATCGTACCTTTATGGAATTGAAATTCAGTATATATAAAGCATACAAAGATAGCTTTATAGTTCTAATCGTACCTTTATGGAATTGAAATTGGTAGAAGGGGGTAATTGTTAACTTGTTTTGAAACGTTCTAATCGTACCTTTATGGAATTGAAATGCGCAAGCGACACCACGTCCTTTTGAATTCCAAGATTGTTCTAATCGTACCTTTATGGAATTGAAATAAGGTCTTCAAAACCGAAAAGCTTTACAGAATACTGGGTTCTAATCGTACCTTTATGGAATTGAAATAAATATCCCACCTTGGCAGTTCCATCCTCAGACTTCGCGTTCTAATCGTACCTTTATGGAATTGAAATCGCCATGGAAGAGAAATGTTTAAGCGGTGCTACCGTTCTAATCGTACCTTTATGGAATTGAAATATGAGTGTATGATTATATAAGAAAGGTTGAAAATATGGTTCTAATCGTACCTTTATGGAATTGAAATCGGAGGCAAGGACACAAAGGATGGCAAGATTGAGCGGTTCTAATCGTACCTTTATGGAATTGAAATACGACACAACGGCAATTATCTTCTACCTGAAGACCAGTTCTAATCGTACCTTTATGGAATTGAAATTAATGACCTAAGATATATAAAAGAAAACTATCAGAAGGTTCTAATTGTACCTTTATGGAATTGAATTTACATCTGTATGGAAAGTTATACAACTAGGATGTAACATTCTAATTGTACCTTTGTGGAATTGAAATTTTAGTTATACAAAACAGTTAATAAATCCGGAGTGTTCTAATTGTACCTTTATGGAATTGAAATTACTATCAAGTCCGTGAGCAACATCTGATACTTTGTTCTAATCGTACCTTTATGGAATTGAAATACCACAAACCTCTGCTCCTTGGGAAAATCCTTGAGTTCTAATCGTACCTTTATGGAATTGAAATCTCCGTGATACCGACAAGCAGGTCATCAGCGCTTCCCGTTCTAATCGTACCTTTATGGAATTGAAATTCGGGGAGGTCATTAAAAAGCATAAGATTATGGAAGTTCTAATTGTACCTTTATGGAATTGAAATGATAAGTCATCGTCTTATAAGCAACGGGGAATGCAGTTCTAATTGTACCTTTATGGAATTGAAATATAGACAATATGTATTGAGTTAATTCCGAACAAAGTTCTAATCTAATCGTACCTTTATGGAATTAATTCAGAAGTACTGATAGCTTTAGTATTATACCGCCATCTCTAGTTATGAGTGTTCAGAATGTGTCTCCTCCTACCACAGCATTCGTCTCCTCCGGTCACTGCATTCGACTCCTTCAGCTATCGCATTCGTCTCCTTCAGCCACTGCATTCGACTCCTTCAGCTAACTCAGCCGTCTCATACTGCTAACTCAGTCGTCTCCTTCTGCAACCGCAGCCGTATGTGTCAACTCAATGAAGTAGATGAAGTCGTGAAATGAAGTGGATGAGTTCGCATAATGAAGTTCATGATTTCGGCACAATTGCCAATACATGCGAATGGTAAAGCAAAAAGTGGTTGTTCGGAATTTCCGAACAACCACTTAATATGGTGCTTAAGAGATTTGTATTATTCATCTAACCCATGATGAAGCCTGGCTAGCTTGCTGTTCCAAAGCCCTAGGTCATCAAGGGTTGTTTTAATCTTGATATAGTTTGGATTATTCTTAATTTCTGTTGCTATGCAAACAGAATAAGGTTCCGTTGGCTGACCACTTTGCAAGATGGCTTCTAGACGAGCATAGAATCTTCTTAACTTGTTATCCACGAGTTCTGATGGAGTACATTCCTCTGATAACATTTCAAGCCCTTGTTGATTTCGAAGTATCGCATCAAATCTTGGCTTCTTGAACTGTAGGTTGTTCAAG
>OBRN01000174.1_pt1 | contig 17171 bp, 10 predicted proteins | sample 1475621 | NCBI WGS metagenome assembly OBRN01 (sample SAMEA3360684, study PRJEB22359) | human gut metagenome | biome: ENVO:urban biome; feature: ENVO:human-associated habitat; material: ENVO:feces | place: Bangladesh | collected 2011 | reverse complement strand
CCGCTGTGAACATAGCGCAGAGAAATGGTCAGCAGACCATCGAACCGGTGCATCTTCTCAGTGGTATCATCGAGAAAGCACCTGATGTAACCAACTATATCTTCCAGAAGCTGGGCATGAACGGCAACCAGATTGCCATGCTCCTTCAGCAGGAGATGCAGCACCTGCCTCGCGTGCAGGGTGCCGGTCAGCCATACCTCTCGGGCGATACCAACCAGATATTGCTCAATGCCGAGGACATCGCCAAGAAGATGGGAGATGAATTCGTCAGCGTGGAGCCTATTCTCCTCGCTATCCTCAAAGGCAACTCTACAGCTGCCCGAATCCTCAAGGATGCGGGTGCCAACGAGAAGGACCTCACCGCAGCCATCCAGGCTTTGCGACAGGGTCAGAACGTGAAGAGCCAGAGTGCCGACGAGAACTATCAGAGTCTTGAAAAATATGCCAAGAATCTGGTAGAACAGGCTCGCAGCGGCAAGCTCGACCCGGTGATTGGTCGTGATGAAGAAATTCGAAGAGTTCTTCAGATTCTCTCCCGCCGCACCAAGAACAACCCTATTCTGATTGGTGAGCCTGGTACAGGTAAAACCGCTATCGTTGAGGGACTTGCAGAGCGTATCGTTCGTGGCGATGTGCCTGAGAACCTGAAGAACAAGCAGCTCTATTCGCTTGATATGGGTGCACTGGTTGCCGGTGCCAAATACAAGGGTGAGTTTGAGGAGCGTTTGAAAAGCGTCATCAAGGAGGTAACCAATGCCAACGGTCAGATTATCCTCTTCATCGATGAGATTCATACCCTGGTAGGTGCTGGCGGTGGCGAGGGTGCCATGGATGCAGCCAACATCCTGAAGCCAGCTTTGGCTCGTGGTGAATTGAGAGCCATCGGTGCCACTACCCTCAACGAGTATCAGAAGTACTTCGAGAAGGATAAGGCACTGGAGCGTCGATTCCAAACTGTGATGGTCAACGAACCAGACGAGGTCGATGCCATCAGCATTCTTCGTGGTATCAAGGAGCGTTACGAGAACCACCACAAGGTTCGTATTCAGGATGATGCCTGCATAGCAGCTGTCAAATTATCTGAGAGATATATTTCTGATAGATTCCTTCCTGATAAGGCCATCGACCTGATGGATGAAGCCGCAGCCAAGCTCCGTATGGAGCGTGATTCCGTGCCAGAGGAACTGGATGAAATCACCCGTCACTTGAAGCAGTTGGAGATTGAACGTGAAGCAATTAAGCGTGAGAACGACCAACCTAAGATTCAGCAGCTCGACAAGGAGATTGCAGAGTTGAAGGATAAGGAGCACGACTTCCGTGCAAAGTGGGAAGGCGAAAAGTCTCTTGTTAACAAAATTCAGCAAGATAAGCAAGAGATGGAGAACCTCAAGTTCGAGGCTGAGCGCATGGAGCGTGAAGGCAATTACGAGCGTGTAGCCGAAATTCGCTACTCTAAGCTGGTAGCCCTTGAAGAGGACATCAAGAAGATTCAGGAGCAGCTGAAGAGCACCCAGGGCGGAGAAGCCATGATTCGCGAAGAGGTGACTGCCGATGATATTGCAGAGGTAGTAAGCCGCTGGACCGGAATACCAGTGAGCCGAATGATGCAGAGCGAACGTGAGAAACTGCTCCATCTGGAGGAGGAACTCCACAAGAGAGTCATCGGTCAGGATGAGGCAATCACTGCCGTAAGTGATGCCGTACGCCGCAGCCGTGCCGGTTTGCAGGACCCAAAGCGTCCTATCGCCAGCTTCATCTTCCTCGGCACCACCGGTGTAGGTAAGACCGAGCTTGCCAAGGCACTTGCCGAGTATCTCTTCAACGACGAGTCGATGATGACGCGAATTGATATGAGTGAGTATCAGGAAAAGTTCAGTGTCACCCGTTTGATTGGAGCGCCTCCGGGGTATGTAGGATACGATGAGGGTGGTCAGTTGACTGAGGCTGTTCGCCGCAAGCCATACAGTGTGGTTCTCTTCGATGAGATTGAGAAGGCTCACCCAGATGTCTTCAACACTCTGCTCCAGGTATTGGACGATGGCCGATTGACAGATAACAAGGGTCGTGTAGTGAACTTCAAGAACACCATCATCATCATGACTTCCAATGCGAGCCGTGAGATGTTGAAGAAGACCTTCCGTCCTGAGTTCCTGAACCGTATCGACGACATCATCACCTTCCAGCCATTGACCAAGGATCAGATTGCCAAGGTTGTTGAGTTGCAGATGAACAGAGCCAAGAAGATGTTGGAGCCTCAGGGCTTCGATCTCCGCTGGACTCCAGCCGCCATCGGTTATCTTGCCGAGGTAGGTTACGACCCAGAGTTTGGTGCCCGCCCTGTAAAGCGTGCCATCCAGGATTACGTTCTGAACGATTTGAGCAAGAAGATTCTTGCCGAGGAAGTAAGTCGCGAGAAGCCGATTACCATCGACTACTCAGAGGCAACCGGCATCGAGTTCAAGAATCTCTAATTCATATAAAAAAACAAGAAAGGTTCCTTCAAGGAGTAACATCCCTGAAGGAACCTTTTTTTTATTTATAAAACCTGCCACTCTCCGTGTTTTCTTCCGCCAACACGTTTCAGTAAGCCTTTCTTCTGCAATTTTGCTATAATGAATTTTACTCCACCAAACGAAATTCCATCTATGGAATCTGCAATTTCCTCTCTGGTTGTTTGCGGATGAGCCATTATGTATCTTAGAACTTCTGCCTGTATAGGCTCTAATGCCTTTAGGATAGTATTGCTATCCTTTAAACTATCCTTTTGGGTAGTGATATCTGTCTTTGGGATAGTATTACTATCCTTTAAACTGTCCTTTTGGGTAGTGATATCTGTCTTTAGGATAGTATTACTATCCTTTAAACTATCCTTTTGGGTAGTGATATCTGTCTTTGGGATAGTATTACTATCCTTTAAACTGTCCTTTTGGGTAGTCCTCGGTATCGTTACCTTAAACTCTTTTCCGTTTACATCGTTTTCCAACCGAATATCAGGATATTCTACAAGAATACGGACGATACCCGAACCTATACCTTTATAATATAAGGCATTGGTGGCAAAGGTGGCCATATATGGATTACGCTGGTAGGTCTTACCATTGCGTATATCCTCTTCTGTTAGTCCTCCAGCCAAAGCTCCAGGACTGATAACCTCCACTCTGTCGTCAAAGACGAAAAGGCGGATGGGAGCAGGACGAAGCAGATCACGATGCACAAGTGCATTCTGAACAACTTCTTCCAGAACTTCTTCCGCTATCTCCAGCTTGCCTAACGTATTGAATGAAGCACCCTCTTCCTGTACATTGTGCAGATTAGCTTTAAGAAAAGCCATACTCTTATCGTAAAGCTGTGGCATATTGCCCAATATTTCTTTGGAGTCACGATATTGTGTACCTGCAAGATCATTTCCGAAAAACGATACGGCTTTTACCATGCAAGTTGGACAATTATACTCTGGGTGTTTGCCAAAGAACAGGTATCCGGCAAGTGTCGGTACACCATGATGGTTTAGAATATGTATATTCTTTAATACCTGTTCAGCCTTACCTCCAAATCCGTCTAATGTCGTGGCATAAACCTTCTGAAGGTATTCGTCAATGGCGTAGCGGTCAAGATCATTAAACGTCGTACCGTTCACACCTGCGGCATCTGGCTGATAGCTACCTGAATCTTGAAACAGGGCAAGTATCTCCGAGTTCTCTGTAATGCGGCGTTTATCGGCTCCTTGCTTCACCCATATTTCCCCGTTGAGATTCTTGTAAGGCTTGTTTTTACCTTCCTCGACAGAACATATCAGGAAATGCTTTTCTTCCACGCGCACAACCTCCGTTTCAATGTAGATGGTTGGACGCACTTGCTCATTGGCAGCATTGCCAAGTTCACGACTGATTACTTGAATCTCATCATACGACAAACCTACAAGCTTGCCGCATTTGTCTTCCACACCAAAGAGGATTACTCCACCTTTGGTATTGGCAAAGGCAATCATCTCCTTTGCTATTTCCTTTTGGGAAGTAAACGATTCCTTAAACTGTACTTTCGTGGTCTCGCCACAAAGACACAGGTCTTTAAAAGTATCTTCTGTCATAATGCAATTCTTTAATGCTTGTTCCACTTAGAAATGCCTGCTGGATTTTTGTGAAGTTGTCCAACAAGTTATGTGTCTGTAAGTTTATCTCTGCCAGTACATATCTTCCTAATGGATGCAAAGATACAAAAAAATATTCAATATATCTTTCGTTTTTAATGAAAAAGTGCTATTTAAATGGACAAAGAATGTGAGATAGGATGAAATCATGCACATTGCCAGCACACAGGTTGTGGTTACAGCAGAAGTTGAAACCGTAGATGGCCAGAGCATTTAGTATAAGGCAGAGCACAGAGGCAGAGAGCAAACTCTCCACCATCTATGATTTGCCCTACATTACCCCCAAGCCGCTGGGAAAAGAAAATCCATGCTACGCCCAAATCAGACTTCACAAAATCCATCTATTGGAAATCAAGGAGTTACATAACGAGTGGCTGCAATGTGGGTTAAGAAACTATTCGCAGGTTATTCTTCATTGCAAGCATATTTTGTCCCCTCAGAGAATACTCCTGGCAATATGTTGGCAACAAATCGAAGTTTCGCATCATCCGAGATGAAGGTCTTCTCTTCGCAGAGACTGTCTATTATCTCCACACCTTTCAGCATGATACCTTTCTCCTCCTCGCTGAAGACATAAACATCATGTTCAGCGATTGGCAGCCCAGACTTGAATGTGTACATCTTGCCACAAATATCACACTCTTTCTCCTTGAACTTTTGATATTCTTCACCAGAAAACTCTCTAAAGTCTTCTTCTTTAGGGATAAATCCCAATCGGAATATCCCCTGTATGGCTTGACCGCCCCCAAATAGTAAATCGAAAAAATCCATATTTCTTATTTTTAAAGATTTTGCACTATTTATTCTATTTCATCCATACTTAAGTTAAAGTACTTGCCACAATATCTGTAGAAACACCATCATAGAATAAGCGAACTCTTCTTCTGCGTTATCAAGCCCTCATAATATCTATCAAGCTTGTCATAACTAACAAATTTCACCCTATCCGAGATAGGCTTGAAATAATCATGGCTCAACTTGGCTATAAATTCATCATGGCGCCTGGCATCAGCCACGATAAACATCTGGGCATTGAAACACTGGAGGTCAGAAAACTTACAGAGAGAATTCTGAAAATCCGTAGAATGCTCTACCTCAAAGAAACTATCGGGCATCATCACCTCGCTGCCCAAAGAATTAGGCTGAAACCACATAACGTCTATCGTGCTACTCCTATTCACGAATTCCTGATAGGAAAATGGCGGAACTTCCGTCAATGTGGAGATTTCGCCCAGCTTCACATTAATACATCTCCTGTTCTTATCCTGTGCAGGAACATAGGTTTCAAGTTTCTTTATGTTGCCGATATACAGCAGAAGTCCCTGATAATAGGAATGATTGAATTCCTGCACCTGCTCTGAATCCGAATTGGTTGCATCTTGTGCCACGATACCCCTATCCGCCAAGAGGCTTCTATATTCCTCCAAAGCCCATAATCCCGGACGAATGCGAAAGATTTCCTTGCGGTCTTGCACAATACGACGTATGGATGCAAATGGAGTCTTGGTATTCCACGTGCAATCCTCTATCTTGAACACCTCCTGATTCAGTTGGCCGAATGTTGCACATCCACCCAACCTCTTCAAGGTCTCTATTACAGCTTCGTATTGTTTCATATCTCGCTAAGTTTTATTTCGTTTAAAGCCTGTATAAAAAAAACACTTTGCAAATTTACATCAATATTCAGAAAGAACAAAAAAATAAACGAAAAACTTTCTGCTTTTATTAATTTTTCTTTTTTTCCTGCCGAATTGATCTTTTTTGATCACGAAAGTTAAAGTATGATCTAATCATTTATAAATCAAATATTTGCATTACCTTTGCACCCGAAATGATGAATAAAAAGGCGATATATCATAGGGCTGATGACTTCACTCTCCTCCACGGAGACTGTATCCGGCTGATGGGCGAATTTGATTTCAAGTTCGACATGATCTTCGCCGATCCTCCTTACTTCCTATCCAACGGCGGTATCAGCGTGCAGAGCGGAAAGGTGGTGTGCGTGGATAAAGGTGAATGGGACAAGGGCGGCTCGCCCGAACACATCGACCAGTTTAATGAAGCGTGGATTTCGGCTTGCCGCAACCACCTAAAGGAGAACGGTACCATCTGGATTTCGGGAACCTATCACAACATTTTCTCTGTGGCAAACAAGCTTACGCAACTGGGATTCAAAATCCTGAATGTCATTACGTGGGCAAAAACGAACCCGCCGCCTAATATTTCGTGCCGATACTTCACCTACTCCACCGAGTTCATTATCTGGGCAAGGAAGGAGAAGAAGGTGCCGCATTATTACAACTACCAGTTGATGAAAAGGCTGAACGAAGACAAGCAGATGACGGATGTATGGCGTCTGCCAGCCATCGCAAGATGGGAGAAATCACAGGGCAAGCATCCTACGCAGAAGCCACTAGCCCTCCTTGTCCGCATCATCCTGGCTTCCACCAAACCGGGAGCCTGGATTCTCGACCCATTTGCAGGCAGCAGCACCACTGGCATCGCTGCCAATCTGCTGGGACGTCGCTTCCTGGGCATCGACCAGGAAAAGAAGTATCTGGAACTTAGCAAGGCTAGAAGAGAGGAGCTGGAGTCAATGGCGATACTCCACGATTATCGGCATCGCATCAAAGATATAGAGGTGATGGAGAAAATGGAGCAGCAGGAAGGCTTGCTTCCAGGATTCATGCTCGGGGAAGAAATGCCAAACTACGATTTGCCATTTTAGCCCACATTGCAGCAGCCTTTGGTGAAAAACTTAAAGATTACAAATTCGTGTGCAGCGCATACGAAATCTACAAAAGAAGAAATCGTGTGCAATGCATATGAAATTCCAAAGTTTACCCTTTCGTGGAATCATTACCAAATATTAATGCGAATAGCAAATCTCAAAGAACGCAAGTCCGCTAGGCGTCCCGCCGGATTTGGAATCCGGTGTTAAAAAATATCCTAACCTATTAAGGCTCTGCGGATTTGGAATCCGCAGCAAAGGAGTATGTTTTTCCTTTTGTTGCTGTTGGGGGATTACAAATCCCCGGGGTTTAATAGGTCGAACATTTTTTACGGCGGATTTCAAATCCGCCGGGACGCCTAGCGGGTGCAACAACAGATGTTTATTTCTCATATCGGTCTTCTAGAATCTGTAGCAGAGCAATGTGGGTATCCGCATTCATCGCTACCAAGCTGAAGTCATCGAGTATAATCAAGTCATTGCGATCAAGACGCTTCAACGTAAGCCATCGGCTTACCATCTGATGAAGGTCACCAACTTTCAGGTAAAATGGTAATTTTCTGTTAATCAAATGTTAAATAATACACAAATGTTTAAAATAACATAGAAACACCTTGACATTCAACAAAAGTTTATTATCTTTGCACCATGATAGTGAAATAAAGCGTATGGCAAGACGGAAATCTAAGGAACTCAAGGAAAATGAAGACGATTTGCTTTTCTACCTAGAGTATTGGCAAGAGTTTCCCGATACCTTCAAGAGGGTAGCAGAAAAAGAAATCGAAGAGTTAGAGAATAAAATAAAGAACAAAAAGAAATAAGGTCTCATGCGGATCTCATTCCTTTAAAACTAAAAAAATAAGATTATGGAATATACAGAGATGATTGATAAGGTGAAAGCTCTAGCTGTACAAAACAGAGCAGCCCAAACAGAAGAGGAGAAAGATGAGGTTCGTCGTCAGATGAATATTCTCAAAAGTATTGACCCTAAGGCTTTTGCCGTGGCTGTTGGATATATGGCTAAGAATACTGAGCAAAAGGTAAAGGAACTGACTATGGCAGAGAAGTTGGGCGAAATCACAGATATGGTTTCCATGGCTTACATCGCCAAGGCTTACTTTGGAAAATCGCGCTCTTGGCTAGCACAAAAGATGAACGGCAACATCGTTAACGGAAAGACCTCCCAATTCTCTCCTGACGAGCTTGCAATCCTCAGAACAGCCTTGCAGGATATGTCGAAGAAATTTGGAGCGCTTAGCCTTACTATATAGGCTTATGTATTAACAACACTATATAGGCTTATTATTAACAACAGAAAGATAAAACATGGTAATATACGAGCCGATAGCATCCCAAGAGCTAACACAATGCATAAAGCGAAAGTTGGTGACCTTCATTTTATGAAGCCCTGACTTTTCCTGATTTTCCATCGTTATGGAGGAAATATGGTAAAAAAAAGCTAATGAGACTTCCATGATACATTAATGAGACTTCTCGGCTCAAAAACCGAGAAGTCTCATTTTCGTTATTATCTTATATATCAAGTATTTAAGTCCCATTTTTCAAGAAAAAAATGAGACTTTGATACTTTTTTCTAGAAAAAAAACTTTTTCACGTAGGCAATCGATGCCTATAAAACTTTCACGTAGGCAATCGATGCCTATAAAACTTGAAGATTATTCGATGATGATACCGCCATTAGGCTGAATTACCACCTTTGCCTTACCATCCTTTCCAACCTTCAGAGTCTTCTTGACAGAAGTGAAGAACTTCTCGCCCTTCTTCTTTGGCTTGTCGGTGATATAAGTAACGGTCTTACCCGCAAACATCGGCAAATCCAGGGTCAGAGCCAGAGGTTTATCGGTGGCATTCAAACCGCCCACAAACCATCTGCCGGCTGTAAGTGCTGCACCAGAACCATTCTCTACGCTCGACTTGCGAGCCACTACCGCATACTTGGTAGGATAACCGGCAATAAACTTGGTATTCTCCCATGCAGTTGGTACATTCTTGAGCCAATCCAACTCCCACTGTGGTACATCCTGCAAATTGTTAGGATAGAGACAGATGCAGTTTACGCTGCTCTGGTTGGTGATGGCAGTAGCCATCTCGAACACATCGCTGGTATAACGCTGGTGGCGGCTCTTGTTATCCTTAGAGAAATACTTGTTCATCATCACGCCACCCCAGTCGAAACTAGCTACGGCGTTTCTTGAGAATGGATGCATCGTCATCTCGAAAGCCTCCTTCTTGGCATGATAATCCGTGAAATATACATTCTCAGAAGCCAAGGCTGCCTCGCTGGATACATAGTTAGGATACATGCGTTCCCAACCACGTGGCATGGTGCAACCATGGAAGATTACCTCCAAGCCATAATCGTTGGCATCGCTCAAAATATCCTCGTAAAGCTTCATCGTCTCCTGCTTGTCGCCACCAAAGAAATCCACCTTGATGCCTACCACGCCAATCTTCTTCATCCAAGCCATCTCCTTCTTGCGGGCGATGGAATTGTTCATAATCTGACGAGGAGTCTGAGGAGCATCATTCTCAAAACCGTTGGAATTATACCAGAGCATCAGACTTACCTTCTTGCTCTTGGCATACTTGCTCAACTCTTCGATGCGCTTTCTGCCAATCTGCTTGTCCCACCAGTTATCCACCAAGATGGCTTCGTAACCCTGGGCAGCAGCAACATCCACCATCTTCACCTGATCATCGTAGTTGATGGAATTGTCCTGCCAGATGAGCCAGCTCCAGGTATAGCGCGATGGCTTGTAAGTCTGACTTGCCTCGTACAATGGTTCAACCACATCGTAAGGGATGGTGGTTTCTACGATAGGAGCCAGCGAAGAACCCACGGTGATGGTGCGCCAAGGAGTTTCGCCAGGCAATGGGATGCCGGCAAATTCAGAACCGATGCCATTGTTCTCACCCTTCTGAGGGAAGGCTACGGTATAGCCCTTGCCCGGCTCGTAATCAGAAAGACGGCAACCTGGATAAGCACTTGAAACACCCGTCTCGCTGACCAGTACCCAACCGTCGTTGCCTACCTTGAAGAGACAAGGGAAGGTATAGCCCACACCAAACTGCGACTTCACGTTCATCGGAGCATCCGGAGTATATTCCTCCTCATAAGATGGCTTGGTGCGCTCCCACCCCGTCATCGGAGTAATCTGAGGACAGAGGAAGGTGGTGGTCTGAGATGGGAAGTTGAAACCGCTCACCTCATTATATATAATTACCGACTTAGGATTATCCTTCTTAGGACGGATCATCTCGTATTTGTAGGCAATATCGTTGTTGGATACATGGAGATGGAGGGTCATGGAATCCTTTTTGCTATTGATGAATCCGATGGTAGTCTCATTGGCATCTTTCTCTATCTTTTCCTTCTTGATACGGGTCATCTTGTAGGCCAGATGTTTCTTACTGTTCTTGCAGGCACCCATGGTCAGGTTCTGCGAGAAGTCACCATAGTTGGCCACCAATCCCAGAGCCGAAGCACCGAGCATCTGCTTGCCATCGTAATTCACTGTATAGAAAGCCTTGCCTTCCTTACACTCCACATTTACGGCAAGTTTGCCATCAGGAGAAGTCACTGTGTAGTTGTTTGCCTGTACACAAAGAGCACTGAGCAACAAAATACCACTCAAAAAACTTTTTTGCTTCATTTTATTTGTTTATTATATAGTTGTTTATTATAGTTGTTTATTCTACACTGCAAAATTAATGCTTTTTGCGGAATAAAAGGGGTATTTTTCGTTAAAATATCGGTATAATATCGTATTTTAGCGTAAAAAAGAACAAAATAAGAGAAAAAAGAGACCCGGATTGAGCCTCGGAACTTCAAAGCCCCGACTCCCGTCGAGGCTTTTAAAGTTTTTGAATGTTTCAGCAGTTTTGTGTTTTTTATGTAGTTATGATTTGTGCTTTGAAAATCAGTTTTCTAATTCCGCTTGCAAAAGTACGACAAATATTGATAGAAATCAAAAAAAATAATACTTTTCATTCGAAAAACAACGTAAACGTTTGCAAGTTTACCCCCTCATAAACAGCTGTTTTTCACCCAAAAAGCGACTGTTTTTCATCCAAAAAACAGACACATTCCTCCCCTCCTATCACATTCCCTTCTCCTGTTCAATCATAAAAAAAACATAATTTTACACCTTATTTATATATAGAAAAGAGTTTTTTTATTACCTTTGCAACTTAGTAAATATTGAATTGAAAGAATGAAAGAATTTGTTATATCAGAGGTCAAGGCGGAAACCGCTGTGCTCGTGGGTCTTATCACCAAGACACAGGACGAGGCCAAGACCAAGGAATATCTCGACGAGTTGGAATTTCTTGCCGATACCGCAGGTGCCGTCACCGTGAAGAGATTCACGCAGAAGGTGGTGGCTCCTAACCAAACCACCTACGTGGGAAAGGGTAAGCTGGAGGAAATAAGACAATACATCAAGGACGAGGAAGAAGAAGACAGAGAAATAGGTATGGTGATCTTCGATGATGAACTTTCTGCCAAGCAGATTAGAAACATCGAGCAGGAACTGCAGGTGAAGATTCTCGACCGTACTTCGCTCATCCTCGACATCTTCGCCATGCGTGCCCAGACTGCAGCTGCCAAGACCCAGGTAGAGCTGGCACAGTATCGCTACATGCTTCCTCGCCTGCAGCGACTCTGGACCCACCTGGAGCGTCAGGGTGGTGGTTCCGGCTCCGGTGGCGGAAAGGGTTCCGTGGGATTGCGTGGTCCTGGTGAGACCCAGCTTGAGATGGACCGCCGTATCATCCTCGGCAGAATGAGTCTGCTCAAGGAACGCCTCGCCGAGATTGACAAGCAGAAGACTACCCAGCGAAAGAACCGCGGAAGAATGATTCGTGTGGCCCTGGTGGGATATACCAACGTGGGAAAATCCACCATCATGAACCTGCTCAGCAAGAGCGAGGTGTTTGCAGAGAACAAACTCTTTGCCACACTCGATACCACCGTGCGCAAGGTGGTGGTAGATAACCTGCCATTCCTGCTTGCCGACACCGTGGGATTCATCCGCAAGTTGCCTACCGACCTGGTGGATTCCTTCAAGAGTACCCTGGACGAGACCCGAGAGGCCGACCTGCTGCTGCACGTGGTGGATATCTCGCACCCCGACTTCGAGGAGCAGATTCAGGTGGTAGAAAAGACACTGGAGGAACTGGAATGTGCCGACAAGCCATCGATGATTATCTTCAACAAGATAGACAACTACTCATGGGTAGAGAAGGAAGAGGACGACCTCACCCCGATGGAAAAGGAAAACATCCCGCTGGAAGACCTGAAGAAGACCTGGATGGCAAAACTCAACGACGACTGTCTCTTCATCTCGGCCAAGAACAAGGAAAACATCGATGAGTTCCGCGAGGTGCTATACAAGAAAGTGAGAGAGCTCCACGTACAGAAGTATCCATACAACGACTTTCTGTACCAGGATTACGAATAAACATCCACAAAAAACGTATCAACAATGAATGACTACAGACCTCTGACCTCCGAGGAAATCGAGGTGCTCAAGAGCAACGACTGTTGGGCAGAAGACTGGACATCCGTTAATGTTGCAGAAGATTTCAAACCAAACTTCATGCACCGCGTGATGCTCTATGGCGAAGTGAACATCGGTGCCTTCAACAAGAACGTGGAGGTGAGCCAGGGTTTCGTGAAGCATGCCGGCATCAACAATGCCACCCTGCGCAATGTGACCATCGGCGACGACTGCCTCATCGAGAATGTGGGCAACTATGTGAACAACTATACCATCGGCGACGACTGTTACATATCAAACATATCGACCCTGGAAACCACCGAGGGTGCCACCTATGGCGAAGGCAACCTGGTGAGTGTGCTCAACGAGGTGGGCGAAGGCAACGTGATTCTGTTCAGCGACCTGAACAGTCAGCTTGCCGCCTTCATGGTGAAGCATTTCTCCGACAAGGAACTGAAGGAGAAGATTCGCCAGCTTATCAAAACCGATATCGACAACAAGATGCCGGATAGAGGTCAGATTGGCAACAATGTGAAGATAGTCAACACCAAGGAGATAACCAACTGCATCATCAACGACTTCTGCGAAGTGAACGGTGCGGCACGTCTCAGCGACTGTACGCTGCTCGGTTCAGCCCATGGCAACGTATATATCGGCACCGGCGTCATTGCCGAGAACTCGATCATCGCCGAGGGCGCATCGGTTATCAACAGCGTGAAGATACAGGATTGCTACGTGGGCGAAGCCTGCCAGCTGAGCAACGGTTTCACGGCATCAACCTCGGTGTTCTTCGCCAACAGCTACATGAGCAACGGCGAGGCTTGTGCCGCCTTCTGTGGTCCATTCACCGCATCGCATCATAAGAGCAGTCTGCTCATCGGCGGCATGTTCTCATTCTATAATGCAGGTTCGGCCACCAACTTCAGCAACCATGCCTACAAGATGGGTCCTATGCACTGGGGCATCCTGGAGCGCGGTTCGAAGACAGCCAGTGGCGCCTACCTCTTGATGCCAGCCACCCTGGGTTCGTTCTCGGTATGCTTCGGCAAGCTGATGCACCACCCTAACACCCGCAACCTGCCATTTGCCTATCTCATAGCCGATGGCGACAAGATGTTCCTCATTCCAGGCAGAAACATCACCACCGTGGGTCTGTACCGCGACATCAAGAAATGGCCTAAGCGTGACCTCCGTGCACAGGAAAACCGCAAGAGCATCGTGAACTTCGACTGGCTCTCTCCTTTCTCCGTGGGCGAAATCCTGAAGGGCAAGAAGATTCTGGAGAGTCTCCGTGAGGTGACGGGCGACAATGTGTCGCAGTATCTCTATCACGAGTACATCATTCCAGCCTCATCGCTGCACAAGGGCATCAAGTACTACGACATCGCCCTGCGCATCTACATGGGTGCCGTGTTGAAACGAGTACTGAAGAGAGACCCTGCCATCACGCCGCCGGCTACACAGGTGGGAACCAGCGACTGGGACGACCTTTCGGGTCTCCTGCTGCCAGTGAGCGAGGAAGAACGCATCGTAAACGACCTGAAGGAGGGCAACATCGAGAGCATCCAGCAGCTCATAGAGCGCTTCAAGGAGATTGATACCAACTACCGCCAGTATCAGTGGGCATGGACCTACAAGATGATTTGCGACTACTACGGTATTTCGGAAATCACACTGGAAGATGCCAACCGCATACACGAAGACTACATCAAGGCACGCCGCTCATGGATTGCAGAAATCAAGAAGGATGCCGAGAAGGAGTTCGCCATGGGCGATGTAGAGGAAGAAGTGTTCCGCAACTTCGTGAACAGCCTCAACCAGGAAGTGGATTACGAGAATTAATTGATAATTGATAATTAATAATTTATAGTTTATAGTTCATCATTAAAAATGACTTTAAAACATGTATTGATGGCGGCTATCCTGATGGGAAGCCTCAACGCCACAGCCAAGGACTATCATTACACCACCGTAGCAGGTGATGCTATGAAAACCCGCATCTATACCCTCGACAACGGACTGAAGGTGTATATGTCGGTGAACAAGGAAAAGCCTCGCTTGCAGGCTAACATTGCAGTGAAGACGGGTTCCAGAAACGATCCTGCCGAAACCACGGGTCTTGCCCACTACCTGGAGCACCTGATGTTCAAGGGTACCCAGAAATTCGGCACCACCGACCATGCCAAGGAGAAACCATATCTCGACGAGATTACCCGCCGATATGAGAGCTACCGCAAGCTCACCGACCCGGCTCAGCGCAAGCAGGCTTACCACGAGATTGATTCCATCTCGCAGCTCGCAGCCAAGTATAACATCCCTAACGAGTACGACAAACTGATGGCGAGCATCGGAAGCCAGGGCACCAATGCCTATACTTCAAACGATGTAACCTGCTATGTGGAGAACATCCCGAACAATGAGATTGAGAACTGGGCGAAGGTGCAGAGCGACCGATTCCAGAACATGGTAATCCGCGGTTTCCACACCGAGCTGGAGGCTGTGTATGAGGAGAAGAACATCTCGATGGCAAGCGACAACACCAAGGAGTTTGCTGCCCTCTGGAAACTTCTTACCCCTACCCACCCTTACGGTACCCAGACCACCATCGGCGAGCAGGAGCACCTGAAGAATCCTAGCATCATCAATATCCAGAACTATTTCCACCGCTACTATGTGCCAAACAATGTGGCCATCTGCATGTCGGGCGATTTCGACCCAGACCAGACCATCGCCATCATCGACAAGTACTTTGGATCATGGAAGAAGAGCGACAACCTCTCACGTCCTGAGTTCAGCGCACAGCCAGACCTCACAGCCGTGAAGGATACAGCCGTGGTGGGCAAGGATGCAGAAAACGTGATGCTTGCCTGGAAGTTCAAGGGAGCCAACGACAAGGAAAACGATGTGCTCGACGTAATCAGCGAAATGCTGACCAACGGAAAGGCAGGACTGATGGAGGTAGATTTGGAGCAGCAGATGAAGATGGCTGCAGCCAGTGCCTTTATCTATGGTCTGCACGACTACTCTGCCTTCATCGTAGCCGGTACTCCTAACAAGGACCAGAAGCTGGAAGAGGCTCGTGCCCTGCTCCTGGACGAGATGGCGAAGCTGCGCCGTGGCGAGTTCGACAACGACCTGCTGCCTTCGGTTATCGCCAACAAGAAGCTGAACTACTACAAGGGTCTGGACGATAACGAGGAGCGCACCAACATCATGGTGGATGCCTTCATCAACGACCAGAAATGGGAAGATGTAGCCAGCAAGCTCGACCGACAGAGCAAGCTGACCAAGCAGGATATCATTGACTTTGCCAAGAAGTATCTGCGCGATGACAACTTCGTCTGCGTATATAAGCGTATGGGCGAAGACAATACCTTGAAGAAGATAGAGAAGCCAGCCATCACTCCTATCCCAGCCAACCGCGAATATGAGAGTGACTTCGTGAAGGAAATCAAGAATGCCAAGGTTCCAGACATCCAGCCTCAGTTCCTCGACTTCAAGAAAGACCTCACTGTAACCAAGACCAGCAAGAAGCTGCCGCTCATCTACAAGCAGAACACGCAGGACGACCTCTTCAACCTCACCTTCCGCTATGAGTTTGGTGATGAAGACGACATCCGCTACAGCTATGCAGCGCAGTATCTCAACTATATCGGCACCGACAAGAAGAGTGTATCAGCCATCAAGCAGGCATTCTACAAGCTGGCTTGCAACTACAGCATCGTACAGGGTTCCAAGACCCTGCAGATTAATCTGAACGGTCTGAACGAGAATCTTCCTGCTGCCCTCAACCTGATGGAGGAAATCCTGCACCATGCCAAGGCCGACAAGAATTCCTGGAACCAGTTTATCGACCTCATGGAGAAGATGCAGACCGATGCCAAGACAAACCAGCAGTCGAACTTCAGCTATCTCTGGGCTTACAGCACATACGGTGCCTACAACCCAATCCGCAACGCCATCAAGACAGCCGACCTGCGCAAGATGGACCCACAGGAACTCGTAAACCTGCTGGGCGGACTGAACAACATGGAGCACACCGTAACCTACTACGGTCCATACAGCGAGAAGCAGTTGAACGCCATGCTTGCCAAGGAGCACAAGACAGCCAAGAAGCTCGCCGCCGTGCCAGAGGGCAAGGAGTACAAGATGGAAGAAATCAAGCAGAACGAGATTTACATTGCTCCATACGAGGCAAAGAACATCTATCTGCGCTATTACCAGAACGAGGGCAAGAAAAGCAGCGTGAACGACGGGGCACTGGTTTCTCTCTTCAACGAGTATTTCGGTGGCGGCATGAATGCCATCGTCTTCCAGGAACTCCGCGAAACCCGTGGTCTGGCTTACAATGCATGGGCTTCTTACCTTACTCCAACCCGCAAGGACGAGAAGGATTACTTCGTGAAGCACATCATCTCTCAGACCGACAAAATGATGGACTGCATCCACGTGTTTGATGAAATCACCAACAACCTGCCCCAGAACGAGGCATCATTCAACCTCGCCAAGCAGAGTCTGATGAAGTCAATCCAGAGCCGCCGCGTAACGAAGGATGGCGTCATCAATGCCTACCTCAACGCCAAGCTGATGGGTATCGACTATGATGCAAACAAGCTCTACTACGAGCAGATTCCATCTCTTACCCTGCAGGATGTGACCAACTTCGAGAAGCTGAACATCGTGGGCAAGCCTTATCGCATCGTCATTCTCGGTGACGAGAAGAATCTCGATATGAAGAGCCTGGAGAAGATTGCGCCAATCAAGCGCCTCT
>OBRN01000172.1_pt1 | contig 17189 bp, 11 predicted proteins | sample 1475621 | NCBI WGS metagenome assembly OBRN01 (sample SAMEA3360684, study PRJEB22359) | human gut metagenome | biome: ENVO:urban biome; feature: ENVO:human-associated habitat; material: ENVO:feces | place: Bangladesh | collected 2011 | reverse complement strand
CCACATGTTTCCCTTGAAACCTCTCCATTCTGTTTTCATCATTTTGATATCCTTATTTAATAAGTTAATAATATATTTATTTTGTACACACTGTTTTCTTCAAAGTCCTGCTGAATCTTTATACCTTTTGTCTATAAAATCCTGCTATCGTTATTTTCGATGCAAAGGTACTACAAAAAAACGGGAAAAGAGAAGAAAACCCAAAGATTTTTCACCTCTTTCCCCTAAAATCATCATTTATAAGTAGCATTTCTGCACAAAACAAATTGAATGTGCAACATGAATATTACATTTGCTTCAATTTCAATGTTACATTTGCTTCAATTTCTTGAGATACTCTGATGGTATCTCGCCATATTCTGCCTTGAAACAGCGGCGGAAGTAGGCCACACTGCTCATGCCCACCATAAACGAGATTTCGCTGATGCTATACTTGCCCTCCAGGAGCAGATGCTCGGCATACTGCATCTTGTATTTGCGGATATACTCGTTGGTGGAGATGCCCGTGAGTGCCTTCATCTTGCGATAGAGCGTACTGGTGCGCACATCGTGCTTCAAGGTCTTGCACATCGCATTGCCGCTCATATTCGGCATCATCACATCCGAGATAATCACATCCGGCACCTTATCCAAAGCCAACGCCAGGCCCTCGCGACCATCTTTTGCCTTCAATATCTCAAATTCATCGGCAAAGGAATCTGCCACATAATTGAGAATCTCCCGATTATCCTCCACCACCAGGAGCTGCGGCTTGCGATTCTCGCCCAGAGCATTCTCTTCTGAATTGAAATCATCTGAAGAAGCCCCAGTTCTCGCAGCCTCATCGCCAGGCAGCTTGGCATTCGCAGTTTCTGCGCCCGTGAGCTTGGCATTCGCAGCCTCATCGCCTCGCAAGGCCTCCGGATAAATCTCGTTTTCATCCAGAGTTACGATAATGCTAGTGCCCTGTTCCAGATTGCTTTCTGCCTTTACCTCGCCATGATGCAGGGTAACCAACTTCTTGACCAGCGAGAGTCCGATGCCGGTGCCCGATGCCTGATGCGCTCCGTTTTCCTGGTAATAGCGATCGAAGATATGCGACAAGGCCTTTGCCGATATGCCATGACCGGTATCGCTTACGGAGATATCCACCAGATGGTGCTCTCCGCTGCGGCGGCGCTCCACGCAGACATCGATGTTGCCCTGGTCGGTATATTTGATGGCATTCGAGATGAGATTATCCACGATGATGGCGATGACCTCCTTGTCGATATACATATCTATCTGCTTTTCGGGAGCCACAAACCTGATGGTGACATCGGGTTTCTGCGCCAGTTCCTCATATTTCAGGGAAATCTCGTGTACGGCATCCACCACATTGGCCTTCTGCACACGAAGCTGCCTGTTGTCGGTCTCAGCCTTTCGGAATTCCAGAATCTGCGTAATCAGCGCGCTTGTCACGATATAGGCTGTTCACCTCATTGCTTGAAATGGAAAAGGCATCATGGTCACTGTGCTGGAAATTACGAGCCACCAGATGCCGGGTATCGATGAACGACAAGCCGCTCTTTACGTGGCCTGCCAGGAGGAAGCCGTTGCCCAGATCGAGCACGCACCACAATTGGTTATCGGGCAAACCCTTGACCTGCTTCTTACCGAAATGAGCAAACTTGCCCGTGGCGGGATCCAACTGTTCTACACCCGCCCAATAGGTAGAAATCCAGAGTTTGCCATCCTCCGATTGCGTAATCTTGGTAATATCGTTGGTGGCAATGCTGGCAGCATCCTTGGCATCATGCTTGTAGCATTGCCATTCTTCAGTTTGATAGTTGAAGGAATTGAGACCATCGTTCTTGGTTCCTATCCATATCACGGGAGCCTTGGCATCATCTATCACGCAGTTCAGTTCGCTGCTCGAGATGCCCTGCCTGTCTCTCCGCTTATAATAATTAAAAAAGCGGTTGCCATCAAAGCGGTTCAGGCCCTCTTCGGTAGCAATCCAGAGAAAGCCATGCTTATCCTGCGCCATGCTCACCACATAGTTGCACGACAATCCCTGTTCCAATCCAAGCGGTCTAATCTGATACTTCTGGGCATGAGCAGCCAGATGAGCCATCAGCGACAGGAGAAATACCCATAGAAATCTTGTTGTTCCGTTCATCATTACATTAAGAATATGTTCATTATTACATTTTCATTTTGATGCAAAGTTAGCAAAAAAACGCCCTTAATCTGCCCAAAACGACTCAAAAATAAGCTAAAAACGATACATAATCGTATCTTTGAGCGATTTGTTACCTATTTTGAACGAATTATTTCCTCCTTTTTGCCCCAATCCATGTACCTTTGCTGCCGAATTACAACAACATTTAGATTTTCAAAACTAACAATAACTAAATCGACTATTCAAATTCATTAAGATTCAAAAAAAGATTTATGTTTTGAATAGGTATTAGGAATCTGAAAGGAAAAAGACTGTTAGTAGGGATAACTTAACTATAGACAACAACGACAAATACATAAATATAACGATAACAACAAATACATATTATATATGATGATATACAAAGCACTCTCAGTTCTCCTCTTGATGACGGGCAGCCTCCACATGATGGCAGCTCAAGATGGAACTACAGAATACACTATTCTTACCCAGAGCCCCGAACAGCACATTCAGCATTTCGGAGCCAGTGATGCATGGAGCATGCAGTTTCTCTGTCTGTGGCCAGAGAAGCAGCAGGAGCAGATAGCCGACTGGCTTTTCTCTACCGAAAATGATGCCTTGGGCAAACCGAAAGGCATCGGCCTCTCTATCTGGCGATTTAACCTGGGAGCCGGAAGCGAGGAACAGGGAAAGGCTTCGCAGATTCAGCCGGGCACCAGAACACAGTGCTTCCTCAATGCCGACGGCTCCTACGACTGGAGCAAGCAGGCTGGCCAGCGCAAGTTTCTGAAGCTTGCCCAGCAGAGAGGCGTGCCTTATTTCCTGGCCTTCTGCAACTCAGCCCCGGTTTTCTATACCCAAAACGGACTTGCCACCAACACGGGACGCGGCGGCACGCTCAACCTGAAGGATGACTGCTACGGAAAGTTTGGCAAGTTTATCGCCACTTCGCTCAAAGGCATCGAAGAGAACGATGGCATCCACTTCGACTACATCAGTCCGATTAATGAGCCTGATGGCCACTGGAACTGGACCGGACCGAAGCAGGAAGGTAGTCCGGCAACCAACCGCGAGTTTGCCAAGGTAGCAAAGGAAGTGAGCAAAGCGCTGGTAAAGAACAAGCTCAACACCCAGATATTGATCAATGAATCGAGCGACTACCGCTGTCTGCTCGGCACGCACATGACCGACTGGCAGCGAGGCTATGAAATCAACTCCTTCTTTACCAAAGACAGTACGCAAACCTATCTGGGCAAGGTGAAGCAACTGCTCCCCCTCATCGGCGGTCACAGTTACTGGACCAACACCCCTATCCCCTACATGAGAGAGATAAGAATGCAGATACGCGAGGCGTGCAAGCAGAAGAACATCAAGTTCTGGCAAACCGAGATCTGCATCATGGGCAACGATGAGGAGATAGGCGGCGGAACCCCTTACGACTTCTCGATGAAGACAGCCCTCTATGTGGCTCGCGTCATCCACCACGACCTGGTGTATGCCAATGCCGAGAGCTGGAGCTGGTGGCGTGCTGCCGGCGGCGACTATCGCGACGGCCTCATCCGCATCTACAGCAAGGATGGCTGGAAGAGCGGATGGGCTGTGGATTCCAAACTGATGTGGGCGATGGGCAACTACTCCCGCTTCATCCGTCCGGGAGCACGGCGCTACGACATCGCCACCACCTCAGCCGATGGCAAGCAGATAGAAGAAGGCTTCAACGACCCTTACGGAGTGATGTGCTCTGCCTATCAGAATGCCGACGGCAAATGGGTGATTGTAGCCATCAACTATGCAGAAGATGTGAAACCGGTGAACTTCAAGCTCGATAATCAGGAGAAGAAAAACTGGCAGATGTACCGCACCAGCGATATCTCTGCCGAAAGTCTGGCACCCGTGGGAACCTGCGATGGAAACACGTTCCTAGCCCCACGAAGCATCACGACTTTCGTACAGAAATAAGTTAAGGAATAAGCCGAAAACAAGAAAAAACAGCCATTTATACTAAAAATTAACGAAAAATCCTCATTTTTGAACGATTTATTAACGTCAAAAAGAGGATTTTTCAGTAATTTTGCAATCGCTTTTCAGAGATAAACTGTAATCAAGCAATAATCGCTTATCAGAAATAAACTGAATATAGATAAAAACGTATTAAGACTATAAAATAAAAAAAGATATATGACATTATCAACTACAATCAAGACACTCGCCTTTGCCTCTATTTTGGCTCTGGCTACATCACAGATGATGGCGGCAAAGAAGGGAGGTACTTTCACGACAGGAGATAAGACATTTCTCCTCAATGGCAAACCTTTCGTAGTAAAGGCTGCCGAGTTGCACTACCCACGTATTCCTCGTGCCTACTGGGAGCATCGCATCAAGATGTGCAAGGCTCTGGGCATGAATACCGTCTGCCTCTACGTGTTCTGGAATATCCACGAACAGCAGGAAGGCAAGTTCGATTTTACGGGTAATAACGATGTGGCTGCATTCTGCCGACTGGCTCAGAAGAACGGCATGTACGTCATCGTACGTCCGGGTCCATACGTTTGCGCAGAATGGGAAATGGGCGGTCTGCCTTGGTGGCTTTTGAAGAAGAAGGACATCCGCCTTCGTGAGCAGGATCCTTACTTCATGCAGCGTGTTGAAATCTTCGAGAAGGAAGTGGGCAAGCAGCTGGCTCCACTCACCATCCAGAATGGTGGTCCTATCATCATGGTACAGGTGGAGAACGAATATGGTTCTTACGGTAAGGACAAGCCATACGTGAGTGCCATCCGCGACATCGTTCGCAAGAGCGGCTTCGACAAGGTGAGCCTCTTCCAGTGCGACTGGTCTTCCAACTTCCTGAACAATGGTCTCGATGACCTTACCTGGACCATGAACTTCGGTACAGGTGCCAACATCGACCAGCAGTTTAAGCGTCTCGGCGAGGTCCGCCCTAACGCCCCAAAGATGTGCTCTGAGTTCTGGAGCGGCTGGTTCGACAAGTGGGGAGCCCGCCACGAGACCCGTCCTGCCAAGGATATGGTAGAAGGAATGGACGAGATGCTGAGCAAAGGCATCAGCTTCTCTCTCTATATGACCCACGGCGGAACCAGCTTCGGCCATTGGGCAGGTGCCAACTCGCCAGGTTTCCAGCCAGACGTAACCAGCTATGATTACGATGCCCCTATCAACGAATGGGGATTGGCTACTCCTAAGTTCTACGAACTGCAGAAGATGATGGCGAAATACAACGACGGCAAGAAGTTGCCAGCCGTGCCTAAGGCTCCGATGGCTATCATCAAGGTGCCAGAGTTCAAGTTTACCGAGTACAAGCCTTTGAGCTATGGTATCGCAAAGGAAAAGGAAAGCAACGCTCCATTGAGCTTCGAGGATATGGACATGGGATGGGGTACCATGGTTTATGAAACCCAGGTTCCTGCCATCGAGGGAACATCTACCCTTACCGGTGAGTTCCACGATTTTGCCCAGGTATATGTGAACGGAAAGTATGTTGGCAAGATAGACCGTGTGAAGAACGAAAAATCACTCGAATTGCCAGCCATGCCACAGGGTGCTCAGCTCACCATCGTGGTAGAAGGTATGGGACGAATCAACTTCGGCCGTGCCATCAAGGACTACAAGGGTATCATCGGCAACGTAACCCTCTCTACACAGAAGCAGGATTGCGAACTTGCCCTCACCCCTACCCGATGGAACAACAGTACCATCGCTGATGATTACCAGACTGCAGTGAATGCACTCGCCATGCCAACCAACAAGATGCGCGGTCTGCAGACCAAGGCGGGTTACTATCGCGGTTACTTCAACATTAAGAAGGTGGGCGACACCTTTATTAATATGGAGGCTTTCGGCAAGGGTCAGGTTTATGTAAACGGTCATGCTCTCGGCCGCTTCTGGCAGATTGGTCCTCAGCAGACCCTGTATCTCCCAGGTTGCTGGTTGAAGAAGGGAAAGAACGAGGTCATCGTGCTCGATGTAGTAGGTCCTAAGGGCGAAGCAGGCAAGCCAGGTTCTAACGTGGCTCCTACCGCTTTCTGCCAGGATCATCCAGAGCTCGACAAGCTGAACCTCGAAAAGAGCAACAAGCACAACGACCCTGGTCATCGCATGGATCTGAACTCAGAGACCCCTGTTTTGAAGGGTGAGTTCAAGGCTGGCAACGGCTGGCAGACCATCAAGCTCGACAAGCCTGTAACGGGTCGCTACTTCGCCATCCAGGCAGAAAGCAGCCACAGCGGCAACAGCCAGATTGCCATCGCCGAGGTTTATCTGCAGGATGCCAGCGGCAACCGCATCGACCGCAACAACTGGGTAGCCTTCTATGCCGACAGCGAGAAGGGCAACTCAACACTCGATAAGATGTTCGACTTGCAGGAGAGTACTTATTGGCAGACCGAAAAGGGCGCCAACTTCCCACACCTCGGCATCGTAGATATGGGCAAAGAGGTTACTATCTCTGCCTTCGAGTACTTGCCACGTGCCGAGCAGGGAGCTCCTGGTAGCGTGAAGGCATTCAAGCTCTATGTTAAAAAGTAAAAACAAGAGCATGTAAAGTGCTAGATATTAAAAAGTTTTAAAAAAAAGAAAGTAAATTTTTCATAGTTTAAATTATAAATAGTTTTTATCATAAGGTTTATATAAAATATATTGCGAAAGTTAGTTAGAATGAAAAAGAGGCGAGTCGTGAGACCCGCCTCTTTTATTGTATATCTACAGATAAGCCTACCTGAAGATTTACTCCATCGGTGATAGGACTGTTCAGATAATAATACTTCGGCTTGTAACCGAAGAGATTATCCAGCGCCGCAGTCACCTTTACCGCCTTGCCGATGCGCTGCACCAGCGAAAGCTTCCAGATGGTGTAGGCAGGATAGCTCACCGTAAGGGTTCCCTCGCTTACATTATAATAATTCTTATACTCCACGTTTTCTACACCCGAAAGATAGCGGCCACTCAAGCCGATGTTCAGACCATAATGCTTGGTAAACTGATGGTCGTAATCCATACGGGCATTGAAGGCATGCTCTCGAGCCGGAATATACTGGTTGTTGATGGTGTTGCCATCCTTATCCTTCGCCAGCTGCTCCTTGGTATAGGCATAGGTGAAGCGGGCAGAAAAACCGTTATTCCATCTTGCCTGCACGCCTACCTCTCCTCCACACACGCTGTAGGAATCCAGATTGGTGTAAGGCAGATAAGGCAGCTTATCCTCTACACTCTTGAAATAAGGAGCCGATGTAGATAGCTTGTTCTTCACCTTATTATAATAGACGGATGCCGTATAGTTGTAATGACCCTTGGTGTATTCGGCAGAGAGATTGAAGTTGTGGCTCACTTCGGCCTTCAGATGCTCGTTGCCTTCCACAATCCAGATGCCGCTCATATCGAAGTTGTAGTATTTCTCCTTGAGTGACGGTGCACGGAAACCCATACCATAACCTGCTCTCAGCGAGAGATTGCGAATCGGGGTATAACGGAGATTCAGCTTCGGAGTAACATGCGAATCCTTGCCATCCGAGAAATAGTCGTAGCGCAAGGCTCCCACCATCTCCCATTGATCCGAGATGCGCCAGTCATACTGCGCAAACACATCAAAGGTATCCTGCTTGCGGGTGCCATTGCTCAGATTGGTATTCATCAGATAATCGTGCATATAGTCGGAACCGATGGTCAGCACATCACCACCCCCGAAAGCGTGGTTATAGAGCAGGCGGAAGGTGTTCTGCACATTGCTGTAGTCACGGATATCCAGATGGCGAATCTTCTGATAATCAGACTTATCATATTGGTCGAAGGCATAGCTCAACTGTAAGGCATCATCTGCTGTAATATCCCAATTCATCTTCAAGCCACCCGAGAAATCACGATAACGCTCAGGTAAATCGGCTGTTCTCACGGTTTCGCGGAAGAAATAGCCGGCACGACCGGTGAGACTGAAGTTCTGGGTTGGACTCCATACCAGCTGGTTCTTGAAGTTGGCGGTCTTATCGCCATAAACGGTGGCTATGACGCGGGTCACGGGATTTTCGGCACTATGCACATCGTAATTATCCAGACGGTTGAAGTTGGCCGTAAACATATTGTTCCAATGCTTGCTGTTCAGTCCGAAGGAAGCGCCATATCGCTGCTCGTTGTGCTTGGCAACTCTGCCGTTCACATTCAGCGTCCAGGGTTTCTTGCCCTTCTTGGTGATGATATTGATGACGCCGCCCGTGGCATTGCTGCCGTAAAGGGCAGAAGCCGCACCCTTCACTATCTCGATGCGCTCCACATTATCCATGTTCAATCGGGTGAAATCCACATCATCCATTGTCTCGCCTGCCAGTCGCTCGCCATCTACCAGGAAGAGAACGCCCTGACCGCCGAATCCGGAAAAGTTGAGATGGGTCTGCTGATTCATGGCATAAGAGAACTCTACGCCCGGCAACTCCTGCTGAAGCAGATCCTGCACATTGGTGGCATCGAGCTTGGCGATATCCTTGGAGCCGATTACTCGGGTCTGGATAGGTGTATCCTTCAGGAACTTAGGGGTGCGGGTGCCCGTAACCACCACCTCGGTGAGGTCAAACTGGCGACTGATGGAATCGAGATAGGCCTCGTAAGCCAGGGAGTCACGGATGCTCTTCTGATTTACGCCCGGCACATTGTCATGGGTAGGCACATTGTCGGCGCTGGCAGAAAGCGCTGCGCCAGCCGGAAGAGCCGCCATATTGGCTAATAATATCGAGTATAACAGATATTTCTTCTTCATTGTTTTCGTAAGGATACAATTAATATGGATATTTATAATTGATAGTCATCCAGCACTTTACGCCCTTTGGCGAGAGATAGTTCTCAAGCTGGATAGCGGCATAGGTACCATCCTTCAGTCGGAGGATGAACACATGGTTGTTGAGTGAGAACGATGGCGGCATCGGTGGAATCTCCATCGAGAGCCAGGAAGACAACACCTTGTTTATGGCGATGCCCTGCGATGGCACGGAACCCAGAAGCATCTGCTCCTGACTGTCCCAAACCTCATTCTCCGACCATTCATCTTCGGTAAACTGCTTGTTATGGAAGGCTTCGCTGGTTTCAGGCAACTGATCCATGGAAGTATAGCTGGTTTCCAGAACGGCTCCGCCATTGGTACGCACATTGTTGCGATGAATGGCAAGGGTCCATTCGCTTGGTGCCCCCTGCTCGGCGGTAGGCTCGAAATAAGTAAAGGTATTCTTCTTGATGCCTTCGCCGAAGACATCAAACCAATACATATATTGTCCAGCCTTTCTGCCCGCTGTGGCAGCAGCATGCCCGGCTTCCGATTCATCCTTCTCGCCAGTGGCAGTCATCGGGATGGGATATGCCTCAAACTCGGTCTGCGCCTTTAAGAGTGCCGCCTCATCGCCAGCCTCCGTCAGTTTCTGCAAATGTGGCAAATCGATGTAATACCAGTCAGTCCAACTGGTGGCATTCATCACAATCTGTCCCTTAGCCGGCACAATCTCTTCCGGCTCATCATATATATCATCAAAAATACCGTTGCAGGCAGTAAGCATCAGCATGCCCAAGCCTGCAACGGTCATTTTCAGATGATTCATTTTTATCCAATTCGTCATCTATTCTTATTTGTATGATAATTGATACTCTATTTCCTGCGAAATATCGCTTTCTTGAAATCTTTCAGTTTTATTTCTTGAAATATTTCTTTCCGTTTACGATGACTACACCCTTGTAGCTCTCGCTGACAACCTGACCGTTGAGGTTGTACATCTTGCCATCGTTCTTCTTCTGAACATCGTTCTTGACAGAAGAGATGCCGGTAGTCGCGCTGTTGAAGCTTGAAACGATGCCGAAAGGCATGGCACCCATCTGGAAGGTATTCACGATGTCGGTAATCTTGCTGCCGTTATACTTCACGAGGATATTGTTATCCTTCGCAGTATTGAACTCAAAGTCGCCATCCATGGTCTTGTTGCCATTCTGTTCTGCGGTGAAGTGGAAGCTCAAGCCATCGTTCTTGTAATCACGGTAGAAACCACCCTTCTCCTCGTCGTAAACCAAACCCTTCACGGTGTAAGTACCCAGAGTCAGGTTGCCCATCAGGGTGTTATCCAGTGTATAGGTAGGAACCTCAACATCCACCTTCTGCACGTCGCCATCCATATACTTGCGTACATTGTAGGTTACGCCCTCGTTGGCATAAGGGAACATGCCGCCTACATTCACGTTGATAGCGCTGGTAACAGCCTTTACATAATATGACTTGATGTTGTAAGTCATGGCAAAAGGCATCGCACCATACTGGAATACAGCCTTCAAGGTAAGCGAGTTGTCTGCCATGTTGTAAGTGCCAGAGATAGATGAACCTGTGATATTCTTCTCTACACCATCCACGGTAACCTTAGAAGTAAAAGCCTGGTCAGCCATGGTGATTACATGATTCTCGCCCTTGGTGAAAGCAACGTTCTTGATGGTGAAAGAAGGAATGGTTGCCATACCCTTCATGGCAGGAAGAGTGATGTTGCCAGCACTCATGCTAGCCATTTCAAACTTCACGGTATCGTTGGCATTCTCAGTATTCTGAGTCAACACGCTCATGGTTGAAGCACCTGCAAAAGTCAAGGCACCATGCATCTGTGCCATCATATTACCTGCCAACATTGTGGCGAAGACGAGAGTAAAGAATTTCTTCATATCTATTCTATTTGTATTATTTTTTTAATTATTAAATCTATTTTGTTTCACTTATCGTTTTCGAGGTGCAAAGGTACGGAGTTTCCTCCATACCTGCAATACCCATAAATAAGGATTCTCATCAATACCTACTTCTAGGTATCCAATAAAAGAAGCAACTCGAAAGAAGCTTCTTACTCCTTTATTTCAATCTCTCCCCCGTTATCCTTGGCGTTATAAAACCAGAAACCGAGAATCAAACCTACAAACACCAGCAGGATGCCTACCATCTCTGCCACATGGTTGCCCGGATCCACCCAAATCTCCTTGAAGAATCCGTTGCGGGCTGCAATCTCCACAGCCGACCACAATACGATGACGTTGGCAAGCGACATGCGCAGGTTTCTACCCCAATGACCGATGTACAGCTGCTTCTTGAAGATCATGCCCGAACCGATGAGGCAGAAGATGCCGATGGCATAAGTCACAGGATGAGTGGTGCCGAGGAACACCGGGTCGTAGCAGAACATTAATAATAGGTATAAGCCCCACATCATGATGTTCCACTCCATAAAGGTAACGATGCTGGCATGATGAGCCATCGGACGAAGCTCTACATGGTTCTTCACCCCGCAATGGTTCTGAATCCAACGGATGAAATTGCAACCCGTCTTGGTGCAGAATATATACATCACCAGGAACATCATCCACATGCCGAAAGTGGCTGGCATAATGAGATATTCAGGACGTGAACCGCGGATTTCCTTCAGTTCCGCACGGCCGAATTCCTCCAGCGGAGTGCCGTTGATGGTGTAAGTATGATGCACGCCGATGCCATTCACATATTCCGTGGCAGTCTCTACCACGCCATTGCCTACCAGGTCGCAATGCACACCATAGCGCTGGGCATAATAAGCCAGCAGGAACTCCACCCAGCCGGTCCAGAACAGCAGGGCACCCGTCATACCGAACACGGTCTGCTTGGTATCACCCTTTACGAATACGCCCCAGATGGTAATCACCAGTCCCACGAAACCCATGGCAAAGGCAGAATAATGCAAGGCAGTCGGCTCCAGCATATGCTCCATGATAATCATCAGCGCATGGCCCAAAGGCATCAACAACAAGATAATCAATATAGACCCAATGGTCATTCCCAAGTTTTTTGTCTTCATCATGTTTTATTTCTATTTATTACTATTTATACTGTTATTACTATTTATACTGTTCATTATTATTTCAAATTGGGTTGCAAAGATACAACTATTTAGACTTTTTCGCAATACCTAGAAATAATGATTTGATTTCGCTCGGTTTATCACCATAAATGATGATTCAAATTCATCAGCCTCATCACGGGTAAGCTCCCTATAAACAACGAAAAAGCCTGATATTCCGCCCCTTTTGTTTTTTTTATACTTTCTTATGCCGCAATCTGAATACTTTTGCGTATCTTTGCACCACAAATACAAATTCATTATTTATGTTGACAGATATTGAAATAGCTAAATCAGTTAAACTGCGCCCCATCAATGAGGTAGCAGCAGAACTAGGAATCCATGAAGACCAGGTGGAAAACTACGGTCGCTACATTGCCAAGATTACTACTGGCGACATCGATCCTAACAAGTTCAAGAATCATCACCTCATCCTCGTTACCGCTATCAGTCCTACCAAGGCTGGTAATGGCAAGACCACCGTATCCGTGGGTCTCGCCCTGGGTATGCAGAAGATTGGCAAGAAGGCTGTAGTGGCTCTTCGCGAACCATCTCTGGGTCCTTGCTTCGGCATGAAGGGTGGTGCTGCAGGTGGCGGTTACGCCCAGGTTTTGCCTATGGATAAGATTAATCTCCATTTCACTGGCGATTTCCATGCCATTACAGAGGCCAACAACATGATTGCTGCCCTCCTGGATAACTACCGTTTCCAGCACGAGGCAGAGGGATTCAAGTTGAAGAAGATTCTCTGGCGCCGCGTGATGGACGTAAACGACCGTGGTCTCCGCCGCGTCATCACCGGTATCGGCGATAAGAACGGCATCGAGACTGAGACAGGCTTCGATATCACTCCTGCTTCTGAAATCATGGCTATCATGTGTTTTGCAACAAGCATCGATGATCTTCGTCGCCGTATCGATAACATCCTCCTGGGCATCACCGAGGACGACAAGCCATTTACCGTAAAGGATATGGGTGTAGGTGGCAGTATCGTTGCTCTCCTTCTCGATGCTTTGAAGCCAAATCTGGTTCAGACAACAGAGGGAACACCGGCATTTGTTCATTGCGGTCCTTTTGCCAACATTGCTCATGGCTGCAATTCTGTCATGGCTACTGCTGCTGCTCTTGAGTATGGCGACTATGCCATTACAGAGGCAGGATTCGGTGCAGATCTCGGTGCAGAGAAGTTCTACAATATCAAGTGCCGCAAGACTGGTTTGCAGCCAGACCTTACTGTTCTCGTCGTTACTCTCCAGGCTTTGAAGATGCATGGTGGCGTAGCTCTGGAGAACATCAAGGAGCCTAACGTAGCTGGTATGGAAGCCGGTTACTGGAACCTCGACAAGCACGTAAAGAACCTGCAGAGTTTTGGTCAGACTGTAGTGATTGCATTCAATAAGTTTGCAACCGATACAGATGAAGAAATTGAAGTATTGCGCAAGCATTGCGAGGAGATGGGTTGCGGTTTCGCAGTAAACAGCGCCTTTGCCGAAGGCGGAAACGGTGCCATTGAACTTGCCAACCTCGTAGTGAAGACAATCGATGAGCGTCCATCAGCCCCTCTCTATTTTGCTTACGATGATAACGATACCGTTGAGGAGAAGATAGAAAAGGTTGCATTCAATCTTTACGGAGCAGGCAGCGTAACACTGAGCGATTCTGCCAAGGCGATGATTGAAGAAATCAAGAAGTTGGGTGCCGAGAAGTTCCCTATCTGTATTGCCAAGACTCAGTACAGTTTCTCTACCGATGCCAAGGCATACGGTCCTACAGAAGGTTTCGAACTCCACGTTCGCGACATCACCGTAAATATGGGTGCCGAGATGATTGTAGTCATCGCTGGTCCTATCATGCGAATGCCAGGTTTACCAAAGAGCCCACAGGCAGAGCGCATCGACGTGGTAAATGGTGAGATTACTGGTCTTTCTTAAGTCCCACAGATTTCACAGATTCACACAGATTTTTATAAAAAAACAAATCGCCCTGAAAGGACAAAAGCTTTCGATAGATATTGCTTTTACCTTTCAGGGCGATTTCTTATCTCATGCTGAATTCACAACCGCAATACAATTGGTTGTAGAATTCATTCTCTTTCAATAATTCTCCTCGGCGATTCTGCAAACCACCTTTTCTCCAGTTCATATCCCACCACTCTACATCCGGGCATCCCTCTACGGCGATATGTCCGGCAGCATCAATCTGCCTGATGTTCTTCCATCTCGAAGAAGCCAGCGTGGTGGTAAGCAGATGGAATCCATGCTCCTGCGCATACTTAGCCGCATGCTTCAGGCGATAGAGGAAACAAACCGAGCAGCGGCTTCCCCTTTCCGGCTCATTCTCCAAACCCTTGATGGTGGCAAGCCATTCCTCATGGTCGTACTCATCCTCCACGTATGGCACACCCTGCGCCTCCAGGAATCGCATCAGCTCGTGCTTGCGATTCTCGAATTCCTGCTGCGGATAGATATTACTGTTGCTGAAATACACCGTAGGCTTCATACCATTACGAAGCATACACTCCACGATGGCAGACGAACAAGGGGCACAGCAGGCATGCAGCAACACAGCCTGACCATCGGCCTTGCTTCCATCAGGGAGAGAAAGTTTCACGAATTTATATTGTTCTTCTACTGGAATCTTCATTTTTACTTTGAACTTTAAACTTTTAACTAAAAAACAAATGGAGTACAATCTCTCGACACCCCCCATTTGCCCAAATATATGCGAAAACTATTGCAAAGTTACGATTATTTTCTGAATCACCAAATTTTTAGGCGATGTTTTTTCAAATTAATCTATTTTTCTCGTCTTTTTTACCAAGACTTAACACTTTGCGTCAGTTTTTAACTATCGTAACCGCTTTTATACGAATTATTTACACCATCAGCCTCAGCATTATTTCAGCTCTCGCTTCAGGGTAATCACAGTCATTTCAGGCCATGCTCCCAGGCGGAACGGGAAGGAACCGCCCAAGCCTGCAGATACATAAAGCAACTGTCTGCCCTGCCAGTATTCACCGCCCCACTCCTTGAAAGCCATCTTGGCAGGAGTCAGGTTGCCAATCTTCAACTGTCCGGCATGAGTATGACCAGCCAGTGTCAGTTGGGCACCCGTCTTCTGCACCTCCCTGCGCCAATGATGCGGGTCATGGGTCAGCACAATCTTGAAGGCATCCTTCTCCACCCCCTTCATCGCCTTCTTCAGATTACTGCGGTTGGTAAAAGGCGGCTGTCCCGCATTCTCCACACCGATAATCTCTATCGAAGCCATGCCATGCGACATGGTGAAATGCTCATTCATCAGCTGGTGCCATCCCATCTGCTCCTGCAGACTGAACAACAGTCGTCTATTCTTTCTCAAATCCCTAATGCCATGATGCGTATTGTATTCGCAATAGTCATGGTTGCCCCACACCGAGAAGATGCCATCGGGCGCATGCAGTTTCTTCAGTTCATCCACATAAGCCTCCACCTCGCTGGCATCATTGTTCACCAGGTCGCCGGTAAAGAGCATCATCTCCACCCCCTCGGCATTGGCACGTTCCACCACCTGCTTCACGAAATCAGAACCCTTAGGAAAGGTACCCAGATGGAAATCGCTGAAATGCAGAATCTTGTATCCGTCGAAATAAGGAGGAAGATCGGGCGATGAATAAGTGATGTATTTCACCTCCAGCCGTTTCCAGCCCGCCACGAAGCCAAAGAGGAACCACCCCATCAGTGCCAGCGCCGGCAAGATGGCGAAGAACCAAGGCATCATGAAATGGAAGAGGATGAACACCATCTTCGGCATCACGGAGAAGAGAATCAGCGTAAAGAGCACCCTCACCGACTCCCGATGAAACTTGCCCAACTGCAATCCCATCTCGGCAAGGAGGATGAGCAGCGTAGGAACCCACCAGAGGATGGCAAGCGCCAGGGGCCATTCGTTCACCCCTATATGCCAAAGCCACACATCGGGTACTATCGAAAGCGCCACGACGCCCACGACATACAATATCGATCGAAATATCTTTTTTATAACCTTATTCATATACCTATTATTATAGATTGCAACATCTAGTTTATTTTAGATTGCAACATCGTTGTTTAATTAGATTGCTGCATCTAGCTGCAAAGGTACTGCAAATCGGAGACAATACAAAATAAATCCTCATCTTTTTATCCTGCAAGGCATATTATTCCATTTATAATGCAAGTCAATAAAACCCACTTCGCCTTATTTAACTTTCTTTTGCTAAATCTCACGCAAGTTTTTCCTTCTTTCGTTATTTTAAAGACAGAAAACAATATCAAGCATGCTGATATTATTTCTAAGCTAGGGAATAACGAAAGGGCGAGAAGGAAACAAGCAAGCCATTCCCCACACGCCCTGAAAGGGCAGAAGCACCTAGCCCAGGGTAACACCCTGGGTAAAGACAAATTTTCCCTGGCGCCCTGAAAGGGCAAAAGTTTTAAAAACAAGTAAGAATTAATAAGAAAAGAAAGGAAAGAGAATAAGTATGAGAAAAATAGATTTCAAGAAGGCGTGGCTGGCAGTGGCACTGCTCCTGTCAGCCCTCACCTTCCAATCGTGCAACAACGACGATGACACCGATTGGGACCGTGTTTTACCAAATGCATTGGTAACAGTAAAACAGAATGGCGATGCCTGCTATTTGCAGCTCGACGACAACACCACGCTGCTCGCCAAGAACCTCAACAAGCCATTCGGCGACAAAGAGGTGCGTGCACTCGTCAACTACTCCGTTACCAATGAGAAGAGCGACCTTTACAACCAGGTGGTTCATGTAAACTGGATAGACAGTATCCTGACCAAGAAGCCAGTACCATCTCTGGGTTCCGACGAAGCAAACAGCGAGAAGTATGGCAACAACTGGGTAGATATCGTTCGCGACTGGGTAACCGTAGCCGAGGATGGCTATCTCACCCTCCGCTTCCGTGCTCTCTGGGGAGGTCAGAATCCTCATTACATCAATCTCGTAACAGGAGTAAATCCAGAGAATCCATACGAAGTAGAACTTCGTCATAACGTAAATGGCGACCCTCAGAACTACTGGCGTGATGCCTTGGTAGCCTTCAATCTCAACGAAGCCCTGCCAGATACCAAAGGCAAGACGGTGAAGCTCACCATCCGCTGGCGCTCAAGCCAAGGCTATAAGAAGG
>OBRN01000170.1_pt1 | contig 17482 bp, 13 predicted proteins | sample 1475621 | NCBI WGS metagenome assembly OBRN01 (sample SAMEA3360684, study PRJEB22359) | human gut metagenome | biome: ENVO:urban biome; feature: ENVO:human-associated habitat; material: ENVO:feces | place: Bangladesh | collected 2011 | reverse complement strand
CTCCTGTGTTGGAGGATAAGGCTACGGTCATCGCCAGAATCCACGAAGCTGCCAAGTATATTCCTCTCAATCGCTTAAGTCTCAGTCCTCAATGCGGTTTTGCCTCTTGCGAGATTGGCAATAAACTGACCGATGCTGAGCAATGGGCAAAGATAGATTTGGTTAGAGAGATTTCTGAGGAAGTTTGGGGAGAATAAAAGGTATTATTAAAACTCTACACGCCCTGAAAGGGCAGAAGCTCCTAGCCCAGGGCAGCGCCCTGGGTTACGCATAAGCAAGAATGTCGCCCTGTAAGGGCAAAAGCTTTATATACCAATGATTTATAAATGCTTTTGCCCTTTCTTCTTTCTCCTTTTTAATATGATATAGCCGGATAGCAAAACCAGCGTAATCAGCAAGCCGGAGATGAAGACGAAAAGGTCGGAAAGAGGCCCTAAGAATGGAGAATAGCATCTACCAACATGGAGTTCTAATGCCACATTCCAAAGCGACATGGGGGTGGCAGAAAGCAACTCTGGGGTAGATGTTGTTTCATCTAAGCTCGCCCCTTTGCTATAATCGAAAGTCACTTCTTTTCCTCCAAAGAAGTCCTTGGAATAACCGCTAACCAGATGGTTTGAAATCGGAATCATCGACTTTTCGATATTCTGTTTCCCCGTGAAATAATCCACAATCAGATTCTTTTCCGGATACCATCGGAACATGCCGCTGAAAGAACCAACCAGCCAATCACCTTTGCCGTCGCTCTCGAAAACGGTAACTCCCATCGGACTTACCTTTGGTGCCTTCTCCTTATTTAATAAGATAGGTTTATGCTGGAAATGCTCATCCACTCTCAGGAATCCTTCTGAAGTAGAAACAAGCCAGTTGCCCTCTGCAGCATCCCAACGGATAGCGCGAAGTTTATCGTGCCAGACATTTCCATCCTTCACCTTTTCTGTGGTTTTGTTCATTGCCAGAGGTATCATCAATGGTGGACGGAGACACATACCTGTTATCGCTAGCCAAAGCGTAAGGATGATAGTCGTATATCCTAATTTATTATGCCATTTTGCATTGAAAACCATCTGCTTGCCAAGTTTCTGCATCTTTTCTCTTGCCTGCAAGCGCTTCTGTCGGCGAATACGGTAAGGCAGAATGAAAAGGATGATGCCCGTTATAGAGAGGATGATGAGCACGATGGCGATGGCATCCACCACCAATCTTCCGGTTAATCCGAAGAAAGCACCGCTATGCAGATGCCAGACGGTTTTGAAGAGGGTAACTTCTGGGATAAATCCTTCAGGTTGACCGATGATTTTGCGGGTAACATTCGTCTTTTCGCTGATAGCATCCCTCTTTTCGTTGGCAGCATTCGTCTTTTCGTTGGCAGCATCCGTCTTCTTACCGGATATTTCATAAACGGCAGAGCGGGTCATGGCGATGATGCTTGTGCTGTCTTTGGTTAATGTAATGTCGGTGATTCGCTCTTCGTTATCTGCGAGCGGAAACATCTTCCATTCTTTTCCGTCGAAGCGATATACATCCATCATGGCTGCGCACCAGATTTCTCCATTCTTCGTCTGCACCATGTTTCGGATATTCCTGCCATCCACGTTCTTGGGTAATCCCTTGTTAAAGTCTTTCCAGCTTTTCATCTCTGCATCCGTAAGCCAGATGCCACCATAACCATAAGCCAAAACGGAATCATCAGATGCCTTGATTCCACCAGCTGATGCTAAATCTGCATGCCCATCAATCCTGATGGAACCCTTGATAACGCCGTTATTGAAGTTCTGGATATGATAAGCCGGAGGCAAAATGCTCCTACTTACATCGCAATCGGCAAAGAGCTGGCGATGGTTCAGGATGATGCCCGATACGCAGAATACCAGCATGAAGACGGATAGTATAAGTCCGAACCATCGGTGATATTTCTTCCAAGTAAAATGTTTGTTCTTTTTATCTCTCATTATCTTTTCTTTTAATGTTTTATAATTGGGTTGCAAAGTTAGTGGTATTTTCCGACCTCTGCAATACCTAAAAATAATGATTTGAAAAGCCTTTGCCATTGGCAAAAACAAAGGATTCTCAACTTTTTCACTAAAAAAGTTTGGTGATTTCATGTTTTACTAGTAACTTTGCACCCCGAAATTAAAAATCATCATTCTTAAGAACAATAAGATAAATAGATAATTAAGAAAATAGGAAAAATGGAATATATGTCTCAAGAAGGCTACGATGAGCTCGTGGCCGAACTTCAACACATGGTTAACGTAGAGTTGCCAGCCGTTCGCGATGCGATAGCTGAGGCTCGTGACAAGGGTGACCTCAGCGAGAATTTCGAGTATCATGCTGCTAAGCGCGAGCAGGGCAAACTGTTGAGCCGCATTAGCTTCAAGCAGAAGATTTTGGAGAATGCCCGTGTCATCGACAAATCTCGCCTGAAGAGTGATACCGTTGGCTTGTTGAGCAAGATTAAGATTACCAATCTCGCCAACAAGTGCAGCATGAGTTATGTTATCGTAAATCCGCATGAGGCTGATTTGCATAGTGGAAAAATCTCTATCAAGTCGCCTATCGCCAAGGCCCTTTTGGGTAAGAAGGCTGGTGATGAGGTAATGGTAAAGGTACCAGCAGGCTTGCTGAAATTCCGCCTGGATAGCGTTGAGTTATAACATGTAATTTATATATGGGGGATTTCAAATCCCCCGGTTTTAATAGGTCGAACCTTTTTTTACGGCGGATTTCAAATCCGCCGGGACGCCTAGCGGGATTGCGAACTTGATTTCAAATCCGCCGTTAAAAATGTCCTAACCTATTGAAGCTCTGCGGATTTGTAATCCGCAGCAATCAAGAATGTTCTTTATGTATGCAGAAATACTAATAGGGTAATACTCTTGCCCTATTAATATTTCTCCAAAATCTTATTCAGTAAGAAGGTGGCATTCTGGTTTCTTGCCACACCCTTCTGTATCTTATAAGTATAGGTAACATCTGTGCCCAAATCTATCTCGAAACAATAGTTGTGGAATTTTCCTGATGCATCATTCTCCATCTTGGAGAGTTCCAAATCGTGGGTAGCAATGATACCGCTCACCGGCTGCTTGGCGATGGCTTCGAGGAACTTTCTCGAACCATTCAGCTTATCCAATGAATTCGTTCCTTTCAGAATCTCATCCAGAATAATCAGCGTTCGGAGTGATTCCTTATTGCCCGCTATACTTTCCTTGCAGAACTTTCCTTCTGCACTTTCCTTGCAGTTTTTTCCCTCTGCACTTTCCTTGCAGAACTTCAGAAGCTCCTCCAATCTGATCAATTCTGCATTGAAATAAGAGATGCCATGTGTCAGATCATCGGTGGTTCTCATACTCGAGAACAATCTGAAACGGGAAATCTTCAGCTGATCTGCAAACACCGGCATACCCGCCATCGCCAGGATATAGTTCACGCCCAGCGAACGCAGGAAGGTACTCTTTCCCGCCATGTTGGCTCCGGTGATGATATAATAGTTGTCGTCCTTGATGGTGAAATCGTTCTTCACCGCCTTGGCACCCAGGAAAGGATGATAGAGATTCTTTCCCTCGAACACGATTTCCGGACTTCCGATTCCTGCATTTTCTGAAACATCGCTTTCGGTATCTGCTTCCGGACTTCCCGAAACAAATTCTGCCTCTTCCGCCTCCGGATGATTATATCTGAAATCCGCCATCGAAACCATTGCATCCATCTCGCTGATGATATGCATCCATTCCTCCATCTTCATCATATAGGTATTCTTCCATTTCAGAAAACTGCGAACCAGGAAGAAATCGCTCAGCATGAAGGCATCGGTGAAGAAAAGACCCAGAAAGTTGCCTCTTCTGTCATACCCCTTCAATATCTTTTCCAGTTGGGCAAAGGAAGGCAGGGCATCTGCCAGGGAATCCTGCATCTCCTTGCCTAATTCGCTATGGAAATTGCGCCTGTTGATAAGTTGGAGTATCTGAGCATAGGCGATGAGCTGATGTCGAAGCTTGCCGCCATTGCTGTCTATCTTATCAAGTGTCTGCTTGCAGACGAAGAATACCACCATGTATTGAACCAACACCCACCACAGGGCGAAATTCACCGAAACCATATCGCATATCGATAAAATCACGGAACCGATGACTCCGATAATCAGCAGCCATCCGATAACGAACGAAACCGGAGATCCAAACCATGCCGGCACCTCCATCTTCGAAACCTTCTGCATCGCATCCACCACCGCAGCAGAATCAATCTTCTTCGTCTTGCCATTCACCATTTTGCCATCCGCAGTTTGGCTTCTGTTCTTTTCGCCAAGTGCCAGAAATTCCATTCGCCAGTTTTCGCCTTCTCCAGCTAATTCCTTCTGCAAATCCCTTCTTCTTTTGATATCCTCCATGCTCAGAGGCGTTTCCCGGGTAAGATTCCTGGCGAGTGCTTCCGAACCGCCCGATGTGATGGTTCGGCAGATGCGGTTGAACAGCGAACTCTTGCCGAAGACATCGAGGTCGAAGGAATAAGGATGCTGCGGATTCTGATAGGAATCGCCCGTTTCGAAAGGCGAGAAATCGCCCTCCCAAGCCTTGATTTCGTCCTGATAAACCTTGAGCAAAGCCGAAAGATGCTCTATCTTCTCCTTGTTCTTATCGTCAAGTCGTCTGATTCCCAAATAGGCAATCAGGCACAACGCCGCCCCCATCAGATAGTTCTGTGTATCCCCATCCAATGCGAAATAGCAGATCAGGAAGGCGAGGATGCCGCCGAAAGCCAGCAGCTCGCCCGTTATAAATCCCGTATTCTTACGCTTCAGGGCAGCCACCTCAGAAGCGTATCGGCTTACATATTGTTGATAATTCTCCTTGATATTCATACTTTTTCTTTATTATGAATTTTTCTCCATCCATTTATTATAGGATACATTCTCCTCTTTCCACTTATCCTTTGCTTCCGCCTGATTCTTCGGATATCCGATGATGAGGGTGTTGAGCGGAATCATCGTCTTGGGCAGATGCAACAGTTGCTGCATTCCCTCGTATCGTTCTTTCAGGGGATAGAGGGCTGTCCATACTCCGCCAAGTCCCAGGCCGTGAGCCATCAGCAGGATGTTCTCCGTGGCTGCCGAACAGTCTTGAATCCAGAACTCCTGCTCTGTGCCTTCCAGCGTCTTGTCAAGGCATCCGCAAACCACGATGGCGAGCGGTGCCTGCTTCACCATGCCGGCATAAGGGCTGAACTGTGGTATCTGGTCGAGAATCTCCCGGTCGTTGATAACCACAAAATGCCAAGGCTGCTTGTTGCATGCCGATGGAGCCGCCATGCCGGCACGCAGCATCATCTCCACCTTCTCCGGCTCTACAGGCATGTCAGTATAACTTCTCACCGATGTACGGCTCATAATATTTTCAAAAATCTGATTCTTTTCCATCATTGCTTTTCTATGTGAGTCTTATTTTTTAGGCGAATCATAGCATTCCATAAGCCAGTCGAGCACATATTCTCTTTATGTTCTATTTATTCACTTTGCTATTCATTTTGCATTCTATCTTGATTGCTAAAAATGAAATGCGCTGCAAATATACGAAACTTTTTCGGGAAATTTGCAGTGTATTGCAAATTTCTTGTGTTTCTGGGTAAAATTTGCAGTGCATTGCAAATTTCTTTCTGTAGAACTGATAACACTTTCTGTAAAACTGTATATCCGAGAATTTGTATTTATTTAGTTTTATTGCCCGAAACATCCTATCGTTTTTATTGCCCGAAACATCCTATAGTATGCGTATATATAAGTCGATGTTGTGGTTATCATACTGATGAGATTCATGCAGGTGAAGGCTGCCTGCTGGGTGTTACCTGCCAGATAAAATACTGCAACAGGGAGTATATTTGAGCATATCAGCCATACCATGAAAACCAGGACAAGGGCTATGCCCAGTTTGCGCATGTTGCCCCTGTGCTTGCTGCACAGATGGCAGCCGGCTACCAGGGAGGCGATGACGGAAATCAGGCCCATCGTGCTTTCTGTCCAGGTGAGTATGGAAGCCATCTGGGTAATCTGTCCGTTCTGCATCATCGTTACAAGATGAAGATTGAAGCATAGACCCAGGATAAATGAGAGCACATAGTAAAGCACCATCACCTCGCTGCAGCGTCGTAGCAATTTTACGCCTGCTGGTAGTGTGCAGCGGAATATTCCCCATAAAGCTATAGGGGTAAGCTGCAAGACCAGTTGCTTGATGGTAACCAGGATGGGACTTATTGGAATCAGGATGGGACTTATTCTGAAGGATAAGCCTATTTGTCCGCAAACAGAATATGCCAGCGAAAACAAAGCGAGAATGCAATATGTGTACATGGCATATTGTGCCATGCGAGTCAATTCTATCGGATTCATGATTCTTGTTCTTGCCATAATTTCTAAGTTTGATGATTAATAAACGGTTTTGCTTGTTATTTGTGAAACTCATATCACAAATATGGCGGCAAAGATACGAAAAAACTTCGATACCGCCAAATTTTGCCCTGTGATAAGCCTCGATTTTAGAATCCGGATTCTTCGTTTTTTAGTTAAAAAAACTAACTCATAGTTTTCCGGGTCGTAACTCATAGCTTTCTTCCCCGTAACTCATAGTTCTCTTCAGAACACCCCGTCCGTATTCAGTTATTCAGTTATTCAGTTTTTTTTCGGCCTATTACCTTTACCCATAGAAAAATAAAGTTTATTAACTTATATATAATATAATATATATATAATAAAATAATAGTATTTTAAAATTTACATTTTCCGTGTTTTTGGTTATCTGAGTTTTCTATCACCATTTTGAGTACCTATCCAAAAAAAAACTGAATAACTGAATAACTGAATACGGAATAACTGATTCTGAAGGATGAAACAGGATATTATATTCATATAAAAAGTGTTCCTTAAAATTTACAAAGTATAAGCAAGGGTTGATGTCCTGTTTCAGGACGTCAACCCTTGAAAATCTCTCTTCAGATCTCTTCAAATTTCTTCAGATCTCAGAAGATACGTAAATCAATCTTCCCCGAAAACTTGTAGGTAAAAGCACCAAAGTTTTGCATAAAAGAACGATAAAAACTCTTAAAAGTTTAATCGTATCTTATTGAATATCAGATTTTATTGCTATCTTTGCACGGTAAATACTAATAGTAGCACGTGGATAAATACTAATAACGCTACGTGGATATATACTAATAGCGCTACGTTGGTAAATACTAATAGATGTTGTTTAGTGAATAAAAAAATAGTTATGGCAAGCATTCAAGAAAGATTAGCAGACTCTCTGGAGGTCCTGAAGAAATACCAAGATACACATGAAAATCTTGTAATCAATGGACAGCAGGAGCTGGGAACTATACATACAAAACGATTGGTACAGAATGGATATCTGCAGCCGGTAATCAAGGGATGGTATATTCCGTCGTTTCCTGGAAGCGAGGGAGATACCACCGTCTGGTATGCCTCATATTGGAATTTCATCGTGGCTTATGCCAACAAGAGATTCGGAGAAAACTGGTGCCTTACTGCAGAAGAATCGCTTTCGTTTTATGCAGGAGAAACCGTTGCTCCCTGCCAGCTCATCATACGAACCCCAAAGGGAAGCAACAATGTCATCAGTCTTATGTTTGGAGATTCCTTGATGGATATCACGGCATCCCTTCCCAAGCAGATAGAAGTTGATAAGCAATATGGAGTACATCTTTATCCTCTGGCTGAAGCTCTGGTATTTTGTTCTCCGCAATATTTTAAGGCAGAGGCTTTGAATGCCCGAACATGTCTGTTTGCGCTCAAAGATGCTTCTGAGATATTGAAAATAGTGACAGAAGAGGGGAATACCACCCGTGCTGCACGTATTGTGGGCGCACTGAGAAGTATCGGAAGAAAGGATATGGCTGACGAGATTGAAAACCTGATGCTTAGGTTGGGATACGAACTTCGGCAGGAAAACCCGTTCGAGGATAACTCGTCTGTACTTTTTGAGAGGCAATTGTCTCCATATGCAACCCGCATCAAACTGCTGTGGGAGGAGATGCGGGCACAGATTCTCTGTCTTGAGTTGCCGCAACCAGCCTTGCCACTCAACCACGAGGAAATCTTAAGCAATATGGAGGCTAACTATGTGAAAGACAGCTATCATTCTCTTTCAATAGAAGGTTATCGGGTAACAGAGGGACTGATAGAGCAGGTGAAAAGCGGCAAATGGGATCCTAAGGCAAATGCCTTGGATGCCGATCGCAAGAATGCCTTGGCTGCACGTGGATATTACCAAGCCTTCAATGCCGTAAAAGAGAGTGTAAAGAAAGTCTTTGAAGACGCTAATGCCGGAGTGGTTTTCTCGAAAGACCATGATACCTGGCATTTCGAGTTGTTCCAGCCATGTATCACAGCAGGTATTGTCACTATCTCTGATTTGATAGGCTATCGTTCTCATCAGGTATATATCAAAGGATCAAAGCATACCCCATTGAATCCTGATGCCGTGAGAGATGCCATGCCTATGCTTTGTGAACTCATGGAGCAGGAGAGTAATTCATTGGTAAGAGCGATACTCGGTCATTTCTTTTTTGCATATATACATCCTTATATGGATGGCAACGGAAGAACTGCAAGATTCATCTTGAATATGATGCTTGTTACAGGCGGATATCATTGGACGGTTATTCCTGTAGAGAAACGCCAGGAATATATGGCTGCATTGGAGGAAGCAAGTATCCGCAGGGATATTACTGCCTTTGCAAAGTTTATTGTTGGCCTCTTGCAGTAAAAGGCTGCTTAAAATGTAAGTTTAATCATATAAGTTTTATCATGAGTAATATGAAGAAGATTTTTTTAGGTTTGGCAGCTGCACTGATGTTGACTGCCTGCAATGAAAACAGACAGCCGGAGGCAACGACCAGCGTTGACTCTGCAAGTGTGGTAACCGATTTGATGATGAGTCGCAGAAGCATCCGTGCTTACAAGGATTCCGTCATCAGCCGCGATACCCTGAACGAGATTCTGAAATGCGGCATCCATGCGCCAAACGGGCAGAACCTGCAGTCGTATGAAATCAGAGTGATAGATTCTCCTGCCCTCATCGATTCAATCACCCAAGCCGTGGTAAAGGATAATCCTAAGATAGCCGAGCGCAAGGGCTTCAAGAACATCTTCGTGAATGCTCCATGCGTAGTTTGCATTGCCTACGATACTACTTATGATATGGCGCAGATTGATTGCGGCTTGCTTGGCGAGAACATCATTCTTGCAGCATGGGCAAAGGGCATCGGCTCCTGCTGCCTGGGCAGTTCAGCCCGTTGGATATTGGATTCGCCGTCAGCCAAGCCTTATCTCGACCGCATGGCATTCTCTAAGAATTACAAACTGCTCTACTGCATCGCCCTGGGGTATCCTGACGAATCGCCGGAGGCAAAGCCAAGACGCCAGGACATGATTAAGTTCATGGATTAAGGCAAATGAAGTTTGATGTCCTGTTTCAGGACATCAAACTTTGAAGATAGATATGCATCTTTTTGAAACATGTAGGCAAAATATGAAATATCTTCTTCAAGTTCTTTTTATACAACTTTAAATTAAAAAAATGCTTGTTTGAGAAACTTTGGCAATTTCTTTCGATTTCTGGTCGATAACCACACCCTTAATCCGTTGCACCCACGTTGGCATGCTAGCCGCCGAGAGCAATCCTAATACAATAATTCCCCTTTTAGCATTCATAACCTATATCGTTTGATTACGGTTGCAAAGGTACGATGGTACTGGCATTAATATGTTGATTTTGTGTGAAATGTATCTTTTTGCTATGCAAAATGGTAATTGTTGTGATTTTTGTTTGGTTGTTAGCGGATTTTATATTACCTTTGCATCTGAATACATATTTTATATAAAACTTGTAATGGATAACGTAGCAATATATAAAATAGGTGTGTTCAAGACAAAGAAAGGAAAAGAGACGAGTATTATAAGAGATAATAATTATAAGAAGAGAAGATATATGAAAATGAAGGTTTTATTTGCTTCCCTGTTGCTGGCTGCTTCAGGGCAAGTGCTGGCACAGTCTTCCGGACAGGTCGGGGGACAGGTCTTCGATGAAAATGGAGAACCTGTAGTGGGTGCACAGATCATGGTGAAAGGTTCTAAAACCGGAACCGTGACCGACATTGATGGTAAGTTCAGCTTGCCGAGTGCCAAACAAGGAGAAACAATTGTAGTCTCTTATCTTGGTATGGATTCACAGACCGTGAAGGCGGCTTCGGGAATGAAGGTCAACATGCATTCGCAAGACCGTCAGCTCGATGAGGTCATCGTGGTGGCATACGGCGAGCAGAAGAAATCATCCTTCACGGGTTCTGCGGGTGTAGTGGATGCAGATAAAATTGCCGTGCGTCAGGTAACCAATGTGGTAGATGCCCTCAATGGTCAGGTAGCTGGTGTGCAGATGATAAATACATCTGGCGATCCGTCTTCTACCCCTACCATCCGTGTGCGCGGTATCAGCTCTATCAATGCAGGTCAGGATCCGTTGATCGTGGTAGATGGTGCACCTTATTATGGTTCCTGGAGTGACATCAACCCAGCGGATGTGGCTTCTGTTACCGTATTAAAAGATGCGGCAAGTAATGCACTCTACGGAGCCCGTGGTGCCAATGGTGTCATTATGATTACCACCAAGAATCCGCAGGTGGGCAAGACCGTCATCACTGTTGATGCCAAATGGGGCAGCAATAGCCGTGGCTCTCAGACTTATGATATGATATCCGATCCCGGTCAATATTATGAGACACACTATAAGTCATTGTATAATTACTATACCAATGGCAAGGGTATGTCAGCTTATGCGGCTCATGTGGCTGCCAATAACGCAATTGGTGGTTCTTCAGAAAAGGGCGGATTGGGTTATATCTGCTACAATGTGCCTGAGGGACAGTATCTCATTGGCGATAATGGAAAGCTGAATCCTAATGCCACATTGGGCAATAAAATCTCTTATAACGGAAAGGAATATACGATTAGTCCGGACGACTGGCTCAAGGCGGCTTACCGAAACACCCTCCGACAGGAGTATAATATGAATGTGAATGGTGGAAACGACAATTCCCAGTTCTATGCTTCATTGGGCTATCTGGATAACCCAGGTATCGCATATGGCTCTCAGTTTAAGCGATATACTGCACGCCTGAAGGCTACCTATAAGGCAAATGAATGGCTGAAGGTGGGTGGTAACGTAAACTATGCCCATACCGTTACAGACTATGCCACAGAGGTAGATTCTTATGGAAACAACAGTTCTACCAATACCTTCTACATGGTCAATACCATCGCTCCTATCTATCCGCTGTATCTCAGAGATGGCAATGGCAATATCATGACCGATGATAATGGTAAGATATATGATTATGGTAACGGAATGAATGCAGGCTTGAATCGACCTGTACTCTCTCAGGTCAACAAGTTGAAGGATGACCAGCTTCAGGCATCACATTCTGTAGGAAATACTTTCGGTATCAATGGCTTTGCTGAGATTACCCCAACATTTGTCAAGGGACTGAAGATTACCTTGAACGGTACGGTGGATGACTATGAATATCGCTATCAGAGTACCCAGCAGCCTTATTATGGATTTGGTGCAACGACTTATCCTAATGGTGAGGTAACCGTAGGACATTACCGTTATTATACAGTCAACTTCCAGCAGTTGGTAAACTATGCCCGTTCTTTTGGTCTGCACAACATGACATTGTTGTTGGGTCATGAGAACTATAAGCAGACTTATGAATACGTATATGGCGGCCGTTCCAACATGTTCTCTTTCAAGGGAAACCATGAGTTGGCAGGTGCTATCACCAATGAGCCGACATATTCTAATCAGACCAATTACAACACCGAAGGTTTCTTCTTCCGTGGCATGTATGATTATGATGGCAAGTATTTCGGTCAGGTATCTTATCGCCGTGACGGTTCATCCCGCTTCTCTCCAGCCCATCGCTGGGGCGATTTCTATTCTTTCGGTGGTGCCTGGATACTGACCAAGGAAGATTGGATGGCAGGCACCAAGTCTTGGCTCAACATGCTGAAGATGAAATTCTCTTTCGGTCAGCAGGGTAACGATGCCATCGGTAACAACCGTTATCTGGATACTTACGGCATCGGTAGTATGAATGGTGACATGGCGCTGACCTTTGCTTCAAAGGGTAATGATAAGATTACCTGGGAGACCAATACCAATATCAACGCAGGTCTTGAATTCGAACTCTTCAAGGGTCGTCTGATCGGTGATGTGGAGTATTTCTACCGCAAGACCACAGACATGCTCTGTTTCATCAGCGTGCCTATGTCAATGGGTTATGCAGGCTATTACTCTAATGTGGGTAACATGGTGAACCGTGGTGTAGAACTGAATCTTGCAGGAGATGTAATCCGCACCAAGGATTTTGCGTGGAACATCAATCTCAATGCCACCCACTATACCAATGAGATAACGAAGCTTTTTGATGAGAACAAGAACGAGATGCTGAGCGGATATGCCGGTTATCATAATGGTTCTTATTATTATGGTGAAGGATTGCCTATCTACACCTGGAGATTGAAGAAATATGCGGGCGTAAATGAGAAAGGAGAATCCACATGGTATGTTGAGAACGAAGATGGTTCGCTGGGCAAGTCGGCAAAATGGTCGGAAGGCTCTTACTTTGCCTGTGGCGACCCGACTCCGGATCTTTATGGTGGCTTTGGCACATCGTTGTCGTTTAAAGGTATTGATGTCGGTGTGAACTTCACTTATTCCATCGGCGGCAAGTCTTACGATTCAGGTTATCAGAGTCTGATGAGTGTTCCTTATGATAGCTGGACAGGCTTTAATTTCCATAAGGATATGCTGGATGCCTGGTCTCCAAGTAACAGAGGATCCAACATCCCTCGCCTCCAGTATAATGATACGGATGCAAGCTCATCTTCTGATCGCTTCCTGATTAATGGAAGTTATCTCAACCTGCAGAGCATCAATATCGGTTATACCTTGCCAAAGAGCCTGACACGTCGTTTGGGCTTGACTAAGGTTCGTGTCTATGGTGCGGCAGACAATGTCTATTTGTGGAGCAAGCGAAAGGGTTTCGATCCTCGCACAAGTTTCACCGGCTCACCTAGCAACGAGCAGTATGCGTTTGTTCGTACCATCTCTGGTGGTATTACACTTCAATTTTAAACTGTTAGATAAGGAGATTTTTATATAGATTAGATAAGGAGATTTTTATATAGATATAGATAAGGAGAATTTTATATGATGAACAATATATTTCGCAAGGTTTCTCTGTTCACAGTAGTGCTCTCTTCATGCTTGATGATGCAGAGCTGTCTGGAGGAGGAACTGCCAAAGGATTATGCAACAGGCAGTCAGGTGCAGGGGTCTGAGACGGCTCAGCAGGGCTTGCTGACCGGCTTGAGTGCCTATATGGTAAAGAGTGGTGTGTATGGCGACGGTTCGGCTTACGACAACGGTTATCCCAGCCAGATGATTATCCGTGATGTGATGACAGAGGATTTTCCGGTTTACAATGCAGATTACGACTATTTCTCATCTATAGAGAATGGTAAGGGACTCCGTAGCCCATTCAATTACACCTATTTCTACTATTATGGTTTAGTGAACAATGCCAACAGTATCATCTCGTCGCTCGATGTGGAAGGAGCATCTGAATCAGCAAAGGCGTCTGCCGGTGTAGCTTATGCTTACCGTGCTTTGGCATACCTGGATATGGCAAGAATGTTTGAATTCAAGAAGACCGGATTCTCTGACTTTGATGCCAAAGCAGCCAAGATAATGGGACTTACCGTGCCTATCGTGACCGAGAAGACTACAGGCGAGGAGGGTAAGAACAATCCTCGTGTGCCTTATTATACCATGTATCGCTTCATCCTGCACGACCTGAATAAGGCTGAGGCATACTTGAAGGGCTATAAGCGTACGGGCAAGGAGCAGCCGGATGAGAGCGTGGTAGATGGTTTGAAGGCACGCTTCTGGTTGGAACTGGGTTCTCGTTTTTATGATTCGGCAGATGATCTGACAGCCCAGTTGGCTCATGAGAATGATGCTGACGGCTATGATGCCTTGGGCATTACGGCGGTTAATGACTGTTTTTCCAAGGCTGCCTCATACGCACAGGCTGCCATCGACAATTCCGGTTGCCAGCCAATGTCTCAGAGTGAATGGTATAATAAGAAGACAGGTTTCAATACTGCTAATTCTTCCTGGATATGGAAGGCTTCGCTGGGAACAAAGGAGCAATTGGGCAGCTGGTTCTATTCCTGGATGGGTACGGTATCTTCTGAATCTACTGCATTCTCCATGGGTGGTTATGGCAAGGCTTACCGTATGATAGGTGCTTCGCTCTATAATCAGATACCTGATGCCGACTGGCGAAAGAAAACTTGGGTTGCCCCTGAGGATGCTGGCAAGGCTGAGGTTCCGGCAGGCTATTCTACCTTGCTGGATGGAGCAGGATGGGCTAAACTGCCTGCTTACACCAACCTGAAATATCATCCGGGTTCAGGTAACTTGTCTGACCTCTATGTGGGCTGTTTGTGTGATATTCCATTGATGCGTGTAGAAGAGATGTATCTCATCTATATTGAGGCCATTGCCCATACGGAAGGGGTGGATGCTGCCAAGACCGTCTTGAATGATTTCATGAATGCTTATCGCTATACAGATGGCTCTTATGAGTGTCAGGCTACAGACATCGAATCACTTGAAGATGCCGTGCTGCTTCAGAAACGTATCGAACTCTGGGGAGAGGGACTGCTGTATTTTGATTATAAGCGTCTTAAGATAGCTGTTGTCCGCACCTATACGGGTACCAACTTCCTGGAGAGTCATCGCTTGAATTCCAAGTATGGTTTCGTGGCTCCATGGATGGATTGTTATATCCCTGAATATGAGAAGAGTTCTAATCCGGCTGTGGTACTGAATCCTGACCCTACAAGTGTGGTAGAGGCAAAGAGTGAGTAAATGAGGAGATTTTTAAATCTTTAAAATGGAATTGACAATGAAGAATATAAAGTTTTTTAGATATTTGGGGCTTGCCATCTCGGCTGGTCTCCTGGTGGGGTTCTCTTCCTGCAGCGATGACGATGATTATGCGCCAGGCAATCCTGCCCCAGACAATTGCATGGGAGTGTATTTTGATGCCGGCAATGCGGCAGAGTTTATTCTTACTCCAGACCAGGAAACCGTTGATGTGAAGGTTTGCCGTAAGGTAGCCGCTGAGGCTGCGAGTGTTCCTGTTAAGGTAGAATATACTGATACAGCTGCCATTCAGGTGCCTGCTACGGTGGAGTTTGCTCAGGGCGAGAAGGAGGCTACGCTGACCATTTCTGTAAAGGGCTTGACACCTAAAAAGAAATTTGGTTTCAAGATAGATGTCGATGAAGCCTATGCCGATCCTTATACCAAGCAGGATGGCAGTACGGTGCTGCAGTCGTCGGTGCTGGTTTCTCAGTGGACGAAAGTACTGGAGAATGTGCAGTTCTATTACGCAGGTTACACAGATTTGCCTGTTACCTATTCTGATATCTACCAGCTGGAAGGTGTCAATCAGTTTTATATCACCAATATGTTGGGGTCGGGTGCTGATCTTTATTTCAAGATTGATGGCACTTTCAATGCCGATAATCTGGCTGATTGCTCCGGAGAACTGGTTCCTGAGGAAGGAAAGGGTGCTGCCATATATGACTATCAGACTTATAAGCAAAACTATATCGTAGCAGGTGTTGATTCTTCTACAGGTGACTATTTGTGGAACTGGACGGTAGGAGATGTAAATATCAACTCTTTCATGTGGTATGGTGGATATGGCTATAGTACCTATTCTTATATAGACTTCACACAGAAATACATCTATCTGAATGGATATATAAATTCCAGTGTTGAGCAGCAGTCTGTAAATGTGTATGGCGTTTGGTAGAAATATCGAATGATTTCTTAAAGATTTTGGACTTATGAAGAAGATTTTTATATTTTCTCTGATGTTGGCTTCTTTCCTTTGCTCTGAGGCAAAGGAAAGGAGCCTTCAGCAGAAATTGGAGATAGCCAGTGAGGTGCTGGGGGAGCGTTTGCCTTCTGTTGGCGGGAATACTTCTCGTGGAGGAGCAGGTGAGAACCTTCGGGTTATGCGCCAGACGGATGCTTATACGGTTGTAGAACGCAACCGGAGCGGATTTGTAGTTCTCGCCAATGATGATGCGTTCAAGGCTGTGATAGGTTATTCTGGCGAGGGTACTTTTGGTGATAATCCTGCCTTGGGCTGGTTCTTGGATAGAATTAATGACGCTTCACTTCGTGCTGCTTCTACGGGTTATCAGGTTATCCCTGCAGGTTGCAAGTCGAGTGTTGAGCATCTGGTTACTACAAAATGGGGCCAGGATGCTCCTTTCAATAGCCAGTGCCCACAAGTGAATGGCAAAAACTGCTGGGTGGGTTGCGTGGCTACGGCTATGGCACAGATTATGTCTGTATATCAGTATCCATCCCGTGGTAAGGGTGTCGCTTCTTATAACGTTGGCGATGAGAAACGTACTGCTATGCTGAGTATGGGAGAGTATAAGTGGACGGAGATGTTGCCTGCTTATTCGGGTGATAACTACAGTTCGGAACAGGCTGCCGCAGTAGCCAAGTTGATGTTTCATTGCGGTTGTGTGGCTGGTATGAATTATTCTCTTGATGGCAGTGGCGCATCTTTGCCAGATGCGGCGGCTGGTATGAAGAAGCATTTCGGCTATCTTACCCAGTATTATGGCTATAAGGATTATCCCCAGATCAATAACTATGATGATGCAGCCTGGAAAAAGGTTATTTACCGGGAATTGAGCGCCGGGCATCCTATTCTGTATGCCGGTACATCCAATAAGCAGGGAAACGACAAGACATCTTCACATGCTTTTGTGCTGGATGGTTATGATGCTGATGGAAACGTAGGTGTGAATTGGGGGTATGGTGGTTTAGGTGATGGCTATTTCGACTTGAGCCTCCTTCCTCTGGAATATACGGATAATGGTGTCTCCGTTGATGAGGAGTATCAGTGGTATCAGGAAATGGTGGTTATTCATTGCCCTGATGATGGTGAAATAGATTATGATTTGACTTCGGGATTAACTCCTGTTGTCGGTGTTACTAAGCCTTGCAGTTCCGATGTTTATGATATCAATGGTCGAAAGGTATCGCTCCCGGCAAAACATGATGGTATCTATATCCGTGGTGGCAAGAAATATACTGTAAAGTAGGATTCTCATCAATTGCAGATAATAAACAAATCCCGATAGGTATGTTGTTGCCTGTCGGGATTTTCTCTTTATGGTATATCTGCAAAGCATCTTCAGTAACATTTTCTATTGCAATAACTAAAGATATTTAAATATTTAACACGATATTTGGAGATAAATAAAGAAATAACTATATTTGCAGCATGATTACGGAATATGGTATAGAGG
>OBRN01000167.1_pt1 | contig 17879 bp, 16 predicted proteins | sample 1475621 | NCBI WGS metagenome assembly OBRN01 (sample SAMEA3360684, study PRJEB22359) | human gut metagenome | biome: ENVO:urban biome; feature: ENVO:human-associated habitat; material: ENVO:feces | place: Bangladesh | collected 2011 | reverse complement strand
CTACTATCGAATAGCTAACAGGATATTTCTTTTCAAACTCCTCAATAGGAAGAGCGAATACTTTTAATTTCTTTTTCTTCATAATTTACTCCTTCTTAAATAGCATATCAAACCAAGCCATTCTTCTTCAACAAATCTGTCAATTCTTTCCCCTTTATAGTACTCCGCTCCGATTTATCATAGATATAAAGCAAGCCGAGACCATCCTCTATATCGGCTAACACAACTGTTATAATACGGGCACCGCCACTTTTACCAGTTCCTTTCGATTTGATAGCCATACGAACCTTACGCAAGCCGCCACCTAAATCTGCACCCAAAGAGGGGGAAGAACTCAACTCATTCATCAATTCCTTCAAATCAGATTTAAACGACTTATAGCGCTTATTCAATCGTTTAGCTTCCCTTTCAAAAGAAGGGAACGTATATATCTTACAACTCATTTAACACATCCTCCAATGGTTTAAGCTCTAGCTTTCCTTCACGATAGGATTTCAGTTCATGGAGGGCATTGTCAAAACCTGATAGAATTTCTTCTTTAGTCATACAAGGCTCTTCTTGAACCATACACGCCTCATTTGCCTCTTTATTTGCAAAGAGGTTTCTTATCCTATCCAAAAGATGGATATCTTGTGTATTAAGCACCTGACGAATAATTTCATTCTGTGCTGCTTGTATATTTAATGTTGTCATACTACTCCTTGTAAAAATTTGTTTTCTAAATAACAAATATCACTTATTTCCTGCAAAAATACACAGAAGTTTTCAAAATACCAAATATTTCCAGACAAATCTGCAAAAAGGTTATTGTTTTCTTTGATTTTCAGAGAATTTGCCCCACACACTCTTTCACAAGAGCATGTGGGGCTTAATCTATCAAAAACAAATTGTGTAATTATTAAACGATATAAGATATGATTAATATACCAGATAATCATGTGTACATCATGTAATCATGTGTACATCACATCATCATGATTACATCAGATGATGGTAATCCAGATGGATTCATCCTTCTGCTGCGCTTCATCGATTTTCTTCATCAACCGATGCAGCCAGATGCGGGAATTCACCACCATGCCCTTCAGCTTGTTCTCGCCCACCAGGATGCAGCCCTGGGTATCTTCTGCCTTGTTACCGGCATGAATACGGATGCCTTCGAAGCCCGGCACGCCCATCAGATATGGCAGCCACTTCTTGAACTTCTGCGACATGGTGATGAACACATGATAGGTTCCCTCGGGGATGGCCGTGTGACCAGGAATCTTTCTCGCCACCTTACCACTCACACGGCTGTACTTGCTGTTCTCCTCCTCGGGCTTCAGTTCCACCCCCTTCAGGTTGCGCCACGTAGGCTCCAGGGTATCGCAGAAGTAAGTATCCTGAGATAGCAACTTCTTATTGAAGGTATGTTCAAAACTGCACTTGTCACCGGCATTCTTGCCGCTGATCATCTTGCGCTTCACGTCATCATCGGGCAGGATATAGAGGTGCCCGATGGTATAAGTGTTCTTCTTTGCTATACGCTCTAAAACTATTTCCATACTATATTAATGTTATAATATATAATGTATAACAATAAACTATCAACTATAAACTCTTAACTCTCAATAACCACCCCATCCTTTCTGAATTTCAGTTTGATGAAGCAATCTGAACTGTAAGAACTGTAAGAACTGTAAGAACCGTCAGATGTTCCGCCAGATGTTCCGCCTGCTGCACCGCCTTTATTTCCGACTTTTCTACGCTCAATATAGCCTCTATGCGCCCAGGCATACAGCATGTTCTTGGTGCCGTCGGCACTCAAGCCATTCTTCTGGCGAACCTCCACGGCCTGCTGATACATAAACTCATCGGGCAACTGCTGCAGCAGATTGCTGGGACCATGACTCGTACTCTTCTCGGCACTCGTCGAAGCCGTCTTGATGCCATCCTCAAAGAATCGCATTTTGCAATACAGGTCATACTGCTCGCTCCAGCGGATAAACTCCTCAATCTCAGGCTCCCATCTGAACCCGTTAGCCACGTAAAGCACACAGGCCTTCAGGTAACCTATCACATTGCCACGAAAGGTGAAATTCTCATAAATGCGGTTCTGCGACAGACGCGAAAACTCGGCATTCTCATCCTTCAGCTTCATGGCAAGACTGAAAGCCTCCTTGCAGTCCACCAGTCCCGAAGCCTTGCAAAGGTTCTCGATGTAAGGCTTCAACTGCGCCCTGAACTCATCGTCGTAGGTGCCATAGATAGGAATATCCTCGCCGATGAGACGCTCGGGGATGGTGCAGAAGTTGATACGGCTGATAGGACCATCCGTCAACACCTTCGAGAAATAACGCTTGCCCTTCTCGATGGTGGTGGATGCATTCCAGTTAAAGCGGATGGTAACACGCTCCGTAACACTCTGCAAACCCACTCTCGTCTGTCCATATTCATTACCTGGGTCAAAGGCAAGACACATGATACGGAAGTGCTGGTTGCCGATGCCTTTCAGGGCATCAAACTGATCAATCTCGTTGAGCGAAGTATAGAGAAAATGCCCCTGCGCCTCGGCGGTACGCATCACGAAAGCCGGATTGGTCATGTCGGCATCAATGGTCTGAATAATCAGATTTTCGGGACGCTTGCGCTTATCCTTGTTGGCACCCTTGCGCATCAGCTCATCCTTCCACTCCTTTTCACGCTTCAGGTTTTCCATGTCACGCTTACGGATATCCTCCATAATCAACGAAATCGGCATCTGCACGCAACTCTTACCTGCGCCCGTACCCGCTAACAGACAGCACATTAAGGTGGCTTCATGTTCCACATTATCAATGTATCTGAATCTCGTATTCCAGAGGTGTGTAGCCAGAGGCGGGAAGATGGCATGCGCCACGGCAGGCTGATAAATCTCCGGAGTTTTCGAGACAAGGAGTTCTACGAGCTTCGGAAGCTTCTTGGGCATGGGTGGCGGAGCAGGATATTCACCTTCGCCATCTTTACTTTGAACTTGGAACATTGAACTTTGAACTTGATGATTACCAGCCAGGCCCAAAGCAGAATTATAGCCCGCCAGACCAGTAGCAGAATTAAAGCCCGCCAGGCGCCCCGGGGATTTGCAATCCCCGGCAAGCAAGCTGTAGCCAGCATCGCCCATAACAGTGCCCCCAACCAATCCAGAAGCCACCTGTTCTGCCGTAGCATTGATACGGATCACATCACGCGAGAAAGGCTTCGAACTGTCACCATATTTTGCATAGAAATCATGAATCAGCTGATGGCAGTCACGCTCCTCGTAGTAGCTAGGCATCTTCTTCGCCACCACCTTCATCAGCTCGTCCTCGCCCATCACTCTAGATGCTCCTGCGCTCATAATAGCGAGCAGGGAGGAATGTCTCGAACCCACGGTATCGATATCCATCCCACTCAATCCTGCCGCCTCCTTAAAGAGCTCAAAAGCTATGAGATTCTTCTCACTAGCTTCTTGGGGTGCCACTCCGCCAGCATCTTGATGATCTCCAGCAGGGCTGAGATGAGAATCATTAACACGATGGCTATCACCAGGTTGGGCAGGCTGAACAGCAGTGCCAGCATAAACAGCGTTATCGCCGTTAGTGCCCGAAAATCTATTGTCTTGAACATAGTCATTACTTTGAACTTTGAGATTTGAACTTTCTTTACTTTGAACTTTGAGATTTGAACTTTGAACTTTATGATTAGCATTCTGAACTGGGAGATTTGAGTCCGCCAGGCGCTCCGGGGATTTGTAATCCCCGGCAAGCAAGCTATAACCCGCAACCGCCCCCGTCAGGCGCTCCTGGGATTTGCAATCCCCGGCAAGCAAGCTGTAACCAGCCATACCCCTGGAACCTCTTCCGTCAATCGTCAGCCCCCTCTTTACAAAAGCGTCTCTACGAATCTGAAGCTCCGCCATCGGCAGCACCCCATACCACTCCTTAGAACGATAAATCTCCGAATCCTTATCCGTAATATAAATCATTCTCTCCGGCGATATGCAGCTCTCATCATAAGGCACACCCAGCGCCTCACAATACGCCTTCTGCGTCTCCTCAATCGTCATGCCCACTGGCATACGGATATCAATATGCAGCTTCTTTCTGGCGGAATACTCCAGGTGCAGCAGCATCCCCTTCCAGATAGAGTCGCTGCAGTTCAGCTCCCTCGCACGCTCTATCGCCTGCTCCACATACTCCTTATCATCCACATCCACGGTAGTCTGAAAGAGGAAAGCCGTAGGATCAGCATTATCCTGCGCCCTTCGATTCTTCAGAAACCGATAATAATGCGCACAACGGAAAGGCAACTGCCCCTTGATTCTCTGTTGTGCCTTGGCGATCTTGGCCTCATCAGCCCTATCTACGCTGCGAATAGACTTCTCGCCACGAATCTGCAGCACCATCTCGTGCAGCCAGGGCAGCGAGATGGTCTTGTCATACTCCGAGAGCGGCTGGCAGCTAGCGCTGCCCTTGTTGCCTCCTCGGAACCCGTTGAATGCAATCAGATGTTGCATCATTTCATTTTTTACACTCATGAATTTTTGATTAAATTAAAACCGTTCATATCAGCAGGAAAGTCCCACACACCAAAATCCTGCTGATTGAACACCATTTACTTATAATCTTCCCAGGCGAAATCCTCTCTGAAGTGTTTCACCTTAGCCTTCAGCTCCAGTATTTCCTTGTAAAGATACTTCATGATATCCACCTTATGCATCTCCTTCGGGAAGGAGAAGGAGATGAACACACGCTGCGGCGATGTTCTCAGGGCGCCATGCGGAGTATGGATAATCTCCGTATATTTCTTCTCGCCCGTCTGCGCATACGGCTTAAAGTCGAGTTGGTCGCCGAAATCACCGCCGCTGCACACCATTCTGCCCGAAATCACCTTAGGATGATCAGCAATCACCTGCGTATCATTCCATGGCGACTTGCGGATAGCAATATTTCCACACTCATCAGTGCTTATCTCGGCGTCCACCTTCTGGGCGTTCAAAAGCGCCTTGGTAGCAGCCTTGCCTTTTCCTGCTTTTGCTGCAGACTTACCCATAGCAGCCTTGGCAGCAGCCGCAAAACTTTTCTTACTCATAATTTTGATTGAAAATTAAATTGTTAATAATACAATATCTCCTCGCCAGGAAATTTTTAATAGCATTCTTGTTTACAGCATTTTTGTTTGCTGCGGATTTCAAATCCGCAGAGCATCAATAGGTTAGGACATTTTTTAACGGCGGATTGCAAATCCGCCGAGCGCCTAACGGGACCGAGCGCCTAACGGGACCGAGCGCCTAACGGGACCGAGCGCCTAGCGGAAGTATTCTCTGCGAATTTACCCCAGCCAGATTTGCAAAGTCCCCCGCCAGGCGTTTTGCCCCAGCTAGATTTGCAAAGTCACCCGCCAGGCGTCCCGGCGGATTTGAAATCCGCCGTAAAAAAAGGTTCGACCTATTAAAACCGGGGGATTTGTAATCCCCCACCCCTAGCTCCTATCAAAAGCCTTACCCCAAATTCTTCACCTCAAACATTTCGGCGAGTTCCCAAAATCTATGCGCCAAATCGTGAATAAACTTTCTGCCCTTTTCAGTCCACACCAGATAAGTATGCGTCACTGCCTTCCCCATCTTCGCCTGTCTTCCGTCGCATTTAGGATCGAGAAAAGCATTGTAACGGGTTCTGCTCTTCGCCAGTCCCATGTGCGCATACTCCGCATAGAGCATATACTGCCCACTCTGGTAATACTGAATATGCAAAGCACAGAGCGAACGGTTCAGCTCCTGCGCCGTAATACCCAACTCCTTCGCCACCTGGGTGGTGGTAAAGCACGAAACGGAATCCAGCACATTGTCAGAATAAATCGCCTTAGGCAGAAGACCATCCACCTGCTTTTCCAGGTTAATAACATTCTCGCCCTGGATAGAAGCCCATCTGGTCTGCTCATCCAGCACACCATTAAGACGTCTAATCTCCACATCCTGTTCGCCGATGAGTTTCTTGTCGAGCCCCATCTGCACTTCCTGCTGATGCAGCACAGTCTTCTGCTTCGCCAATCGCTCATCCAAAACAGCAATCAAAGCCTTCTGCCCATCCAATCGGGCCTTCTGCTCCTCCAGCAGCTTCTTCTGTTTCTCCAGCAGGTCATCCTTTTCCTTCAGGGTAGCACGGAGAATCTGTTCGGCATTTCGAATCATCTCCTCCTCGCTCTCCCCTTCATGCACTGGGATATAACCACCCGTCTTGCGAATCTGCGGCAGCACCACCGAGGTAACCCAATCCTTAAACATCACTGCCGATGGCAGTTTGGAACCCAGCACCAGGGCATAGAAGCCGCTCTCGTTAACGAAGATCATCTGCACATTCTGCATCTTACCCTCGCAAACACCAAAGCGGTTTTTAGCAGGTCTAGCGACACGGTGTTTTACCGTGTCGCTAGACTTAACATGCTGATTTACAGCTTCCGATGCTCTTTTATACCCCAGCGCATCACACAAATCCTTAGCACAGAACCAAGGTTCGCCCTTCTCATCAGTAGCCATGCGAACCATTCCGAACTCCGGATTTTCGAACACACACACCGGTGCCGCCATCTTCTTATTTTTAGAAGACTGTGCACCACACTTGGCAGGGCCAGCAGCCTGTCTGCCCCCCACCTTCTGATTTTTTGAATTTGTCATTGTTGTAAAAATAAAAAATGCATGATTAAACAAAATAGAAATATTGAACTTACTCCAGTAAGTCCTGAACCCTTAAATGTATCAGCCTTGTCAAAGAACGATGGGCTGATACGCTGCGCCAGCTACAACCTGGCACGAAATCTATGCCAGCACCCTGGCGATAGGAAACGGAAAAGCCCCGAATCCCAGAACACGGCTCGTTCTGAAATCCGGGGCAAAAGTAGAAAGAAATCTCCGTTACGCCATTTCCGCCGAATGCGCCAAATTGAATTCGGCGGAAATGGAAAAGGGCAACCCTTTCGGATTGCCCTATATATTAGCATATTATGCTATTTACTTTTTTTCTTTACGTCAAATAAGCCTCGCTATTCGGCGCAAGAATTCATCCTTCAATAGAATCCATATAATCCTCAACTTTACACTCCACATCAACGTCAATACGTCCGGCATTAATCTTCTTTCTTATATAATCGCCATACGACTTGGGAGTCACCTTCATCTCTATCTTACAGTCTTCCTGCAGGAATCTTGTAATGGAAGCCCCGTTGGGAGTACCCGAATATAAGTATCCCTGCTCGTACCAATGCTGGTAGAAAGCCGCCACACTCTCATTCATCACCCCATCCGAAGTAGAAAGCTGCTCGTTCGAGATATGATGCAGCTTGAGATATTTCACGAAGACATCCGCCATCTTCTTTGTCAACTCAACATCCTTCCCGCCATTCTTGTCGGGAAAGAGCACCTCGGCAGTTCTTCCAGCCGCAGTGGCAGAAGAAGTCGCAGAAGAAGAGCATTTCACCTTAACACTCTGCTCAAAAACAACTCCATCAGAATCATTCTTCTTTTCAGAAGAAACTTCAGAATTCTTATGCTGAAGTCCTACCCCCTCATAGTTATTTTCTATATAGGTAACAGGACCATTAAAACGAAAAACTCTACTCATCGGTATCCTCATTTAAATTTTCATTAGAATTCTCGAAATTATTCTCGATATATCTGCTGTTAGGCTGCATATATACCACAATCTTAAACAAACAGAATCCCCCATTTTTACAAAACAGGCGGATGAGTCTAAAGAAAAATCTTTTACCCATAATTAAAAGGTATTAAATTAAAATATAGTTGATTAGGTCCTCTATTGGTCGCGGAGAGGGCTAGACTAACGAGTAGCCAAGGAGAGCTTCAAAGGGTGGCATCCTCGATGCCAGCAGACTAGTCTTCCCTAAGTAATTTTGCTTGATTTTTTCATTTCAGTAATTTTGTCATTTGTTTATATTATTAGAATTTACTTGTTAGGCGCAAAACGCCTTTGGTATTTTTCTACCTTTTCTTCCAATCCGTTAATTATATTCAAGTCTTCTGCATAAGTAATACACTGACTAAAAGCTTCCTTGAAATTTTTCTCAAACAGATTTTTTTCGAATTTCTTGTTTTCGGCTATATGCCGTTTCTTCAGCTCATCAACGATTCTATCCCAATGAAGCAGAATACAACAACACCATCTATTCTGTTGATAAGCACCTAAACTTACTTTTCTATTCAAAACATTGGTGACTGTGTAATGTTTAATATGCGTGATATTAGAAAACAGATATGCTGATATCTGCTCGCCTTTATCACCAATAAAAGAGTTGAGATACAAGATGATGCACTCTTCTCGTATCCAATTGATTCGGTCATCTACCTGAGCTAGATTTTCCCGCATCAACGCTCTTCTATGTTCTGCTATATCTATCATTACGATGTAATTTTTTGCGAATTTACAACTAATAGTTGATATAGCAAAATCGACTAGCCAGCTATCAGAAATAGCAGGATATATTTTTCAGAAACGTTAATACTTGAATAAAATTTAACTACAGAATAACAAAAAAAGGAGAGAAAAATGTGCATTTTTAGTGCTACACCTTCTCTCCATACTTTTATGAATGGGTAGGCAATTCCGTTACCATTTCCACGGCTTTCGTAAATGTCATGATAGGCGGCAACTTTATCCCCTTACTTCTCAAATACTTCACCATTTTCTTCTTAGCCCAGTTGATTCTTGAATCTCGCTCGTTATAGAGTTCTCTGAGCTGTTTTACCTTGGATGGAAGCGTTTTCAGCATTTCCCGCAGTTCTTTCGGGTCGCCATACTCAGCCTTTTCATCTTCCATCTCCTTGATACGAGCCTTCAAGGCCTTGTTCTCCACCACCAGCTGGTCATAATGGTGGAGCAAGATTTTTACCTGCTGCTCGTAGGGCAGGTCTTTGTTCATTTCATACATAAGCTTTCTCTTCACCGTGTAGAGAGGAGGGCTGAAAAACATTTTAACTTGCAACTATCCGTTCCTTATTAGAGTTACAATAAACTGATTTGTCATATACAAATACCCTTCTCCTAAAGAAGGTAGAATGCTAATGCCATGTTACACATTTGCATAATCTCTATTTGCTATAAACCCTTTTATGGCTTGCAGCAAGCCATACTGAAACGAATCATTACCCTTGTACTCATCATAAAAGCTCTTGTCTCCTTTACGCATAGCCCTTACATAACGAGCAAGGATTTGACTCATAACGTCGTCAGCCGCACCTTTATCCGAATTATCTTTTACAAGCGATACATAATCCTCATCCGACTCTACATGACGCATAAGATGTATCAACTTGGATTTCTGCTCCTGAGGATCAGCCTTCCAGCCTTTGAACCAACGTTCATTAAACTCTTTCACAATTTTATCCAAAGGATCCAGCCTTCCATCCTCTCCACCTGCGTTTACCATATTCGGACTTAATGGGTCAATGGTGCTTTCACCAGGGTCTAAATCGATATGCTGATTCAATGCAGTGCGACGAGTACCGTAAGTATTGAGATCAATACTATTCAGCAAATCCTTTAAGTCATCATCCTCAGATTCTTTAACTTTCAGTTCTGGAATCAAGACACGGAAGAACCAGAAAAGGCGCTCCCATTCTACCACTTCGTATTCCAAAATAGCCGAAGTGCGAGAATAGATTTTTACGAACTGCTTACACTTCATTTTAAAATCAGCCTTTCCATTTCCTTCGAATTTTATTTCCTCATTAAAACGTTGGGCGCAAGTATCAATAATCGGTGACCATTCATCCGCAGGAACTCCTTTGATAAAGAGATCTGAGAATAGCACCACTTCTTCCATAGTGAAAACACCGATACTGAGTAAAAACGACTTGAGTTCATACAATACATTCACATCAGTATATCCACTTAATGCAGTTGCTGTATAGTATGGCTCAAAGGATTTTTTCATATCCTCCGTGGTATTATAGAAGTCGAGAATAAACAAGTCTTCGCTTTTCTTACCTAGTTCGGGTGCCGACCGATTCAAACGCGAGAGAGATTGCACTGCCAATACATCAGCCAATGGTTTGTCAATATACATGGCACATAGCTTTGACTGATCAAAACCAGTCAGATATTTATTGGCAACAACCAAGATTCGGTTATCATCCTCTTCGTCGAATTTGTCAGCCGTCTTGTTATCCGAGAATCCATTCATTGTGGTCTCGGTATATTTTTTTCCACCCAACTCTTTCTCGCCAGAAAATGCTATCAATGCTTTATAAGGCAACTTCTTTTTAGCTATAATATCGCAGATAGACTGATAATAGTGGATTGCACACTCTATATCACGGCAAACCACCATTGCCTTTGCTTTATTGTCCAACTTATGCGAATGATATACTTTTACATCAAAGTGCGCCATCATTATTTCCGCCTTTGCCTGGATGGTCTTTGGATTTCGTTCCACTGCCTGGCGTATTTTCTTTTGAGCCTTATCATTGTTAAACAGCGGATTATCCTTGACATTTTTTATCACCTCATAATAGCCTTGATAGGTCGTATAATTAGTGAGGACATCCAAGATAAAGCCTTCCTCGATAGCTTGCTTCATACTGTAGAGATGGAACGGGTAAAACTTACCTACCTCACCACGTTCACCTTTCACATCTTCCCAGCCGAATCGTTCCAAGGTTTCACGTTTTGGAGTACCTGTAAAGGCAAAATAAGAACAATTACTGCTCATCTTACGGTCCCTTATAAGTTTCTCAATTAAAGCATCTGTATCAGCATAATCAACATCACTCTCTTTCTGCATGGATGCGTTCATCTTATCAGAAGTGATTCCTGACTGCGAACTGTGAGCTTCATCAATAATGATGGCAAAGTTGCGATCGCTTACGTCTTTAATGATATCACAAATTTCGGGAAACTTCTGTATCGTCGTAATAATTATTCGTCTATTTTGCTCTATTGCATCCTTTAAATCCGACGAACTATCAGCATGAGATACAATTTTATCAGAATTCCCAAACGCATTGATATTTCTTGCATTTTGTTTGTCCAGAAGGCGACGGTCTGTTACCACAATAGCCGAATTAAATAACTTATCTTCCAAACCTTTCGCTCTTTTTGCAGACATTGTCTTTGGACAAACATTAATAATCTGATATGCCAGCCATGTGATGGAATTTGTTTTGCCTGAACCTGCAGAATGTTGAATCAAATAACGTTCACCTACTCCTTTCTCAGCAACATCAGCAAGTAACTTATTAACAACATCTAACTGATGAAAACGAGGGAATATAAGTTTCTTGGCATTCTTTAAGACATGTGGTACCTTTTTGCCCGTCTTTGCTTCACCATAATCGAAATAAACGTAATTATCTATAATATCCGCAACAGAGTCTTTCTGCAATACCCACTCCCACAAATATGAGGTTTTATATCCATGCGGGTTTACGGGATTTCCTGCACCTTGGCCATTTGGAAGACCTTTATTAAAAGGCATGAAATAGGTATCCTTCCCCTCCAACTTGGTAGTGAAGAATATCTCATTTTTATCGCCTGTAAAGTGAGCAAGACAACGTCCGAATCTCAACAGTCTATCTTTCGGATTGCGATCTTCCTTATATTGTTTTTGCCCATTATATCTAGCCGTTTGCCCTGTCCATGGATTTTTCCACTCAAAGGTAAAGAGAGGAAGTCCATTAACATAGAGTACCATATCGATTTCATCGCCTGGATGCAACGTCGAATAGGTTTGCTGGCGAGTTATAGAGAACTGATTCTGCATATAATCCTCCTTGCTTATCTCCGCATCAGCAGCCGACGGCTTTGGATACCAAAGTTTTAACTTGATATTATCTACATCAATGCCTTCACGCAAAACCTTGATGACCCCAAACGTTTCAATTGTTTTGGTGATACGTTCTGCAATGGCAAATTCAAGCGTATTTCTTCCCTTATAACTATCAAGAATCTCCTGCTGAGTAGCATGGAGAAAAGACATGAGACGACGAGTGTCAATCGCCCAATCCTCGCCTGTCTTAAACTTAAAATCACTTGGCACACCCCAGTAATATTGGTTACTGTCGGGATGCTGAGAATCCACATCTTCCCTGGTAATCCCCAGCTTCTCACGTTCTTCTTTCGTTGAGCCTACGAGAGCTTTTTCAATCAAAGCCTCAAAGGCCTCTTCTTTAATATCTGACATGCTCATGATACACGTACCTTTCCTGTTACTACTTCGTTAATTATAATTTGCTTACGCTCCTGAAGGAGGGAGATTTGACGTGAAATATTCTCTATCGATTTTTCTATGGCAGAGGTTTTTTCATCCAAAAATCCCACTATATGCTTTTGCTCATCCTCAGAAGGAATTAACAACATTGATGTTTTTAAAATTCTACGCCCAATACTATAAACCTTTACGCCATTTACCAAAGATTGAATTTGGCTTTTCCATGCTTTCGACTTGAATAGGTAAGCATAATATTTAGGGAAGAGCAAATCTTGAGGTCTTGCTATTACAGTATGATAACCAGCAAATAATTTATTTTCAAAATCATTAAAAGCAAAATTACCCGACCCTTCAATATCCTCAGATGTATCAGCAAATACAAAATCATTTTGATTCAACAGACATTGGGTATGAGATTCTAAATATTTAGGCGAAACATATCGAACCAGCGATTCAGTCATTGTTGTACCTATATTATTTTTAGCATGAATCTGACCATAACTTATCACAGCAACACCTTCTTCTTGAAGATTTGCTTTTGTTATAGGCAATCCCTTACCAAATGTAAAATGCTTACCAAAAGGTTCTACCTTCCAATAATTCGGAATCATACCAATCATATCAACACCACTATCCTTCATTTCTACGTTTCCGTCCAAACCTTTCGTCACAGCATTTTGGATGATAATCTGCTTACGCTCATTCAATAAGTCAATCATCTTTTGTTGCATAGCTATCGCTTTGTCAATACCAAAAGTCTCTTTATCTAAGAAATCAACAATAGCATCCTGCTCTGAAGGTAAAGGAAACAAGAGAAAATTATCCTTTAGTTGTTTTCTTCCAATACTATAAACCTTTACTCCATTAACAAGATTTCTCACACGATTTTTCCAAGCATCAGACATAAATAGATATGCATAATATTTAGGATTATACAGACTATCTTGCCTTGCCACTATCGTATGATAACCAGCAAATATATCATCTTTAAAATCATTATAAACAAAGTTTCCAGAGCCCTCTATATCTTCCGAAGTATCTGCAAAGACAAAATCTTTTTTTGTCAATAAACATCGAGGATGTGTATGCAGGTAATCTTGCGAAACATAACGAACCAATGATTCGGTAAGAGTAGTTCCTAAATTATTCTTTGCATGGATTTGTCCATAACTAATAACAGCAATACCATTCTCTTTTAAATCAGCCTTTGTTATAGGCAATCCTTTTCTAAATTTAAAATGCCTTCCAAAAGGTTCAATCTTCCAGTGACTAGGAATCTCCCCCAGCCACTGAACACCACTATCTTTATATTCATTATATCTTTCCATTCACTATTCCTCCTTACCTAAAAGTTGACGAATAAAGCCATCATTCTCTTGGTCGAGAACGAGGATATCTGCCTCATTTTCTGCAAGCGAGCGCAATGGAGCAGGCTTATAAAAATACTTGGTGAAGGAAATCTCACAACCAATTTTTGTTGGCTGCAAATTTATCCATGCATCCTTTACGTATGGACGCACCTCGCGTAGGAAGTATTCATAAATATCTTCCTTTACAGGTATTTTCTCCGTATCACGTAAGTCACTATCAGACTCATACTCTACATATATTTTACTGCCATCCAAAGCTGCCCAATATCCATAGTCATCCAATTGCTCTTCTTTAACGCCATAGTTTCTCATAAGGTCCACAATGTCCTTACTGTTGGTTTTACAAGTTCTTTTCACTACAGGTTGCGCTTTCGGGTCAACAACGCTCATAGCTCTAGCAATTGCTTTCAAGTCTGCAGCACTTGTTTTTTCTTTCAAAAATTCCGCAGCAGTTTTAATGCAACCAAAGAACTTATTATAATCCATATATTCCTCTTTGCCCACAATTTTCATCAGCTTACGAGCCAAATCAACCAAACCTCTGCGCCCCTGCCATTTCTTAGCAGAAATCAAATTGCTAAGCTGCTTATCCGTCTTCTTAATCTCATGCTCTTGCAGATAGCCTTTAATAGCTGGCATCTCACTTTCTATACCAGCAAATACTTTTTCGCCATAAGTCTTATAAAGCCACTTTGAAAGCACCACATCCGACTTATCGTAAAGCATTTCATCAATCTTCAATTGAGAAAACTTGCTACGCAAGCGAAGTGGACGTTCAATAGTAACATTATAGAATCGGAAATCATCATTATCAAAAACCTTTGACTCCACCTTATTTTCATCAGAAGCATCTTTTTCTTCAAAAGCGATATAAGCGTCCAATATCTGCTGACGATATTCATCAGTAATCATGCAATTACGAGAACCCTGATTTCTACGCAATTTTTCATAACATTCTGACGCATTAATCAACTGTACTTTTCCCTTACGCTCAGGACGTTTTTTATTCGTAAAAATCCATACATAGGTTGTAATACCCGTATTATAGAAAATATTATTTGGCAACTGCACAATAGCATCCACCAAATCATTCTCCATCAAATATCTACGAATATTACTTTCACCACTTCCTGCATCGCCAGTAAAGAGAGAACTACCATTATGAATGGATGCGATACGACTACCCATCGGCTGTAAATCCAAAGACTTCATCTTATTGATTTCTTCCATTACAAAGAGAAGCTGACCATCTGAAGTTCTAGGAGTACAATCCAACACTTCTTCCTCTCCAGAAAAATTGGTTAACGCCAGCTCAAAACGAGAATCAACCAGTTGTTTTTTATCACTGTCGTAAATCTTTTCCTTATCAGTTTTCCAAGATTTTCCATAAGGAGGATTCGTCAACGTAAAACCAAAGCTAGTCTGCGAGAAATGGTTTGTGGTAATAGTATTACCCAAATAAATTCCCTTAGGATCTACACCCTTAATAATCAAATCAGATTTACAAATAGCATAAGTCTCTGGGTTACTTTCCGTACCAGACAATTGGATAGCCAGAGGACGAATACCTATACTCCTTAAATATTCATAGCCCTCGGTAAGCATACCGCCAGAACCACATGCTGGGTCATAGAGGGTTATTATTTTAGGTAATTCGTTCTTAACTGGCTCAAAGATAAGATGCGTCAATAGTGAGATGGCATCACGCGGGGTGAAGTGTTCACCAGCTTCCTCATTATTCTCTTCGTTAAAACGGCGCAACAGCTCCTCAAATACGGTTCCCATTCCTACATTGTCAAGAGCTGGCAAAGGTAATCCATCTGGATCGTATTGCAATGTATTCGTAAGGTTGATACGAGTATCGGTAATCTTCTGAATAATAGCCAACAGGCGATCATTATCAGCAAGTTTGCGCGCTTTGTTTAAGAAATCAAAGTTCTTCAACACATCGCTAACATTCTCACTAAATCCATTCAAATACTCAACAAAATTTTTACAAAGCAAATCATTGTTGCCAGAAGCCTGATTCTTTATACGATTCAAAGTCCATTTAGAGGTATTATAGTAAGAGAGCTTAGTTATATCACGCATTACCCCCTCATCTATCTCATCATTTGGACCCAATTGTTCCAGCTCTTTTAAAACTTCATCCTTTGTTGGCTCTAAAAGTGCATCCAATCGACGCAATACTACCATAGGGAGGATAACATCACGGTATTGACCACGAAGGAACACATCACGTAACACATCGTCCGCAATGTTCCAAATAAGAGAAACTATCTGATTATAATTAATATCTGCCATAAAATGTATTTTAATTAATGATTAAAATGGAGCGTAACTTCCCCATCAGGCATTTCTTCAATGCTCTGCACCCATTCGATGCTGCCTGTATCGGGATTTACGTCTATCAAATATTCAATATCTCCCTCCTGTTCACCAAACTGCACGGCGAAGCGCCAAAGGCCATCGTTCAGGACTTTGGTTCTCGAAATATTCATCGCTGATACTTGGGTGAAGGGTATGTCAAGGCGCTTAGCTATCTCTTCATAGCTAAGTATCCATTTGGGATGCTTGATGTCGTGATTGATATGATATACTATACCATAGGTGGTATAAGTGATGCCGTCGGTTTCATTAATGGCATAGTAAGTGCGTGTACCACTAGCTGAAATGCAGATGACACGCTCACCTGCATCCATCGTTTCTTCCTTACTGCAACTGGCAAGGACAAACGCTAATATAAAGGCTACTAAAGCCTTGATGCCCGCCGATATGGGGGGGTAATTTGTCTGATATTCATAGAGTTACATTGCTTTTAAGTTCTACTTTCTATCATTTACTCCCCCAAAGGTACAACAATATTTTGAAACAAGCAAAAAAATCGGGAGAAAAGTTTTGAAAAAAATATAGTGGGGGCTTCAAGGCATCAGAAATTTTATCAAGGAAATGAGCAAAACAAGGTGCTTTATAAAGCTTTTGCCCTTTCAGGGCGCAGGGCGAAATGCAATGATACCCAGGGCGCTGCCCTGGGCTACGAGCTTCTGCCCCTTCGGGGCGTGTGGGGCAATAGAATTTACATCAACTGCTGCATCTGACTCTCCGTCAACCCCGTTATCTCCATTACCATTGCTGCATCCATGCCTTTTGCCAGCATATTCTTAGCTATCTCAATACTTCTTTGGCTTTTACCTACTTCTTCGCCTTTTGCCATGCCTTTTTCCATGCCTTTTTCCATGCCTTGCTGATAGCTATCGTACTGAAGGGTTCTCTCCACGCTTACCGCATCCCAAAACTTATCGTAGGCTCTGAGTTCGGCATCTGTAAAGCCGGAGATTTTCAACTCCTCTACGGCTTTTCCTATCTCCGGGTCACGAAGCAGATCGGAAGGAACCTCCTGCGTATTGGCATTGATTTCCGTCAGGAAACGGAGCCACAATACCATCATGCGCTTGTCGGCGATGGAATGAGGAGTGAACTTAGGAAGTTCTATGAAGGTGAAATGCAGACCTTCGATTACCTTGTTGCTGTCCTTGTCGTGCACGATGCGATAGTTGTGGATGAATTCAGGAGTATCACGCTCGAAGATGTCATTCACAAGATTCAGGGAATAAACAGGCTGTAGAGCACAGTATCTTTCTCCCTTTTTAGCCTGACTCACGTAGAGCTTGGAGGCATTGAACAGTACACGCTGCTTGAAAGCGTTAGACCATTCCATCTGCATCTCTACGCAAAATTTCCTTTCTCTGGCATCAGTGCAGAGCACATCTACTATCGTATTCTTGTGGCCTTCCAGTTCGGGCACAAGTTCCGTTGGCAGATACTCTATCTCGTGTATCTGCTCTTCTTCGCTGAGTGGCAGGAGGGCGTTCAGGAGGCTGATCAGTCTTTTAGGATGATTGCCGAATATCTTCTTGAACGTAAGGTCTGCCTTAGGGTCTAAGTACTTCATAACCTTTCTGTTTTAAAATGATACGGTTCCATTTTTAAATGCTACCGCAAAATTACGCTTTTATTTTGAAACCTGCAAGAAAATCGGGAGAAAAGTTTCAAAAAAAAGGTGGGTGCAATAGTTTTCCCCCGGACGGCAGGACAGCAAAACTAATCTGTCTTCATCAGGTTTTGGTCATTCTATGCATTACTACACCAATAACTTCTGCCATAGCACTACTCGCAGTCATGATTATCATGACTACCAAAACAACAAAACTCTTAAAAGAGCTGCGGGCAAATAGGCCTCAAGGAAATAAGCAAAACAAGGTGTTTTATAAAGCTTTTGCCCCGTCAGGCGTT